>WNFZ01011418.1_pt1 | contig 14313 bp, 11 predicted proteins | sample 5400081 | NCBI WGS metagenome assembly WNFZ01 (sample SAMN13153365, study PRJNA577476) | soil metagenome | isolation source: 80 cm soil or saprolite under grassland replicate 1 | place: USA:California | collected 2016-06-15
TTGGCCTCAACTGCTCCACAGGTCCTGAGCATATGCGCGAGCCCATCCGCATTCTCGGCGAAAATGCCACGCTCCCCGTTTCATGCATTCCCAACGCGGGGCTTCCGCTCAATGTGGATGGACAGGCGGTCTATCCGCTCGAGCCTGAACCGTTTGCAAATGACCTTTATGAATTCGTGACCAAGCACAACATCTCGGTTGTGGGTGGATGTTGCGGGACGACTCCTGAACATTTGAAGTTGCTGGTGGATAAGCTGAACGCTCATCCACATCCCGACCGCCCGAATCACGCGACGCCTCAGCTTGCCTCCGCCATGTCAGCCATATCCATGCGACAGGATCCTCCGCCAACCCTGCTCGGCGAACGGTGCAATGCACAGGGCTCACGCAAGTTCAAGCGACTCCTTCTCGAAGAAGATTACGACTCGATTTTGGAGATCGCACGTGAACAAGTGGAATATGGCGCGCACGCCCTCGACATTTCCTGCGCAGTAACCGAACGCCCCGACGAAGTTGAACTCATGCGCAAGGTGGTCAAGAAACTCGAAATGGGTGTTGATGTGCCTTTAGTAATTGATACAACAGAATTAGATGTTCTTGAGGTCGCGCTCAAGACTGCGCCTGGACGATGTTTGATTAACTCAACACATCTCGAATCAGGTCGTGCCAAAGCTGACAAGATTTTTAAGTTAGCAAAAGAACACAACGCCGCAGTTATCATCCTTACTATTGACGAAGGCGGCATGGCGAAAACCCGCGAGAAAAAACTCGAAGTTGCCAAACGCATCTACGACATCGCTGTCAACGACCATGGACTCAAACCACAAGATTTGGTCTACGACGCGTTGACGTTTACGTTGGCAACAGGAGATGAAGAATTCGCCAACTCCGCAATTGAAACCATCGAAGGCATCCGTCTCATCAAACAGAATCTGCCCGGTGTCATGGCCTCATTGGGTGTAAGTAATCTATCTTTTGGTCTCGCGCCTCATGCCCGGCCCGTTTTAAACTCGGTCATGCTCTATCACTGTATGCAGGCTGGGCTCGATATGGCGATTGTCAATCCCGCCCATATCACTGCGTATCCTGACATCCCACAGGAAGAAAAAGATCTCGCCGAAGACCTGATCTTCAATCGCCGCCCTGACGCGTTACAAAGATACATTGAATACTACGAAAAGGTCATCCCGATGGACCAAGGTGCCGCATCTGACCCCACCGAAGGCATGACGCCTGAACAACGCTTGCATTGGTCAATTCTCCATCGTCACAAAGAAGGTGTGGAAGCAGATATTGATTCCCTTGTCCCTTATCCAATGTCTCCTGGTGAGAAAATAGAGGACGAGAGAAAAAGGAAAGAAAACCACCTGAAGGCAGTTGAGATTCTGAACACTGTCCTCCTCCCTGCTATGAAAGAAGTTGGTGACAAATTTGGCGCGGGCGAATTGATTCTGCCCTTCGTACTTCAATCCGCCGAAGTGATGAAGAAGACCGTAGCTCATCTGGAAAATTATCTTGAAAAGATGGAAGGCGTCACCAAAGGTACGGTTGTCATTGCAACGGTTTACGGTGATGTGCACGATATTGGCAAGAACCTCGTCAAAACGATTCTCGCCAATAATGGCTATACCGTGATTGACCTTGGTAAGCAAGTTCCTGCGGAAACAATTATTACCAAAGCTGTTGAAGTCAACGCGACCGCGATTGGGCTGTCAGCGCTGCTCGTTTCCACTTCAAAGCAAATGCCTCTGATTGTCAACGAACGTGATCTTGAAATGGGTCGAACGTCTCAGGTGCCAGAACATCGAAAAACGGCGACCCGTTCCCAGGTCCAGCCTGAACCGATCCAACATCCGCTTAAATGGGGGCAGCGGATTGTCAAAGATATGCCTTTAGAGATTGTGCTTAAACATCTCAGTCTCAATGAGCTCTATCGTTTGTCCTGGGGCGCGAAGAACGCACATGGCGCAGAATGGGAAAAACTCAAAGCAGATTTTGACAAGCGACTGGAGAAAATGACGAAGGAAGCTTTGCGCACTAAATGGTTGAAGCCACAGGGTGTGTATGGATATTTCCCATGTCAGTCCGATGACGATGATCTGATTATCTATGATCCTGATACCGTCAACTCTGCCTCACCCGACGAACTGATGCGTTTTTCTTTTCCTCGCCAGCCATACGATGATCATCTCGCGCTATCTGATTATTTCGCTCCAGTGAATTCTGGAAAATTGGATGTAGTCGCATTCCAAGTAGTAACCGTTGGCCAGGAAGCCACCGAACGCTTTGACAAGCTACAAGCAAATCACGACTACACTGAGGCTTACTTCACGCACGGACTCGCTGTTCAGACTGCCGAGGCTACAGCGGATTATTTGCATCAGCACATCCGCCGCGAATTGGGAATCTCTGAGAATCAAGGCAAGCGTTACTCGTGGGGCTATCCCGCAATCCCCGAATTGGAAGATCATTTGAAAGTATTCGAGTTATTGCCCGCTGTTTCAACTGAATTAGGCATTACGCTCTCTTCTGCCTATCAATTAATTCCAGAACAATCCACCGCCGCGATCATTGTGCATCATAAGGACGCGAAATATTACAGTGTTGGTGAATCGCGCGTCGAGCAACTAATGAGGTAACAATCAAAGCTAATCATCCAATTCATGGATTCATCATTGCTATACACAACATACCTCACTAACAGGTTGTCCTAGAGGCTATAGCATGACCGACTCTAAGATAATTCGCCTCGAGAAAACTTTGCTACTGTTATGGTTTGTCCTTAACTTGGGCATCGGGGCATTGACTGTTCACGAGTATGGCATGAGCACTGACGAACCCAACAATTATCGTTACGCGGCTGACACACTGGATGCCTATCCTTCCTTCTTTGGAACTCTTTACGAACCAAAATATGATTCGTCCTATGAGGGCCATGGACCAGCTTTCGTAACCATGGTAGGCATTCTAGTTAGAATCATTCAGAGCGTATTTCCAAATGTGTTTACGCCTGATCTCTGGCATTTCTTTTATTTCATTACGTTCCAATTGATGTGTCTATGCATATATTGGCTGACAGAACGTTGGTTTAACAAATGGACAGCCTGGGGAATCCTCATCCTTTTTAGCACCCAGCCCTTGCTATTGGGACATGCCTTCATTAACTCCAAAGACACGCCTTTCATGTTTCTCTTCACTTTAGGCGTCGTGTTTGGATTTCGCCTTGCCGATAGTATGGAGACGAAAGAATCATTCGTTTCGTTGGAAAGCTCCGTCAAGACGCTGACCAATAAATTCCAGGAAACCGATCCATGGCGTAGAAAAAAATTTCTTATCTACCTGGCTCTGGTGCTAACAACTGCGTTGGCTTTGATTATATTTTCACACCAAATCAATTTACTGATAGAACAAATCGTCACATTCTTCTATACTGCCAAGCCAGACTCATGGGCAGGACGAATATTCGACTCTGTCGCGAGTCATTCCTCCAATGTATCGGGAAAGGATTACGTGACCAAAGCACTGAGACTATTCCGCCGCGTCAAATACAGTATCTTGATCGCAAGTGCAATTTTTTTCCTAGCTTATTTTGGACTTTTGATCAGCAACGCAACTTTATCAATTCTCATGCGCAACATGTGGAAACAGCGGCACAAACCCGGGGAATCTATTAGAGGCTGGACAAAAAAGTCGTTGCGAAACTCTATAAACTTAGGCTCGCTAAAGATCTGGTTCACTGAAATTTTTCGCGCCTTATATAACCTACACGTCATCTTCGCCGGAGTTGTTTTGGGATTGGCGACTGCTGTACGCGCCATTGCTCCATTGGCTGGCGTGATTGTTTTTCTCTATCTGTTTGTAAAAGTCCGCTCCAAAGTATGGACAACGTCCATCGCATATTTTCTGATCGCAGGGATCGTGACCTACGTTGCATGGCCTCATCTTTGGGGAGCGCCAATCCAGCGTTATTTAGAAGGTTTAGGTGTTATCACTAACTTTACTCATTATTCAAGTCGGGTGCTGTTTGCTGGGAATCTTTATGGCATCCGGGATTTGCCGCACTCGTATTTGCCAGTCTTGCTGAATATTCAATTCACTGAACCGTTCCTTTTGAGTGTCTATTCTGGGCTTAGTGTATTGACTTGGCGTTTGTTACACAGTCGACTCCGTACAGACCTGCTACTTTACATCGGCCTGGGATTTGCCTTTCCACTGTTCGGGTTGATTCTGCTAAATTCGCCGCTTTACCATAACTTTCGTCAGGTCTTGTTCCTGATCCCTCCTATATTCATGATCGCCGCGTTTGCTTTGGAACTGGTTTTCAACAAAATAACTCAAAGCTGGGTGCGAGTACTGTTGATTGCAGCCATTGCCCTGCCCGGGATTTATTCCAGTTTAAGACTATATCCTTACGAATACGTCTACTACAATTCACTGGTGGGCGGACCCGCGGGCGTCCGCAATCGTTATGAGCTGGATTACTGGCGCACCTCCCTGCATGAGGCGGCGCTCGAATTGAACGAACTCGCTCCACACGGAGCAAAAATTGTCATAGCAGGCGCGGCTGGGCTATTTAATAAATATGCGCGATCCGATTTGGTTGTAGACACCCTCACTTCCCACACTTTTGACCTGAATGGTGAATATGATTACGCTGTGCAATTAGCCCGTTGGCAGAATTTTGATATATACCCTGACGCAAAGAATGTGATCCTCATCGAACGCGATGGCGCTGTGCTGGCGACAGTGAAAGCCGTGAAGAATGCCAGTGTGAAGTGAGGTATGCAAGGAAACAGATAGAGAAGTATATAGGGTGTTTACCTGTGTACTTGTCTACTTATTTACTGCAACAGATAACTACATGAGCAAAACAGAAAAATATCTCCTTATCTCATGGTTCCTCATTAACCTCATTATCGGGTTGTTCATTGTCCATGATTATGGTATCAGCTACGATGAACCGGATTATTATCTCTATGCTCAAAACACAGTAGATGCTTACAAATCCTTTTTCGCTCTGACCTACTCTCCTACTTTTGGCCCGCATGATCTTCCCAACTATGGACCTGCATTCATCATTTTCCCAGAACTGGTCATTCGTTTTCTCAGATTGATTTTTCCAAATCTTGTCGCGGCTGATGTTTGGCACTTCTCGTATTTCTTTTTATTTCAGCTTGGCGGATCGTGTTTATATTCCCTGGCAAGGCGTTGGTTCCATCCATGGAGTGCGTGGGGCATATTGTTGCTATATACATCCCAACCTCTTTTGTGGGGGCACGCCTTCATTAATCCCAAAGATATTCCCTTTATGGTATTCCTCCTCTTCACATTGTGGAGCGGATTTCGTCTGGCAGATTCTTTTGGCGCGCAGAAAATCGATGTATCTTTCAGGCTTCCAAAGACCTACGCTTTTTCTTTTCCGCGTTTCACAGTGAAAGAAAGCATTCCTTTTCTTCGTTCTCCGCAAGTCCTCTTGGCTGGCATCTTGCTTGGCATGACCATGTCTATTCGGTTGCTCGGTCCTTTGCCGGGGCTCATCGTCATTCTCTATCTTGTTTTCACATTAAAGCAAAAGTCGCTTCCCATCATCATCGCTTATCTCATTTGTGCAACTGTTACTATGTTTATTACCTGGCCCTATCTCTGGCCCAACCCCATTGATCATTGGATGGATAGTCTTGTCCTGATGGTCAAATTTCCATGGCCTGCCTCCGTTTTATTTAACAGTCATTTCTATAAACCCGATAAACTTCCATTATCCTATTTGCCAACATTGCTAAATATCCAATTGACTGAGCTACTAGTAGCTCTGATTTACCTCGGACTTGCCATATTTATCTATCTTATTCTTCGCAAACGGATCAAACTGGATCTGTTTCTTGTCCTCGTCATCGGAGCTATTCTCCCATTGACGGGCCTGATCGTTTCCCGCGCCACCATGTATGATAATTTTCGCCAAATCCTGTTCCTTCTGCCACAACTCATCCTGCTCGCTGGTCTCGCATTGGACTGGGCCTTTTCAGTACTTAAGCCTACTGCACTTCGTTTGGCCTTGTTAATCGTTTTGGCTTTTCCTGGAGTTTATGCAATTATTCAACTTCATCCTTATCAATATGTCTATTACAACTCGTTTGTTGGTGGCACAGGAGGTGCCTTAAGAAAATTTGAGCTGGATTACTGGTTTACTGCCTATTCAGAAGCTGCGCGTTGGTTAAATAAAAATGTTCCTGCAAATGCCAAAATCGGAGGTGATGGACCTACTTATCTGCTTGATATGTACCTGCGATCAGATTTGAAGCTACCCGATAAAAACAATCCTAATGAGCAATATGATTATTTCACATCCACAAGCCGCTATAATCAAGATTTGACCTCCTATCCGGATACAAAAGTGATTTATTCCATCGAGCGCGATGGCGCGGTCTTGACCGTGATCAAGCAGCTATCTCCATGAAACAAAATCTTCCTTTGACAATCCTGCTCGCTTTCAGCCTCCTCATCGGCCTCTTAACTTTCAAAGATTACGGCGAGTCATGGGATGAATTGCAGCTTTATCATTACGCTGATCATTCGCTCGAAGCTTACGTCATGTGGCCCAAACATGGCACGATTCCAGTAACCGGCGATCGCTTTGAAAATTATGGTCCCACGTTTGTGATGCTTACATCCGTTGTTACGAAAACTTTTGCCAAAATTCTTCCCAATGCCCAATCTGTTGACGTGCAACACTTGGTTTATTTCCTCACGTTCCTTATCGGCGTTTGGGCTTTCTATCATCTCGCCACTCGTTGGATGAGCCGGAACGCTGCATTTGGCGCGACTCTGCTTTACATGACCCAACCGCTTTTCTGGGGACACGCTTTCATCAATCCAAAGGACATTCCCCTCTTATCGCTTTTCATGCTCACTATATATCTTGGGCTGAGAATGTACGATTCGCTTTTTGGACATGTAACTGATTCCGTTTCCAAATCCATCTCCTCCGCTTGGAGCGAATTGACCCCGCGCACGCGCTGCTTATTGATTGCCATGGCGCTCTTCTGGCTTGCTTCAATCATCATTCTCTTTGGGGGCACAACTCTCATTCATCAATGGATTGATCATGCGGTCCGTGCCGCGGCAAATGGCGAACCGTCATTAATCGCGCAGATCGCGCCTCGGGTGCAGCGAATTGCTCCCGAAATTTACATTGAAAAGTTTTTTGTGCTTTTCCTACAAGCACGATTTATTTATTTTTTGATGATCACAGGCATTCTCATTTGGCTTTATCGCCGTAATTTAACTGTCGCACTCCGAGTCCTGGAAATTATTCTGCCCGCGGGAATTGTCCTCGGCTTGACAGTTTCCATTCGCATCTTTGGCGTATGGGCTGGGATTCTTGTTGCTGGTTATATTCTATGGAAGTCAGGTAGGAAGGCATGGCTGACAATTCCGGTTTATGCGCTGATTGCAATTATGGCGATGTATCTCACCTGGCCTTATCTCTGGCCGAATCCGATCGGTCACTTCTTTGAAACAGTTCAGGTCATGGTTCGGCATCCTTGGCCTGGATCAGTTCTATTTAACGGCGCCACTTATCAAGCCAATGATCTACCCGCTTCTTATGTACCCACCTTTCTAGCAATTCAATTCACAGAGCCGGTTTACGTGCTGGTTATGGTTGGTTTAATGGTAGCAGTTTACAGGTCTATCAAGAGGCGAACGGAAAGCCGCGAATTAATTGCGTTGACACTTGTCTGGTTTGTGCTGCCTTTGGTCACTTTCATCGTGTTGCGCCCAACGCTGTATGATAACTTTCGTCAATCATTTTTTATCGTGCCGCCTATCTTTTTTATGACAGGGTTAGCTTTTGATCTAGTCCAGAAACCAATGCTGCAAGGCACGTTGATCGTTTTAGTCATTGTGCCGGGTTTGATCGCGTCAGTAAGACTGCATCCATATGAATATGTTTATTACAATCAGTTCGTCGGCGGCGTGGCTGGCGCGGTCGATCGCTTTGAATTGGATTACTGGGGAACCTCATATCGCGAAGTGGCGAATGAAACCAATCGCATTGCACCACCCAATGCAAATGTTTGGGTGGATGGACCTGCTCATCTTTTTAATAGGTTCGCTCGCCCAGACTTTCATATTTATTCTCCGCAAGAGACCGAACGGGCAGATCACTATGAGGTCGTTGTGACTCTTGCCCGCTACAATTGGGAAAAGACTTCCTTTCCCAATGCAAAAATCGTTTATACCGTATCACGCGAAGGTGCTGTGTTCGCGGTCGTTCGAAAACCATAAAGGAAACCAAGATGAATTTATTGGAAAGACTCTCAACCGAAACTATCCTCGCCGATGGCGCCATGGGAACCATGCTCCATGCACGCGGTGTAGGATTCGATAAATGTTTTGATGAACTTAATCTCACCAATCCATCCGCGGTGGCTGAAATTCACCGCTCATATATCGAAGCCGGCGCGCAATTGATCATCACCAACACCTTTGGGGCAAACCGTTTCAAGCTTGCCAAACATGGTTTAGAAGATCATGTTAGTACGATCAATAAGACCAGCGTAGACCTGGCAAAACGTGTCGTAGCCGCCTCTTTCAGAGATGTATTGGTTGCAGGGGATGTCGGTCCGCTGGGGGTGAGGATCGCGCCTTTTGGACGTGTACAACCTGAACAAGCGCGCGCCGGGTTCGAGGAACAGATCAAGGCGTTGGCAGAAGCAGGCGCGGACCTAATCGTGATCGAAACGTTTAGTGATCTATATGAAATTAAAGAGGCGATCAAAGCTGCAAAGGAAGTTTGTAATCTACCTATTGTTGCTTCGGTCACTTTCACGCGTGATGACCGCACTGTGCTCGGCGATGACCCAGCAAAAGTGGCGCGCACTCTTAACGGGGCAGAGGTCGATGTGATTGGTGTCAATTGCTCCGGTGGCCCTGCTCAACTTCTGCGCATTTTGAAGCAAATGTGCCAGGCTGTGCCCGGTGGAAAGTATTGGGTCAAACCAAACGCAGGTTGGCCCGAACAAGTTGGTGGGCGCATCATGTATCCCGCAGACGCAGAATACTTTGGTGAATATGCACTTTCATTTCGTGAGGCAGGCGCGCGGATTCGCCATCTCTGTAGAAGTGGATCCGCCACGCGGACTCTCGACTCATAAACTTCTCGCAGGCGCCTCTCTCTTAGCCGACGCAGGCGCGGACGTGATCAATGTTGCTGACTCGCCGATGGCCCGCATGAGAATGTCCGCGTGGGCGGTGTGTGATGTGGTACAACGCAAAGTTGGAGTCGAGACCACGCTTCACTTCCCTACCCGAGGTCGGAATCTTTTGCGCGTCCAGGGAGATTTGCTCGCCGCGCATGCGCTCGGCATCCGCAACGTGCTCGTCGTCATGGGCGACCCAACGTCCATTGGTGATTATCCGGAAGCCATGGACAATTACGATCTTGTGCCGTCGGGCTTGATCAAACTTATCAAACAGGGATTCAACGCTGGCGTGGATCATTCTGGGACAAGCATCGGACAACCTACTAGTTTCTTCGTTGGCGCAGCATTGAACTTGTGTCCGCCGGATGTGGAAAGAGAGATCAAAAACCTTCATCGCAAGGTCAAAGCAGGCACGGACTTTTTCATTACACAACCGATCTATCTCGCGGAGGATGGACCATCCCTACTCGAGAGATATGAAGCAAAATATGGCAAGCTAAACAAACCAGTTCTCGCGGGCATCCTGCCACTCGTCAGCGCAAGGCACGCGAGCTTCTTACACAATGAAGTGCCCGGTATCTTTATCCCTGAGGAAACGCGGAAACGCATTGAGGAGGCAGACGACGCAGAGCGTGGAGCCAGAGTTGGGGTGGAGTTAGCTGTCGAGTTGATCCAGCAACTCAAGGCTTGGGCAGGGGGCGTATATATCATGCCGCAGTTCCACAAGTTCGACATGGTGGCTGAGATCGTAGAATCTATCAAACAATAAAAGTCCTACCGCGGCAAAAGAGGAACGGGTGGTAAAATCCACAAAATCGTTCCTCTTATTTAAGGGAAACTTATGCTCCTTACAATTGACGTCGGTAATACCAACATTACGCTGGGATTGTATAACGGCAACGTTCTCTTTGCACATTGGAGGCTTGCCACCGATCATGCGCGTATGCCAGACGAATATGGATTGCTATTCCAGGGACTTTTGCAGAATGCAGAGCATACGAAGAAGGAGTTAACCGGGATTTGTCTTGCATCGGTTGTGCCACAGCTCACGGGACGCGTGATACAAGCCTGCAAGGAATATCTTGAAAAAGATCCATTTGTCGTGGATGTCGGCATCAAGACTGGAATCAAAGTTCGATATGAAGACCCGAAAGCCGTTGGTGCAGACCGTATTGCCGATGCAGTCGCAGTGATGTATTTATATGGTGGACCCGCCTGCGTCATTGATTTCGGGACAGCTACATCATTCAACGCGCTCACGAAAGAGGGAGAATATCTTGGAGGAGCGATCACGGCTGGCATCAATCTGGCAACCGAAGCGCTTTTTGTGCACGCAGCAAAACTTCCGCGTATTGATCTGCAGCGCCCGCCTTCGGTGATCGGTAGAAATACGGTCCATGCCATGCAGGCGGGTTTATTGTACGGTTATGTAAGCATGGTAGAAGGCATGGTCGAGCGTTTTCGCAAAGAGCTTGGTTCGGAAATGAAGGTCATTGCGACCGGCGGGCTTTCTGCCATCGTCGCACAGGAAACAGACGTGATCCAAATCATTGCACCCTGGCTCACGCTCGAGGGGCTGCGGATTCTCTGGGATTTAAATCATCCCCTATAGGAATTGAATGTCATTGCGAGGGCGTATAGCGCCCGAAGCAATCTCCTCGTGAAAAAAGAGATTTCTCTCCAACCTGCGCTTCGTCTGCGTTCCTCGCTTTGCTCGTCACTCCGCTCAGCGCGAGGGGATTCGCAATGACGAGAAATTTTTTTATTTGGATGTCGGGATTAGCCCTCTTGCTGATTGGATGCGGGGGATTAAGTCTGATTTCCCCTCCTTTACCCACTCCTACTGTAGAACCTAGGTGGACGACAACTCCGTTTCCTTCGCCAACTCAGCCTGCTACCGTTACTGTCACATCATCTCCTACTGATACACTTACCATTCTGCCCTCAGAAACGTCTCTTCCCACCCTCACTTTTACTCCCACACTGACTCTCGAACCACAATGGTCCATGCAAGGACCGGATCAAGTCATTGTGCCAATCCTTCTTTATCATCACATCGGGTTTTCCTTGCAAGGTGACACTGTCTATTATGTTGCACCCAGTGTATTTGACCAGCAAATGAATCTTCTGTATCAATGGGGATATAAAACAATCTCAGTTGAACTACTTGTGAGAGCGATCAAAGAGGGAGCAGAACTGCCTCCTAAACCTATTATCCTGACCTTTGACGATGGTAGCGAAACAACCTACACAACTGCCCTGCCAATCATGCAAAGATATAACTTCACGGGAACGTCTTATATCGTTTACAACTATATTGGTATCAGAAATTACATGAACGCAGATCAGATCCGCGCGCTCTACGCGGCAGGCTGGGAGATTGGCAGTCATGGACTCAGTCACATGGATTTGACGACACATCCCAACCGGCAAATGGATGAAATTGTCGAATCGCGTAGAAAACTTCAAGCTCTGCTCGGTGTGCCAGTGTTGAGTTTTGCCTATCCCTTTGGCGCGTATGACAAGGATGCGCTTCATTATGTTCACTACGCGGGTTATATTGCTGCGATGGGACTCGGAAACGAAGCACTGCAAGGCAAGGAGAATTTGTTTTATCTGTATCGTCAAGCTGTGAACGGATCAGATGACCTGAGGGCATTCGCTTTGCACTTACCCTGGCGTGAAGATCAGTATGATTTGCCTGCACTGACGATTGTGCCATAGTCATATTCGCTAGGTAACGCCGCCGAGGACGGCGGCTTGAGCAAAATAAATAGGAACAAGTTCCTATATTCCAAATGGGAACAAATTTGGCTCTCCGTGAGTTGATAGGATAGAGAGAAGGAGAGCTGCCATGAATATAAAGTTCTTAATTGGTGTCATGATATTGCTACTTGCAACTTGCTCGATCTACAACCCCACGCCGAGGGGTAGTGGTATCGAAGGGCAAGTCCTCATCGGACCGATGTGTCCCGTTGTGCAGCCGGGACAGGATTGCCCCGATCAACCGTATCAAGCTACTTTAACGGTCAACAGCCTAAATGGTGTAAAGATCGAGCAAGTCCAAACGGATGCACAAGGTCACTTTAGAATTCCTCTCGTGCCGAGACAATACGTCTTACATCCTGAATCTCCGAATGGAATACCCTTCGCCGGCGATCAAACCTTTACCGTGGAGACTGGTCAATATACACACGTTGTTGTGAATTACGACAGCGGCATTCGTTAACAGTTCTCTTATGAGCTTTCCCTTGCTTACACTTCCTATGCGCGCTATAATAAAATGTTGGTTGAATAGCAAGGAGAAAGAATGCCCGTTTATACTTATCGCTGCGACTCATGCGGTGTGCAATTCGAGCGCCATCAATCTTTTCAGGATGCGCCTTTGAAGACTTGCCCCGAATGCCGCAAAAAATCATTGAGGAAAGTAATTACCCCTACCAAGATTATCTTTAAAGGTTCGGGGTTTTATGCAACCGACCATAGGTCGGCTTCAGGGAGCGCGCCTCGTGAGAACAAACCTGAAAAGACTGAAAAGAAAGAAGAAAACAAGAGTACCAGTGAGAGCAAAGACAAAGAGTAGTCGAAGAATAAAAAGTAAAAAGAGAGAAGGTTGAACTTCTCTCTTTTGTTTTAATTTCTCAAAATATCACGCAGCCTCTAAGGCTTAACAAATAGGAGCCGGTAACCAGGCATTCACAAGCACATCTGTAGTAATTCCATAAGCCAGGGCATTCCAGAATCGCATACTGGCGGGTTGGTCTTTCACCTTCTGCCAGTATCCAGAAAAAACAAAGAAGGTCACAATCAGAGCAACTCCAAGTCGGATCAGGATACTGGTCAAAGTTCCAAAACACCAGGGAGCTTGATTCCTGATCACATTCACTGCAATACTATAAATCCAGTGTAGGAGAGTACCAAGAAAAACACCGATGAACACTTGTATTTTGGCGCTGGTATCCTCCTGTTGTGTTAATAATCTGAAACTAATCGCAGCATTGAGGCTAAATGAATTCATATGATTCTCCTAGTATGTCCACGGACCAACGAGGGCATCAATCGAAACGCCATAAACCAGTGCGTTCAAGAAACGCATCCCTGCAGGCTGATCTTTCACCTTCTGCCAGTATCCAGAAAAAACAAAGATGGTTGCTACCAGGGCAACCACGATACGGGCAATGATCACAGACAAGTACAAGGAAACCTGATTCTTAATGACGTCTACTACAATCCAGCGTAGAAGGACGCCCAGGAGTACACCGAAGAATACTTGAATTTTCGCACCTGTATCCTCCTGTTGAGTGACTAGCCTGAAACGAATGGCATCATTGAATATGAATGATTGCATATGCATTCTCCCTGGAAATTAGTTTGATTTAACCTTGCGAAGGGTTACGCCCTTCGGCTTTGCCTTAGGGTAGCCTTCGCAAGGTTGGTCTTCGTTTTAGAGATCAGAGTCATTATAGCAAAGGGAAGTATTCAAAGCAATCATTAATCAATTGAAAGGAATAAAAAAGACGGCGAATGTTTCGCCGTCTTTTTATGCCATCTTTCTTAAGGCTTCGTCAGTGTACTGCCCATCAAGATTCCATTCGCCCAGTAATAACCGGTATCTCCTGATGGCAGGAGATCATACGTAGCAATCCCTTGATAGGGCAAACGCTCAATCAAAGTAATATGCGAACCATCCAGAAGCTCGCCGACTTTGAGATACCCAAGGCTTCGACCATCCACAGTGGGATGGCCAGGAGATGCCCATAATTCACGCCCATCCTTCAAGAGAACATGGATCACCTGATGGGTCGAAGGGACGCGCACATTCCCAATCTTCAAAATCTTCCCAAGGACGCGTTCACCCGCTTCATTTGCCGTCCAAACCGGATCCCCTATCTGTAAGTTTTCTACACGGATAGCGCCGCGCGGCGTATCGATAAGAGTCCCTGCGGCGAGACAAATAGGACAGGTAGGAAAACTTGACTCTTTCTTTTGGATTTCGATGGAACCATTGGCGTCAATTGTGCCAGTAATAGCAGAACCTTGCTGGCTTTCTGATCCAGTTTGTATTTGGAATTGGTATTTGTCGCCAACTAATTGGAAGTAAATCGCGTTT
>WNFZ01017365.1_pt1 | contig 14310 bp, 9 predicted proteins | sample 5400081 | NCBI WGS metagenome assembly WNFZ01 (sample SAMN13153365, study PRJNA577476) | soil metagenome | isolation source: 80 cm soil or saprolite under grassland replicate 1 | place: USA:California | collected 2016-06-15
AAAGTTTAGGGGCGCACGTGATTCGCGCGGTCACTCGAGAAGATCTACAGCATGCGCTCGCAGAAGCACGCGCGCAGCAGCAAACGACGGTCATTGTCATTGAGGTTGATAAAGAGGTGCGCGTGCCAGGATATGAGTCGTGGTGGGATGTGCCGGTGGCGGAAGTTTCGGAAATCGAATCGGTCCGCCGCGCACGCGAAAGTTATGACGAGGCTCGAAAGCGAGAGCGGAATTTCTTCTAAAAAGAGGCCTCAGATTGGGACAGCATGAAAAGCAAGCATTCAAGTCAGATAGTCTCGGGGTCAGGAAGGCGGGCTTGCCCCCGCTCTTTGGAATTCTATCTTCAGGAAGAAAGAGCGGGGGCAAGCCCGCCTTCCTTCCTGACCCCGAGATTACCCGACTTGAATGCCTGTTTTTTAGTTGAGTGGTTCTTGATCGAGGATAGTGGATGGTCCAAGTTGTTTTTGCGAAAAGGGTTGAGCTAGATGGCAGATGCCCCCGTTCTGGAAATGCGTCATATCAGGAAGACCTTTCCCGGCGTCGTGGCTTTGGACGACGTTGATTTCGATTTGCGGCGGGGTGAGGTTCATATCCTTCTCGGCGAGAACGGCGCGGGCAAATCCACGCTCATGAAAATTCTGAGCGGAGCCTATCATAAGAGTGCGGGGCAGATCGTTTTTGACGGAGAGGACGTCGAGATCAGGAACCCAAAGCACGCGCAAAGCCTGGGCATCAGCACCATCTACCAGGAATTTAATCTCATCCCGCATTTGTCGGCTGGCGAAAACATTTTTCTTGGCCGCGAGCCCCGCCGGTTCGGACTGATCGATCAACGCGCAATATTTCAAGAGGCGACGCGCACCTTAAATGGCCTGGGACTGAACCTCGACCCTCATAAGTTAATCAAAGAGCTCAAGGTAGCTGAACAACAGATGATCGAAGTGGCCAAGGCGCTCTCACTGGACGCCAGGATCCTGATCATGGACGAGCCGACCGCGGCCCTCACTGAGCATGAGATCAAAGAACTGTTTGCCAACATTCGTAGCCTCAGAGATAAAGGCGTCTCAATCGTCTATATCTCACATCGCATGGAGGAACTTTTTGAAATCGGCGACCGCGTCACTGTTTTGCGAGACGGGCGCACCGTCGGCACTTACGATGTGCGCGAGACGAGTAAGGCTGAGTTGATTCGCCTGATGGTCAATCGCGAGTTGACAGAGTTGTTTCCGAAAGAACGGGCCGAGCTCGGACCTGAAGTGTTACGTGTCGAGGAACTAAATACTCACGCTGGTTTGAAGGACATCAGTTTTTCACTTCGTAAGGGAGAAGTGTTAGGCATTGCGGGTTTGCTCGGAGCCGGGCGAACAGAGCTGGCGCGGGCCATCTTCGGTCTGGATAAGATTGCTTCAGGGACTATTTCAATCAACGGCTTGCCACAGCGAATCGGCTCGCCGCGCGCTGCGATCAATTCCGGCATTGGGTTCCTCACCGAAGATAGAAAGTCGCAAGGCCTGGTCTTGCCGCTGTCGGTAAAAGAGAACCTATGCCTTGCAAGTGTAGACAAGTTTTCCAGGTGGGGCTTGATGAACGCTCAGGAGGAGCAACAGGCCGCCGATCGCTATGTGAAAGATCTTCGGATTAAAACACCGAGTCTTGATCAGAAAGTTGTTTATTTAAGCGGCGGCAATCAACAGAAGGTTGTGCTCAGCAAGTGGCTTTGCTGCAAGTCCGAGATCTTCATATTTGATGAACCCACGCGCGGTGTGGATGTCGGCGCGAAGGCCGAAATTTATCAGTTAATGAACAAACTAACAGCGTCGGGGGTGGCCATCATCATGATCTCTTCTGAGATGCTCGAGGTCCTGGGCATGAGTGATCGCATTTTGGTGATGCGCGGCGGGAGAATTACTGGTGAGTTTTCCGCCGAGGAGGCTACTTCTGAAAGAATCCTACAATGCGCGTTAGCGGAATAGGGCAAATAGCCCTGAGAAAGAATTTTGTCTCACACTACGGACGACAGCTCGGTACCTTGTCGGGTCTCGTAGGGCTGGCCCTCGTCTTGTGGGCGCTGACACCTCACTTCCTGACCATCTCGAATCTTCTGAACATTGCCGAACAAGCGACCATCATCGCGATTATCGCCGTCGGCATGACCTTCGTGATCATCACTGGTGGGATCGATTTATCAGTCGGCTCAGTGCTCGCATTTGCCGGAGTGGTGATGGCAAGCGTTCTTCACAGCGGCCTCGCTCTGCCCTTGGCATTAATAGTTGGCATAGGGGCTGGTCTCCTATGTGGTCTGGTTAATGGACTGCTGATCACAGTCGGGCGTTTACCTCCTTTTATCGCGACGCTGGGCATGATGAGCGTTGCTCGTGGTGCGGCCTTGATGTTCACGGAAGGCAGACCGATCTCAGGTTTCTCGGAAAACCTCCGCTCGCTTGCTACCGGCGAAGTGCTGCGCGTTCCCGCCCCGGTGATAATTATGATCGGCGTCTACGTGATCGCCCACTTCGTTTTACGGCGCACCAAGCTGGGCCGCTACACATATGCCATTGGCGGCAACGAAGAAGCCGCGTTGCTGTCCGGTATCAACGTCAGACTATATAAGACGATGGTGTACGGTATTGCCGGTTTGTTAAGTGGCTTGGCGGCCATTCTGCTGACGGCGCGACTAAATTCGGCGCAACCCATCGCCGGCATGGCATACGAGTTAGACGCGATTGCTGCCACCGTCATCGGCGGCACCAGTTTGCTGGGAGGTGAGGGAACTGTAGTAGGAACTTTGATTGGTGCGCTGATCATGGCAGTGCTGAGGAATGGTCTAAATCTCCTGGGCGTCTCATCCTTTATTCAACAAATCGTGATTGGTACGGTGATTATCGTCGCCGTGTTAATCGATATGGCGCTGAAAAGGCGAGGGAAATAGCATCTCCAAACAAACAACTATCAAGAAGGAGAAACGTTTATGAAGACGGGTGCAATCCTGATTCTGTTAGGAATACTGTCGATCACTTTCATGAGTTGTCAGCGTGGGCAGGAGCAAGCGGGCAGCGCTCCCAGAATTGCTTTCGTGATGAAGACTGCCAACAACCCCTTCTTTATCGAGATGCAAAAAGGCGCCGAAGAAGAAGCTAAGAAGCTGGGAGTGAATTTGATCGTGCAGGCGGCTGAACGCGAGGTGGATGTCGAAAAGCAAATGCAGATTGTCGAGAACCTGATCCAAACCAAAATTGCTGCGCTGTGCGTCACGCCGTCTGGTTCGCGCGAAATTGTACCGGCAATTAATAAGGCCAACAGCGCAAACATCCCTGTGGTCATCGTGGACACGCGCGTGGATGCCAAGACCCTGAGCGACGCGAAGGGGAAGATAGCGACCTTCATCGGCTCAGACAACTACGAAGGTGGCAAACTCGCAGGCGAACGCATTGCCAAACAACTTGGCGGCAAAGGCAAGGTTGCGGTGCTTGAGGGAATTCCAGGCCATGAGACGGGTGATTCTCGTCTGAAAGGCTTTCGCGATGCTCTTAAGACAAACCCGGGTATTGAAATTGTTGCTTCGCAAACCGCGAATTGGGAGCGCGATCAGGGCTTCACTGTTTTCCAGAACATCCTTCAATCTCATCCGGACGTGCAGGCAGTGTTTGCCTGTAGCGACCTGATGGCGCTCGGAGCGCTCGAAGCGATTGCTGCTGCGAAAAAAACCGGGCAGATCATCGTCATCGGCTTTGATGCTTCTGACGAAGCGCGCAAGGCCGTGTTGAGCGGCACGATGGACGCTACCGTTGCGCAGTCGCCCGCCACAATGGGTGCGATGGCGGTAGAGAACGCCTACCATCTAATTAAGGGCGAGCCAGTCAAAGCGGAGATGGTGGTGCCAATCAAACTAATTACGAAAGAGAACGCGGCTTCCACGGATGCAAGCAAGTAAGCTTAGCCCACTCAGAACCGCTGCGGTAGAGACTGTGTGAAGAGCCAAAAAGGGCGTACGGTAATTTGCAGGTTGGGAAGGTGGCTTGCCCCCGCTCGAACGCCACCGGGTACGATCTCAACGGATTATCACAAGAGTCTTCGACAGAAACACTCTCAGGTTTGAGCGGGGCGCTGTAACTTGAAAGCTGCAGTAACTAGTCGCGCCGTAGGCGCTCAAGCGGGGGCAAGCCACCCTTCCTAACCTGCAAATTGGCAGTGCTTGAGCCGTAATTTGGGATCGATGGGTTTTCACACAGCGAAGGCGTTACTGGCCCATTGCGTGATATTGCAGGAGCAAAAAACAGATGAGTAAAAAGCTGGGGATCGGCGTGATCGGGTTAGGCAGATTAGGCAGCTCGTATGCGAAATACTTTACGGGTCGCATCGCGGGCGCAGTCCTTGTCGCGGTGTCCGATGTTAACGAAACTGCCGTCGCGACACTGAGTGCGGAGTTGGGAGTGTCCAAACGGTATAGTCGCTATCAGGATTTGATCGCCGATGAAGCGGTCGAGGCCATAGTGATAGTCAGCCCCACCAGCACGCACAAAGAGGTCGTGTCGGCAGCAGCGCAACGAGGGCTGCCGATCTTTTGTGAGAAACCACTATCTATCTCACTGGACAAAGCGCTTGAGATGCTTCGCATCGTCGAGCAGACGGGCGTGTTCTTCCAAATGGGTTTTATGAGACGTTTCGATAAAGGGTATTTAGCGGCCAAGCGTAAGATTGATGACGGTCTGATTGGAAAGCCGGTGGTCTTCAAATCATCTTCTCGTGATCCGTATCGACCCAGCCTGGAATACCTCGATCCGGCCCATAGCGGCGGCTTGTTCATAGATTGCGGCATCCATGATCTGGATCTTGCGCGCTGGTACATGGGTGAGATCGCAAGCGTCTATAGCATCGGTGGGACGCTGGCCTATCCGGAGATGAAAGAAATCGGAGATATTGACAACGCCATCACTAGTCTCTACTTCCGGAGCGGCACGCTAGGCACCATCGATCTCAGCCGGAACGGAGTGTATGGCTACGATATCCGCACCGAAATTCTCGGCACCGAAGGCACATTAAAGATCGGGTATTTACGTGAAACACCAATTATGGTTATGACTAAAGACGGCATTACTCACGACACCGTGCCTTATTTCACCGAGCGCTTTGAACAGGCATATATCACTCAACTGCAGGACTTCGTTGACAACGTCTTGCAGGATAAACCGCCGGCGGTTTCGTGTGCCGACGGCGTGGCCGCTTTACAAGCCAGCACGGCAGCCACGTTGTCGTTCAAGGAAAACCGTCCCGTGACGATAGAGGTGGATCTCCAACAATAAGAACACCAGGCGTGCGAAGGGAGTACCTTCGATCGAGAACCTGGATTGTTCGTTACAGTGCGCACGCAAAAGTTGAGTCCGAAAAGAGAAAGCGATAAAGATGAGCATCAAGGTTGGGAATGCCCCTGTTAGTTGGGGTGTGATGGAAGTAGCGGGCTGGGGTGAGCAGGTGAGTTAAGGTCGGAACTATCCGCGCGCGGGCTGCAACTTGTCGCCAGCTTCCTGCCGATCCCATTGGCGCATCCGCACCGCCACGAGGCGGGTTATCAAGAAGCAATGACGGTGGCCCAGTTGCTGGCGCAGGCCGGCGCGCATTTGATCGTGCTGGCTGATGAGATGAGCGAAGCGCGGATGGCCGTCTCCGGGCGCGTCGATGAAACTCGCGATGGCATGAGTAAAACGCAGTGGGATAGCGCGGTGATAATACTTCAACGCATCGCCGAGGCTTGCCATGAGTTGGGGTTGTCCGCGGTTTTTCATCACCACGCCGGCACCTTCGTCGAAACGCCGGAAGAGATTGCGCGACTGTGCGAGAGCACCGATCCTAACGTACTCGGTTTATGCCTGGACACGGGCCACTATTTCTTTGGCGGTGGCGATCCTGTGGATGCCGTACGCTTGTACGGAGAGCGCATCCGGCATCTTCATTTGAAGGATGTGCAACTCCCCGTTTTAGAAGCTGCCCGACGAGATGGTTTCGGCTTTCTTGCGGCAGTGCGCCGCGGCGTGTTTTGCGAACTCGGTGACGGCGCGGTCGATCTCAAAAAAGTCATCGAGAAAATGAGGGACGTGGGCTATTCGGATTGGGCCATTGTCGAACAGGATGTAGATACTCGCATCGCAGATGTGAATCCGCTCGAGAGCGCTATCCGCAGCCGGCAGTATCTTCGCAATATCATAGGGATCTGATTTTTAGACAAATCATGATTAGTTCTTACTCAACCAGACCAGTCGCAACGCCGGTTCGCTTACTTGCCGCAACTTTGATCGGCGCAATCCTGCTGCCCACCTGTTTCGCGGCCTTTTCAGATTCTGACGAATTAAACATCTCGCAAGCAGTTCGGAACCTCATGCGTATCATGCCTGCCGATGGTTCTTCCTTTCTCGTTGGCCAGCGGTTTGATATCCGGGTCGAAGGCCCGGCGGGCGAGAACGGTCCGTTACGCGTTAGGCTTGACGGACGCGACATCGGGGAATGGAACAATCGTGATCATTTAACTGGCAATCCAATCGATCATCAGCCAGCGCCGCCGTTCCAGGGCGGTGCGGTCTTTATCTCGCGTCAGTGGTCCTTTCCCCGTCCTGGACTACATCAAATTAGAGTTGAAGCTGGGAATACGGAGGCGCGTGAAGTCTCATTCGAGATTGTTGGCTGGGAAGGTAAAGGCTCGCGAGTGCGCAACGTGATCCTGCTCATTGGAGATGGTATGGGCGTGGCCCATCGCACTGCGGCTCGTATTGCATCTCGCGGCCTAACCGAGGGGCGTTATCGCAATGGCCTGCTTGAGATGGACCGGATGACGGCAGTCGGTCTGGTCACCACCTCTTCGCTATCCGCTATGGTGACGGACTCCGCGCCGGGCGCCAGTTGCTATGCCACGGGAAATAAAGCGGCTAACCACGAAGAAGGCGTTTTCCCCGACAACACCGATAATGAGGGATTGAAAGGTAGCGACCCTGAAAGCGATCGCTTTCTCGATAATCCACGCGTAGAGAACATAAGTGAATACCTGCACCGAACTCGGGGAATCAGCGTCGGATTGGTCACCACCGCCGATATCACTGACGCCACGCCTGCCGCCTTTGCAGTCCACACTTCTAACCGCAACTCTTCCACGCGCATTGCCGATGATTATTTCGACCGCCGAAATGAGACTGGTCTTTCGGTGTTGATGGGAGGCGGACGTCAATGGTTCTTGCCAAAAAATGTCGGTGGCGGCCGTCGCGGAACTCCGTCGAACGCTGGCGTGGATCCGTCCCGTAACCTCATCAGGAATTTCCGCGAAGCAGGTTTTGCTTATGCCGATTCAGCCGAATCTTTGCGCAAAATAAATCCGGAGAAGGAACGACGTCTGCTCGGGCTTTTTTCCGCCTCAACCATGCCAGTCGCTTTCGACAAGCTCGGCTACGGCGTCGAAAAAGCTAGTAACGTTCCAATGTTGGACGATATGGCCGGCGTGGCGATCAGGTCGCTTTCCACATCCAGCCCAAACGGATTCTTCTTGATGGTTGAGGGCGCGTCCATAGATAAGGAAGCGCACTGGATGGATGCAGAACGAACCATCTGGGAGACGATTGAATTTGATCGTGCCGTCGGCGTCGCGAAACGGTTTGCTGACAAGACTAACTCCGATGCGAATCCAAACAATGACACTCTCGTCATCGTCACGGCCGACCATGAGACCAGTGGCTTTTCAATCATCGGCGCTCGCAATCCCGATCCGCGTATCCCACGCGGCAGCCGCGATCTGGCCCGCACTTACCGTGGTTTCCCCGATTACAAGGACACCGATGGCGATGGTTATCCGGATCAGGCTGACCCACCGGCCAAACTGGTGATTGGATACGGGGCCGCTGCTGATCACTACGAGGATTGGCATAGCAACGCCCGCAAAACGGCACCCGCTATTTGGAATAAAGGTGTCGTGGTAGCCAACCCGAAGCGTGATGGTCCAGAAGACCCTGATCCGGAATCGCGTCATGGCACGCTGATTATTGGCCAGGTCGAGAACGGCGAAGCGACTTCCAAGGCGCCGGACGGGGATATAGACGGAAAGGTAAACGCCGTCCACACCGCTGTCGATATCCCGCTCACCGCAACTGGTCCAGGCGCGCTGCAGTTCATAGGTGTACAGGACAACACCTCAGTGTTTTTCAAAATGATGAAGGCCTATGGTGGTTCGTTTCAGCGGGTTTATTACGATGGTCGTCCTTCTATTAAACACAGACCCAAGAAATAGACGATGGCCTTGCACAGAATGGAGATGGAGGATCAGCGTTTGAGCCCGCGGAGTGGGCGGCAGCGTAGAGCCTGGGGTGTAGCGCAGCGGAACCCCAGGTCAACAATCCAAATACATTTCTCAGCCCACGGAGTGGGCGACAGCATAAAGCCTGGGGTGTAGCGCAGCGGAACCCCAGGAACTGTTGCATGGGCCATAGCCCGCTTCGCGGGCTGCTCGAATTTGGGCGTCAGGCGACTCTTGTGCAGAACCTGAATGGCCGGTTGCCGAGCGCAGACTGACCGGCGCAATCGCCCGTTCTTAGAAACTTAAGGTGACAATGAAGAAACGATTTACGCCAGGTTTACACACCACTGCGCGCGTATTGGCGCACAAGTTCCCTTCGGTTTCGTTGACGTTAGCCCCGACACAATGAACCCAAATACCGCGGGATACAATCCTTACGAAAACATTCTCGGCTTCAGCCAGACACACGTCAGCGGGACGGGCGGCGCAAGCAAGTATGGAAACTTTCTCACCACACCGCTGGTGGGAAAGTTACGAGTTAATAACCTCGGCTCGCCAAAGGCTGAAGAAGTGGCGTCACCGGGTTACTATGCCGTTCGTCTTACGCGCTCTGATGTGAAAGCGGAACTCAGTGCTACTCGGCTCGTAGCGATGCACCGCTACAACTATCCTTCCTCGAAGCTTTCTCATGTCCTGATCGAGGCCAGTTCCGTAGTGCAACCAGAGACGGGAAAGGATGCGATCAAGAACCCGCATCCGGTTGATTGTTGGGTCCGTGTGATCCCGCCGAATCGCATCGAGGGAAGCGGCAATTTCATCGGCGGTTGGAATCAATCACCTTACACCATCCATTTCTCCGCCGAGTTTGACCGTCCGTTCGCGGGCTTCGGTACGTGGCGAGATAATCGTATTGAACCGGGAACAGTAGCAGCTGCCAACGAAGGAAAGGTCGGCGCTTACGCCACCTTCGATACCACGAGCAAGCAAACAGTGCAGATGAAGATCGGGGTCTCGTTCATCAGCCCTGAAAAGGCGCGCGCCAACCTCTTGCAGGAAATTCCCGACTGGGATTTCGACGCCGTGCGCCGCCGGGCTGAATCGGCTTGGGAGAATGTGTTGGGACAGATCAAGATCGAAGGCGGCACAGCAGAACAGCGCAAGATTTTTTACACTGCGCTTTATCATTCACACTACATGCCGCACGATCTCACCGGCGAAAATGCCTGGTGGAATTCCGATGAACCTCACTACGAAGATTTCTATGCCATCTGGGACACGTTCCGCACCCACTTTCCGTTGCTGCTATTGATTCAATCCGAACGCCACCGCGATATGGTGCGCTCGCTCGTTGACACCTATGTTCACACAGGCTGGATGCCTGATTCGCGCATCGCCGGAGCGAACGGCATGACGCAGGGCGGTTCCAATGGCGATGTCGTAATAGCCGATGCAATGATGAAAAGTGTGGCCGGAATCGATTACCGTAAAGCTTACGAAGCGCTGGTTAAAAACGCGGAGCTCGACAGCCCGCGGCCGCTCTATGAAGGCCGCGCCCTGGCCGAATACAAGCGACTGGGCTACGTGAGCATGAATTATCCGCGCTCAACTTCGCGCACGGTCGAATATGCGTACGACGATTTCTGTATCGCGCAGCTCGCGCGGGCTCTCGATCGCACCGCCGACAATCAAAAATATCTCAAGCGATCGAGGAACTGGATGAACGTGTGGAGTGATGAGACACGCTCGGCACGGCCGCGCTACGCGGACGGACACTGGCTCGCGCCGTTCGAGGCAGCCCACTTCTATCCGGACAAAGACTATAGCTACTGGGATGCACCGTTCTACGAAGGCAGCGGATATATCTACGGAACTTATGTGCCACACGACGTGCAAGGTCTGATTAATAAACTCGGCGGCGACGAATATTTCGTCACCTGGCTCGATACATTCTTCCGGAACCCTCCGACACGCGATCCGGCTTTCAACAGCGGACTCTATAATCACAATAACGAGCCAAACTTTCTGGCTGCATTTCTTTACGTCCATGCGGGTCATCCCGAGCGCACACAGGAGCGCGTGCGACACATTATCGCCAGCGAATATATGACTGGACGCGGCGGGCTGCCTGGCAACGACGATAGTGGTGCGATGTCGTCATGGTATGTGTGGGGTGCAATTGGGCTGTACCCAAACGCCGGACAGCCTTTCTACTATGTTTGCAGTCCGTTATTTCAACGCTCAACTATCAGTCTCGGCGGCGGGCACATCTTTAACATCGACGCGCCGGAAACCTCCGCAGCCAATTTGTACGTGCAGTCAGCGATGCTCAACGGGCGTGTCCTTGATCGTGCCTGGCTCAAGCACGAAGAGATTGCGCGCGGCGGGCGACTAGTGCTCCGTATGGGTCCAACGCCTTCCAGCTGGGGACGCGATAGCAGACCACCTTCAATGTCGTCGCCGGAGAAGGTGAATAAAAAGTAAATTCATGGAAAGCCTTTCAAGACTGATCAATCAACCGCCTGAGGTCGTCTCTCAGGTTGGGAAGGTGGGCTTGCCCCCGCTCACGGTGACGGAAGGGAAGAACGGCGGGGGCAAGCCCACCTTCCTTACCCTGAGCTTCTCTCAATTGAGTGGAACCTCGAATCTTCGAGACGTTCGGCGTGGAAGAATTAAGACTGCTCACTGGAAGGGTCTATGCTGATAGCAACCCGCTTCACCTTATTTGCTTTGCTCTGTTCTGTTGTTGGAGCGGCACATGCGCCGCAAATTGTGCTCGGCACTCCCCGTGCGAGGAGCATTCCGGCTCCGGCAGTTGAGCGTCACGTTCATATTGATCCGCCCGGCGCGAATGATAGCCGTTATGCTTATGTTCCCTTCGACGTCGGGCCGCATGCCGTTCGGATCAGCATTAGCTATCAATATGATCGGGCAAATGGAGCCAACACGATTGACATCGGGCTGTTCGACGCGCGCTCGACCGGCTCCGATACAGACCCGCGCGGTTTCCGGGGCTGGAGTGGCGGGCGTCGGTCCGAGTTCTTTGTTTCCCGCGATGAGGCGACGCCTGGATACGTGCCGGGTGCTCTGCGGGCGGGAACATGGAGAATCATTCTTGGACTCTACCGCGTCGCAGCGAAAGGGGTTGATATTACTTTCAAGATTGAAGTTGAAACAGACAATGGACCGCGCAGTTCCACACACGCGGAACGTAAAACCAGCCCTCCCGTTACCGGCGCACCAACAATACCGATCACAGAGAGCAGCGGGCCAAGGCCGTGGTCACGTGAGCAAAGCGGTCGCGGTCAGCGTTGGTGGCGCGGCGATCTACACATGCATACTGTTCACAGTGATGGCGACTGGACCATCCCGGAGTTGATTTCCAGCGCGCGCGATACCGGCTTGGATTTCATCGTCATCACGGATCACAATACCTCAAGCCACCATGCCGAGATTGATCGTTTAAATAAGGGTTTGAAGCACCCGCTGGTGATGCGTGGCGAAGAGATCACCACTTACGGCGGTCACACTAACGCCTGGGGACTTGCTTCGGGAACATGGATTGATTTCCGCGTGCATCCTGGAGATGCCGCTCGCATGTCGAAGATCGCCGCCGAGACCCATCGTTCCGGCGCAATTATTTCCATCAATCATCCATTCGCTTTATGCGGCGGTTGTTCATGGACCTATCAGGCTGCGGTACCTGACTTCGACGCAATTGAAATTTGGAATGGGCCCTGGGACGCGACCGACGAGATGGCCCTCAAGATGTGGGACCAGATACTGCAGAGCGGACGACGCATCACCGCGATTGCTTCCAGCGACTCACATCGTTCCCTTAATCCCATCGGCCAACCGACCACGCATGTGTCCGCGAAGGTTCTGTCGCAGGCATTGTTACTCGAGGGGATACGACAAAGTCATGTCTATTTGACGGACAAGGCAGCGGGACCTGTCGTTACTTTTGGGGCGCAGTTGGCGACAGACAAACTCCCAGCGCGTTGGGCCATCGGCGACGAGGTTCATCTCAACGTACCGGAAACGATTCGTTTTCTTATCGCCACAGAAATAGTTCCGCCCGATGCCACGGTCTCATTGATCTCGAATGGTCGGGTGGTGCGCAGTTTCCCCGCCAGGGCAGACAACCAACCAGAAGTGATTGAGATCAAGTGTCAGCAAAACTCCTATTTTCGCCTTGAGATTCGTGACAAGACGGAGACCGTCCTGGCTGTGACCAATCCCATTTATTTTAAGTTCCGCCGCTAATCTGTAGTGACTTACAGAACCGAGCGCGGTAGCGCCGGATCCTATAGTCAAGTTCGCATAATGTTAATTCGACGGAATCACCGAATATTTCAAAGTCGACTTTAGCATCCGGCGCTACCGCGCTCGGTTCTGTAACCACTAAAGATTAGCGCCGGATCCTATACTCAAGTTCGAATAATAATTCGACGGAATCACCGATTATCTTAAAGTCGACTTTAGCATCCGGCGCTACCGCGCTCGGTTCTGTAACACTAAAGATTAGCGCCGGATCTTATACTCAAGTTAAAATAATAATTCGACGGAATCACCGATTATCTTAAAGTCGATTTTAGCATCCGGCGCTACCGCGCTCGGTTCTGTAATGGCCTCGACCTCTCATCAAACTGAATCACAATCCGCTTATCAGGGTCTGGGATGAGCTAACGGGTAAACCCTTATTTCATCCGGCGCAAGAGAAGCTTCAGGTTGTGTTTCGAGTTGAAGGGTGCGCGGCGTGTAGTTCCGGTCGAGCACCAATGCCCGCATCACACTGAGATGCTGGCAGCGTCTTCCAATGGCAGGTTTTGAGCTCGCATAGCAACGGGCTGTGATGGACTCAACCGTTGTTGGTGAAGTATCTTTAGGCAAATGCACGGCCGTACGAAAATAACCGCTCCGGTCTATCCGCAAACGCGGCTCGCCCATATCCGATGCAAAGATTTTTGCCTGGCTTTTTAGTTTCACATCGAAAGCGAGCGTTGCGCCCTCCTGCTCCGAAGTCGCTTCGATGTAAAGGTAATCTCGCGGGTCGGCGATGGTGTTGATGTCAACCCGCGTATCACTGATGCGATTTTCTCGAAGCAGTTCTTCGCTCATCACCCGATAGGTTTTCGGGTCCGTGTCCATCACGCTTTCGCGAGTAGCCCGTTCCAGGTTCGCGCGAACCGGCAAAGGAGCGAAACGGACTGCCGAGCAGGCCAGGTCTGAAAAGTTATTGTTGTCTGAAGCGACAGCAAGGAGCGGGTGGTTTCCGCCAGTGCGAGAGCCCTTGAAAAACTTTGTTTCATGCTCGACGCCCTGGTAACGCTCCTCGATAATCTTTTGGCCGCGCACGCGAAATTCATAGACCCACTCAATGTCGGTCGCACGGCCCCAGCGGGCCATCAAGGCGGCGGTCTGCGTTCCGCCATCTTCATTCGTAAAGATCACGGTGTAGCGTACCGTCACATCAGGCCCGGGTTCATGCAAAATCTCGTAATACATCATCAAGGGAATGTCCGTGAAACGATCGATCGTATTGGCGCGTGCGTAGAGGACGGGCGCGTGGGCCAGAGCCAGCTGGTCTTCATCCATCCCGCGTGTACTGCGCGCTGGAGCAAGCAGAACTGGACGTAGCGATTTGACTTCGGCCTCTCGCGCTCCCGCAGCCGAGCGCTCCGGATTGTAGGCCACAGAAACCGTATGCTTTCCTTTGGGCAAACGTCCGAGCATCACGCGATAGTGTGATGATTCGTCACCGGCCCAAAGGAGCAAATCTTGGTTATAAGAGCCGTCAACGGAAATCACCAGCGCGGCTGCTTCGGCGCCCTTGCGTGCCCAGGACGCACCCGGAGATCGCGCTTCAATCTCGAGACCGACCTCCATATCTTCAGCAAGATTGAATGCCTCAGTCACCAGCGGTTTGGGGAGCTTTGAACTACTCTGCATCGCCGTAACTTGCGTGACAAAAGTGTCAGGCGGCGTGTAAAGGGAAATTAAAAGAAGCGGCAGGCTGAGAAAGTGTAGAGTGGTTTTCATTTCTA
>WNFZ01005122.1_pt1 | contig 14306 bp, 16 predicted proteins | sample 5400081 | NCBI WGS metagenome assembly WNFZ01 (sample SAMN13153365, study PRJNA577476) | soil metagenome | isolation source: 80 cm soil or saprolite under grassland replicate 1 | place: USA:California | collected 2016-06-15
CGGCTGGCCGCCGCCCGGCTGGCCGCCGCCCGGCTGACCGCCGCCCGGCCGACCGCCGGCGGTGCCGGTCGCCGCGGGGTCGGCCCCCACGTCTGCCCTGGCCACACCGGGCGGCGTCCAGACCTGGTCGGCGGTCGGAGTACGAGCCGCGCCGGTCACCGGATCGATCCGGCGCTTGTCCCGGATCACCACCCGCTGCGTCTCGTCGTTGCGCTCGTCCCGCTCTTTCACTTGGTCGTACCCTCACCGGTCTCGTCGACGATCTCGGCGTCCACCACGTCGTCGTCGGCCTTGGCGCCGGTCGCGCCGGCACCGGGACCGCCGGCACCGAAGCCGCCCGGACCGCCCGGACCGCCCGGACCGCCGGCCGCCGCCGCGTCCGCCTGCGCCTGCGCGTACATCGCGCCACCGATCTCCTGCGAGACCTTGGCGACCTTCTCGTGCGCCGCCTTGATCGCGTTGGTGTCGGCGCCGCCCAGGCTGGCCCGCAGCTCGCCCATGGCCTCCTCGAGCTCGGTCTTCTTCTCGGCCGGGATCTTCTCGCCGTTCTCGGCGAGGAACCGCTCCGTCTGGAAGAGCAGCGCGTCGGCGGTGTTGCGGACCTCCGCCTCCTCGCGGCGCTTGCGGTCCTCCTCGGCGTGCGCCTCTGCGTCGCGCATCATCCGGTCGATCTCGTCCCTGCTGAGCGCCGAGCCGCCGGTGATCTGCATGCCCTGCTGCTTGCCGGTGGCAAGGTCCTTGGCCGACACGTGCACGATGCCGTTGGCGTCGATGTCGAAGGTGACCTCGATCTGCGGCACGCCCTGCGGCGCCGGCGGGATGCCGGTCAGCTCGAACATGCCGAGCTTCTTGTTGTAGGCCGCGATCTCCCGCTCACCCTGGAACACCTGGATCTGCACCGACGGCTGGTTGCTCTCGGCCGTGGTGAAGATCTCCGACCGCTTGGTCGGGATGGTGGTGTTGCGCTCGATCAGCTTGGTGAAGATGCCGCCCTTGGTCTCGATGCCCAGCGACAGCGGGGTCACGTCAAGCAGCAGGACGTCCTTGACCTCGCCCTTGAGCACACCGGCCTGCAGGCTGGCGCCGACGGCGACGACCTCGTCCGGGTTGACGCCCTTGTTCGGCTCCTTGCCGCCGGTCATCTCCTTGACCAGCTCGGTGACGGCGGGCATCCGGGTCGAGCCGCCGACCATGATCACGCTGTCGATCTGCCCGACGGTGATGCCGGCGTCCTTGATCACCTGCTGGAACGGGCCCTTGCACCGGTCGAGCAGGTCCTGCGTCATCCGCTGGAACTCCGCCCGGGACAGCGGCACGTCCAGGTGCAGCGGGCCGTCGGCGCCGGCCGTGATGTACGGCAGGTTGATGTTGGTGGACTGCGACGCGGACAGCTCGATCTTGGCCTTCTCGGCCGCCTCGCGCAGCCGCTGCATGGCCATCTTGTCCTTGGCCAGGTCGATGCCGTACTGCCCGTTGAACGTCTTGGTCAGGTGCGCGACGATCCGCTCGTCCCAGTCGTCGCCGCCGAGGTGGTTGTCACCGGAGGTGGCCTTCACCTCGATGACCCCGTCGCCGATCTCCAGCAGGGACACGTCGAAGGTGCCGCCGCCGAGGTCGAAGACCAGGATCCGCTGCTCCTTCTCCGCCTTGTCCAGCCCGTAGGCCAGCGCCGCCGCGGTGGGCTCGTTGATGATCCGCAGCACGTTCAGGCCGGCGATCTGGCCGGCCTCCTTGGTGGCCTGCCGCTGGTGGTCGGAGAAGTACGCCGGGGTGGTGACCACCGCGTCGGTGATCTCCTCGCCCAGGTACGTCTCCGCGTCCCGCTTCAGCTTGCCCAGCACCCGGGCGCTGATCTCCTGCGCGGTGTACTTCTTGCCGTCGATGTCGACGGACCAGTCGGTGCCCATGTGCCGCTTGACCGACCGGATCGTGCGGTCCGGGTTGGTGACCGCCTGGCGCTTGGCGACCTCGCCTACCAACACCTCGCCGTTCTTGGCGAACGCCACCACCGACGGCGTCGTCCGCGAACCCTCGGCGTTGGCGATCACCGTGGGCTCGCCGCCCTCCAGGACGGCGACGACGGAGTTCGTGGTGCCGAGGTCGATACCGACCGCTCGTGCCATGCCAGACCTCTCAGCTCTGTGATCTTTGGTTTCGTGGGATCTTTCGTACGTCGGATCTTCAGTACGTCGAACACCCTGCCAGGAGCATGCTTGCTCCGGCAGCGTTCTGTGTCAATAGACCTGAGTCATGGTGACTCAGGTTTCTGCAAATGACAACGAGCGGACGAGATCGCGATTTCCCCACCGGGCTGTGACGCGCGTCACAGCGAGGCCCTTCCGGCGGGCGTAGGAAGCCTCTTGACTAGTTAGTTAGTGACCACTACCTTAGTGGCATGGCAGCGAGAATGAGCGCGCAGGAGCGACGCGAGACGGTGATCCGCGCGGCGGTCGCCGAGTTCGCCGAAGGTGGCCTGCACGGCACCAGCACGGAGGCGATCGCCCGCCGGGTCGGTGTCTCGCAGCCATACCTGTTCCGGCTGTTCCCGACCAAGAAGGCGATCTTCCTGGCCGCCGCCGAGCGCTGCTTCAACCGGGTGGAGGCGGCGTTCCGGGAGGCCGCCGAGGGCAAGGTCGGCGAGGATGCGCTGCACGCCATGGGAAAGGCGTACAACGGCCTCCTCGACGACCGGCAGATGCTCACCATGCAGCTCCAGATCTGGGCGGCCGCCTGCCAGGACGAGGAGATCCGGCAGGTCAGCCGCGACCGGTTCCGCCGGCTGGCGGCGCTGGCCGAGGAGCTGACCGGAGCCGGCTCGCTGGAGCTGATGCAGTTCTTCACCACCGGCATGTTCCTGAACGTGGCTGCGGCGCTGGACCTGCCGCGCGCGAAGGAGCAGTTCGCGGAGATCCTCGCGGCGCGGTTCGACCCGCCGGTACCCGCGACCGCCTGACCCCGTCCTGAGCGGCGGCGCCGGCCGTACCTCGGCGCTCGCCCAGAGAACTTAGTGACTGATAACTATCTGGAGGAGAGAACGATGGCGACCACGACGAACCGGGGGCGTCCACTGTGGACGTTCGTCATCACCGGCATCGCGCTGTTCATGGTCTCGCTGGACAGCCTGGTGGTGACCAACGCCCTGCCGTCCATCCGCCGGGACCTTGGCACCGGGCTGGAGGGCCTGGAGTGGACGGTGAACGCTTACACCCTCACCTTCGCGGTCTGCCTGCTGACCGGCGCCGCGCTCGGTGACCGGTACGGGCGGCGACGGCTGCTGCTGGCGGGGCTGACCGTGTTCACCGCGTCCTCCGCGGTGGCCGCGCTGGCGCCGAACATCGGGGTGCTGGTGGCGGCGCGGGCGGTGCAGGGGCTGGGCGCCGCCGTGGTCACCCCGCTGACGCTGACCCTGCTGGCCGGCGCGGTGCCGCGGGAGCGGCGCGGGCTGGCGTTCGGCGCGTGGAGCGCGATGAGCGGCCTGGCCGTTGCGCTGGGCCCGGTCATCGGCGGGGCGATCACCGAGGGCGCCTCATGGCAGTGGATCTTCTGGATCAACGTGCCGATCGGTGCGCTGCTGCTGCCGCTGGCCGCGCTGAAGCTGGCGGAGAGCCGCGGGCCGGCCGCCCGGCTGGACCTGGTCGGCACCGCGCTGGCCACCGCCGGGCTGTTCGGCGTCGTGCTCGGCCTGGTGCGCGGCAACGGCCACGGCTGGACCAGCCCGACGGTACTGGCCGGGCTGGCCGGCGGCGCCGCGCTGCTGGTCGCGTTCGTCGCCTGGGAACGGCGGGCCAGCGCCCCGGCGCTGCCGCTGCGGATGTTCGCCAGCCGCGGGTTCACCGCGACCAACGTGGCCGCGCTGGCGATGTCGTTCGGGATGTTCGGCTCGGTGTTCCTGCTGGCCCAGTTCCTGCAGGGCGTGCAGGGCTACTCGCCGCTGGAGGCCGGGCTGCGCACCCTGCCGTGGACCGCGATGCCGGTGTTCGCGGCGCCGCTGGCCGGGGCGATCTCCGACCGGGTCGGGCCGCACCGGCTGGTCATAGCCGGGCTGGTGCTGCAGGCCGCCGGGCTGGCCTGGGTGGCCACCGTGACCACGGTGGACGTGTCGTACCCGGCGCTGATCCCCGGGTTCGTGCTGGCCGGCACCGGGATGGGGCTGTTCTTCGCGCCGGTGGCCCGGCTGGTGCTCGGGTTCGTGGAGCCGGCGCTGGAGGGCGCGGCGTCGGGTGCCAGCAACGCGGTGCGCCAACTCGGCACGGTGCTCGGCATCGCGGTGCTGTCCTCGGTGTTCTCGGCCAGCGGCGGCTTCACCAGCGGGCAGGCGTTCGTGGACGGCCTGCTGCCGGCGCTGTGGGTCGGCTGCGCGGTGCTCGCCGGCGCCGCTCTGATCGGGCTGATCATTCCCGCGCCGGGGTCGGCGGTCGCCGAGCCGGCCGCGGAGCGCGCCCCGGTTCTGGCCGCGGCCTGAACCTCGCACCAGGCGGCCGTCGCCCCCGTCACGGGGCGGCGGCCGTCGTTGCCTGCCGCGTACCGTTCCGGGTCGCAGGCGGGCGGCGTCGGGTGTGTCAGTCGTCCATGGCGTCGATGTGCACCACGATGCGCGGGGGCGGCGGGGCGGCCGGGGACTCGCCCGCGTCGGCCAGGGACTGCTGCGCCGACCGCAACCGGTCGGCCACCTCGGACAGTTGCAGCGCCAGCTTGGTCCGCTCCTGGCGGGCCGCGGCGAGGATCTCCTGGGCGCGGATCCGGATCCCGTCCGCCTCATGCCGGGCCGCCTCCACCAGGCTCTCCGCCTCGGTCCGGGCGTTGTGCAGGATCTGGGCCGCCTCGGCCTCCGCCTCGCGCCTGGACAGGTCCAGGTCGCGCCGCAGTTCGGCCTTGGTCTGCGCGCTCTCCGCGGTGAACGCCTCGCGGATCTTGGCGGCGTCCTGCTCCACCTTGCGACGCTCCTGCTCACACTCGCGCGCCGTCCGGGCGCGTAGCTGCTCGGCCTCCTGCTGGGACATCGACAGGATCTCGTTCACCCGCTCGCCCAGCGCCGCGAACGACGGCTGCCAGGTCGCCTTCTGCTCCTCCCAGGCGGCCCGCTCGGCGGCGACCTCCTCCCGGGCGGCACGCACCTGCTGGCGCTCGGCGTCGAGCACGTCCCGCTGCCAGGCCAATTCGGCGAGCTCCTGCTCCAGCCGGCTGATGTACTCGTCCACATGGCGCCGGTCGTAGCCGCGCACCACCAGAGGGAAATCGGGCAGCGGTCTGGAGATCTCCATCGGGATCCGGATCGGTTGGGCCTCCGTCATTGGGTCGCTCCCCGTCTGGCGCTGTCGCCTGTCAGGCACTCCGGTGGTTGTAGCATCCGCTCCGCCTGACACATAGGGGCGAAGGAGGGTGGAACGCCTGCGTCGTGGCGCCGCCCACAGCGCAAGCTACCGGTCAGTACTAGGCGATAGGCTGCCCGGGTCGTCGCGACGACAGGAGGAGCCGTGGCCCTGCGGATTGTGATCGGCGTGCTGATGACCGTGGTCGCGCTCGCGATCGTGGGTCGGCGGGTGTGGTGGCTGTACCGGCTGATCCGCTCCGGTCAGCCGCAGCACGGTCGCACCGACAATGTGCCGGCCCGGGTGCGGACCGACCTGGCGGAGGTGTTCGGGCAGCGCAGGCTGCTGCGCTGGACCGGCCCGGGGCTGGCGCACTTCTTCACCTTCTGGGGCTTCGTGATCCTGTTCCTGACGATCATCGAGTCGTACGGGGCCCTGGTCTGGCGCGACTTCCACATCCCGCTGATCGGCCGCTGGCAGGTGCTCGGGTTCCTCGAGGACGCCCTGGCCACCGCCGTGCTGGTCGCCCTGGCGGCGTTCACGGTGATGCGCATCCGGCAGGCGCCGGCCCGGCAGCAGCGCGCGTCCCGGTTCTACGGCTCGCACACCGGCCCGGCCTGGGTGATCCTCGGGATGATCACCGCTGTGATCGTCACGCTGCTGCTGTACCGCGGCGCCCAGGTGAACACCGGCAACTTCCCGTTCGGCCAGAGCAGGTGGGCGTTCGCCTCGTACCTGGTGGCCAAGGCACTGCACCCGCTGGGCAGCACCGCCAACGACGTGATCGAGACGGTGTTCGTCCTCGGTCAGATCGCGGTGGTCCTGGCGTTCGCGGTGATCGTCGTGTACTCCAAGCACCTGCACATCGGCACCGCCCCGATCAACGTCACCACCAAGCGGCTGCCGAAGGCTCTCGGCGCGCTGCTGCCGATGGAGTCCCGGGGCGAGCCGATCAACTTCGAGGACCCCAAGGACGACGACATCTTCGGGCGCGGCAAGGTGGAGGACTTCACCTGGAAGGGGTACCTCGACTTCGCCACCTGCACCGAGTGCGGCCGCTGCCAGAGCCAGTGCCCGGCGTGGAACACCGGCAAGCCACTGTCCCCGAAGCTCGTGATCATGGATCTGCGGGACCACCTGTTCGCCAAGGCGCCGTACCTTATCGGTGGCCGGGCGGTGCCCGAGGAGGGCTCCATCGAGCCGAAGGGCGGCTCGGACGCCTCCGGCGGGCACGGCGTCCGCGGGGTGCCGGAGTCCGGCTTCGGCCGGGTGCCCGGGTCGGGGCCGGAGCAGGCGGTGCGCCCGCTGGTGGGCACCGAGGAGCAGGGCGGCGTGATCGACCCGGACGTGCTGTGGTCGTGCACCACCTGCGGCGCATGTGTGGAGCAGTGCCCGGTGGACATCGAGCACGTGGACCACATCGTGGACATGCGGCGGTACCAGGTGCTGATCGAGTCCTCGTTCCCGTCCGAGGCCGGCGTGATGCTCCGGAACCTGGAGAACAAGGCCAACCCGTGGGGCATGAACGCCACCGCCCGCGAGGACTGGACCCAGGGCCTCGGCTTCGAGGTGCCGCGGGTCGAGCCGGGCTCGGCGATCCCGGACGACGTGGAGTACCTGTTCTGGGTCGGCTGCGCGGGCGCCCTGGAGGACCGTTCCAAGAAGGTCACCCGGGCGGTCGCCGACCTGCTGCACACCGCGGGCGTGTCGTTCGCGATCCTGGGCCGCAACGAGTCGTGCACCGGCGACCCGGCCCGGCGGCTGGGCAACGAGTTCGTGTTCCAGATGCTGGCCCAGGCAAACGTCGAGACGCTGAACTCGGTCGGGGCGAAGAAGATCGTGGCGACCTGCCCGCACTGCTTCAACACGCTGTCCAAGGAGTATCCGCAACTCGGCGGCGAGTACCGGGTGGTGCACCACACCCAGTTGCTGGCCCGGCTGGTGGAGGAGGGTCGGCTGGTGCCGGTGCAGCCCGTCGACCAGAAGGTCACCTACCACGACCCCTGCTACCTCGGCCGGCACAACGAGGTGTACGCACCGCCACGCGAGGTGCTGGCCACCATCCCCGGCCTGCGTTCGGAGGAGATGCACCGGTGCCGCGACCGCGGCTTCTGCTGCGGCGCCGGCGGCGCACGCATGTGGATGGAGGAGAAGATCGGCAAGCGGATCAACATCGAGCGCACCGAGGAGGCGCTGGCCCTCGACCCGGATGTGATCTCCACGGCCTGCCCGTACTGCATGGTCATGCTCTCCGACGCGGTGACCCAGAAGAAGCAGGAGGGCGCGGCACGCGAGGAGGTCGCGGTGCTCGACGTGGCGCAGATCCTGCACCGGTCGCTGGCCAGCGGGGGCGAGCCGCAGGCCGCCGCCGACTGACCGTTTCGCTGTCCCGGTTTGCCGCTGTGCGGTCCGAGTTTCGGATTTTGCGGCGGGACTCCCCGTTTCCGCAGGTGGCCGCCGGGTACGTCTTCGCCGACAACGAGGAGGCGAAACATGAACGGAACCGTTGTCGCCGTGATCGTGATCGTACTGGTCGTGATCGCCCTCGTGCTGATCGTCGGGATGCAACAGGCTAGACGGCGTCGGCTACGGGAGCGGTTCGGACCGGAATACGAGCGGCGCATCGAGGACAGCGGGGACCGCAGGCAGGCCGAGCGCGAGATGCACGACCTCGCCCGGCAGCGCGACAGGCTGGAAATCCGGCCGCTGGACCCCGAGACGCGGGAACGCTACGTGGACGCGTGGAACCAGGTGCAGGCGCAGTTCGTGGACCAGCCGCAGGCGGCACTGGAGTCGGCGAGCCGGCTGGTCGGCCAGGTGATGCGGGACCGCGGCTACCCGGTGGACGACTTCGACAGCCGCGCCGAACTGATCGCGGTGGACCACCCGACCGTGGTGAGCCACTACCGCGGCGCGCACGAGGTGGAGACCCGCAGCCCGGGTGATGTCACAACCGAGGACCAGCGGATCGCGTTCGTGCACTACCGCGAGCTGTTCGCTGAACTGCTCGACTCCAACGACGCCGACACCGCCCCGCGCCACGGTCGCCGGCAGCATGCACCCAGGAGTGATGCCCGATGACTGAGGTCTCTGACTACGACCGCCAGCGGGGCGAGCGCGACGAGGCGGAGGCGACCACCCGGTACCCCGCCGAGCTACAGGACCAGGAGCAGGGCCGTGCCGACGCGGGCTACACCGATCCGCGGTACGCCGACGAGGCGCAGACCGGTGCGGTCGAATCCGACGCGGTGGCGTACCCGGACCGTGCCGGCACCGACGTCTCCGGCCCGGGTGGCACCGATGTGACCGGCAGCGGCGGCACCGATGTGACCGGCCGGAACGACGCCGACGTGTCCGGGCGGGAGGATGCTGCCACCTTCCGGCAGGGCGATGCCGACGTGTCCCGCGGCGACGATGCCAACGTGACCGGCCGGAACGACGCCGACGTGTCCGGGCGGGCGGACGCCGCCACCTTCGGGCAGGGCGGTGCCGACGCGTTCCGCGGCGACAATGCCGACGTGTCCGGGCGGGGCGATGCCGACGCGTTCCGGCGGGACGATGCCGACGCGTTCCGCCGGGACGAGGCGGACCTGTCCCGCGACCGCGGTGCCGCCGCCGACCTCGACCGGGGCGCCACCGTAGGCGCCACGCCCACGGACAGCCGCGAGCCGGGGCTGGTCGACGACGCGCACGCACTGATGGTCCAGTGGCAGGAGGTGCAGGTCGGGTTCGTCGACGACCCGCGCAAGGCACTGCAGGCCGCGGACGAGCTCGTCCAGCAGGTGATCCAGCAGGTGGAGCGGCGGTTCGCCACCGAGCGCGACTCCATGGAGCACCAGTGGAGCCGTGGCCAGGACGTCTCGACCGAGGACCTGCGGCTGATGCTGCAGCGTTACCGGTCGCTCTTCAACCGGCTGCTGCACGTCTGAGCACGGCCGCCGCGGCGGGTGGGGCGACATCCCGCCCGCCGCCGCCTCTATGCGTTCAGGTCGGCGGCGGCCGCTTCTGTCGCGGTCACGTCGGTCGCGGCGGCTTCTGTGCTGTCACGTCGGTCGCGGCCGCCTGCGTAGCCGCCGCCGGAGCCTGCGACGCTCGACCTTCCCGTCGCCCTCGGAGACCGAGGCGCGGCGCGCGGCCGCGCGATCTTCATCGGCGGCGTTCTCCGCCTCCCTGAGCCGCTGGTACTGCGCGCAGGTGTAAGGGCCATGTCGCACCCGGCACGACGGACAGACGCCCATCTCGCATCCCCGAAACCCGTTGCAAGCCTGCCGGCCCGGCCCGCCACCGGACCCAGACTGCCCACCCAGTGTGTTCCACCCGCCGTCATCGACCAAGGCCGGTGTCCTGCGGTGCGCAAAATGAGGCGTCTAAGGCACGCGATAGGGATCACTCCCGATGCGCCCGCCATGGGCGGACAAGCAGGATCGGACCATGGGGTCCGGGGCGGTGCAGGGCAGGCTGTGGGGTGGAGCCGCCCGCGAGTGGGCGGACAACCAGGAACCCACGATGACGCCGTGCTACGGCGCCGTCTTCGACGCCATCGGCCTTGACCAGGACATGCACCTGCTGGACGCCGGCTGCGGCGCCGGGCTGGCCATGCAGCTCGCCACCAAGCGCGGCGCCCGGCCGACCGGACTCGACGCGGCCGCCGGCATGCTCTCGATCGCCTGGGAACGGCTGCCGCACACCGACATCCGGCACGGCGACCTGGAGCAGCTCCCGTTCGACGACAGCGTGTTCGACGCGGTGACGGCATTCGACTCGGTGCCGTACGCGGACGACCCGGTGGTGGCGCTGCGTGAGCTGCGCCGGGTGGCCCGCCGCGACGCTCCGGTCGCCGTGCTGGCCTGGGCCGAACCGGACCGTTGCGAGAGCCGGGCGGTGCTCGACGCCGTCGTCGCGCTGCTGCCGCCGGCCACCCCGGGTACGCCCGGCACGTTCTCGCTGGCCAGGCCGGGCGCACTCGAGGCGGTGGCCACCGAGGCCGGGCTGGCGCCGGAAGTGGTGCACGAGATGGCGGTCACGTTCGGGTACCGCAACCTCGACGTGGCCATCCGTGCGCAGCTGTCGACCGGCCCGGCGCAACGGGCGATTGCATACGTCGGGCGGCAGGCCGCCGCCGAGTCCATCGCCGGGGCGCTGGCCCGCAGCCGGCACCGCGACGGGAGTTACCGGATGGGCAACGTCTTCCGGTATCTGGTCGCCCGCGCCTGACTCTTGTGACTCGACGGTGCCGGCCCGCCGGGGGGTGGGGCCGGCGCCATCGGTCCTCGCGATGAGCCCTGCCGTGGTGCCCCGCGATGAGCCCTGCGATGAGCCCTGCGATGAGCCCTGCGATGAGCCCTGCGATGCGCCCTGCGATGCGCCCTGCGATGCGCCCGGTGATGTGCCCGGTGATGTGCCCGGTGATGCGCTCGGCGGTGTGCCCCGGCGGCGGGCGGTACCGGCGGCGCTCCGGGCGGCGCTGCGGGCGGGCGCTCCAGGCGGCCTCGGATCAGGCACACTGGGCTGCATGTTCAGTGCCCGCCCGCCACGCCGCGACAAGGAACTCGCCGACGCCAACGAGCGCACCCGGCGGGCGTTCGCGCGGGACATCAACGACCAGCGCGCGCTGGCGTTCGACCCGGTGCCGCGGCGCAAGCGGGGCGGCATGTGGATGGTGTGGGCGGTGATCGCGTTCCTGGTGGCGGGCGCACTGGGCCTGCTGCCTACGGTCGGCGGGGTGCACATCGACGTGAGCTGCACCAGGCCCGGCATCGCCCTGTCGTCGTACTCGGTGCCGGCCGGGGCCACCATCCAGTGGAAGGCCACCGGGCCGGACGGGTTCGACTACGTACTCGCCGTGGACTCCTCGGCGGTGACCGGCGGCACGGGTGTCCCGGTGCAGGTCGATTCGGGTACCGCGGTCACCCCGCGGGCGTTCCGGATGGCGAACTGCGAGGGCGCCGGGCTGGGTTTCGACGCCCCGCCGGTGGTGGGGCAGCACTTCGTGCGGCTGTTCGAGAAGGATGGGGAACGGTACGTGCAGGTCGCCCAGGTGCCGCTCGCGGTCCGCTGACCCGGTCCGTCGTCAGTCGCCGGTGGTGGGCCAGCGGCGGAAGTTCTGCCACGACCGGGACGGGGTGGGTCCGCGCTGCCCCTGGTACCGCGAGCCGTGGACCGCCGAGCCGTACGGGTGCTCCGCCGGGCTGGCCAGCCGGAACAGGCACAGTTGCCCGATCTTCATGCCCGGCCACAGCGTGATCGGCAGGTTGGCCACGTTGGACAGTTCGAGGGTGATGTGCCCGGTGAACCCGGGGTCGATCCAGCCCGCGGTGGAGTGGGTGAGCAGCCCGAGCCGGCCCAGGCTCGACTTGCCCTCCAGCCGGCCGGCAAGATCATCCGGCAGGGTCACCACCTCGAGCGTGGACCCGAGGACGAACTCGCCAGGATGCAGCACGAACGGGTCGTCCCCCTGCGGCTCGACCAGCGTGGTCAGATCATCCTGCCGGACGGCCGGGTCGATGTGCGTGTACTTCGAGTTGTCGAACACCCTGAAGTAACGGTCGAGCCGCACGTCCACGCTCGAGGGCTGGATCATCACCTCGTCGTACGGCTCGAGCACGAGGCGCCGGTCGGCGACCTCCTTCTTGATCTCCCGGTCGGACAGCAGCATCCTCGGACCCTAGCAACGCCGTACGGTAGAGTGTCAGCCGCGCACGCGGGTGTAGTTCAATGGCAGAACATCAGCTTCCCAAGCTGACAGTGCTCTCGGGAGGATGGCACCCCTTCCGTGTGCGATTAGCGTGCGATTAGCCGACTCTGGCGAGCACCCCGGCAGAGCCCTCGTCGCCGTCGTCCGTGCGGCTCTCGCCGTCCGTCTGCCCCTGGTCGTCCGCCGTCTCGCTACCGCCCGCGAGCCGGCTCCGAACCCGCTTGCTCAGCGCCGCCGCGATCTCCCGCTCCCTCTCCCTCGTGGCGTGCTGGTAGATCAACGCCGCCTGCATCGTGGAGTGGCCCATGCGGTGCATCAGCTCGCGCGTAGAGGCGCGGTTGACGCCGCCAGATCAAGGCCGGCCTGCCGGACGGCTTCCACTTCCACGACTTACGGCACACCGAGGAAGAGCAGTTGGTAGGGCTGGACGTGCAGCCGGAACAGCCCGTCGTACAGCTCACGGGTCCGCGGTGCGAGCCTCCGCTCCTTGATCCAGCGCTCGGCGTAGGCGGTCAGCTCGACCCGGCCAGCTTCGGGCGCCATCCACTCGCCCCTGATGATCTCGGCCTCTGTCAGCGTGAGCCACCGGTTCGCCGAGGCCAGGCTCTCAAACGTGTTGGGCGCATACCGGCGGACGCCGTCCGGGCCGAGGTAGCTCGCCTGGATGCGTCCGGATGGCAGCTTCCGCACCCAGCCGAACCGGCGGCGGCCGTCCTTGTTCGCCATCAGGCCACCCCGGTCCGGTCGCCCCAGGTCAGCTCGACAACCTCGACCCTGTGCTCATGGAGGAACCGCACGATGTCGGCTTCGGTGATGCGGATGTGCCGGCCGACCTTGTGGAACGGGATGCGGCGCTCGGTGACGAGTCGGCGGACGAACCGTTCGGCGTGTTGAGGCGTTCGGCGGCTTGCTCGACGGTGTGGAGCCGGTCCATTGGTCCTCCCGTGGTGAGTTGCCGAAAGTTGCGGGCCCCCGGTGGGCGGTCAGCGGGTCGGGTGGTGCGGGAACATGCGGGGTGCGTCGTCGGGCGGGTCCTGGCCGGCTCTGGTGCGTACGGCGTCGAGGTAGCGGTGCGCGGCGGCGAACAGCGCGTTGGCGAACGTGACCATTTGGGCGGCGCCGGCGGTGGTTTCGCCGCCGATGGTGAAGGTGTGCCGGTCGGCGAAGATCGCCAGGATGGGTGGCCGGTCGGGGTAGATGTGGCAGACAACGGCGGTCTCCTCATCGGGCCGGATGGAGACGGAGACGCGAATCGCGGGCATGGGTCCCTCCTCATGCGGCGGCCGCCGCGGTTGCCGAAACTTCGGGTGGGTCGGCGGCTCTGGCCGCGCGGTACTGCTCGCGCCAGGCGGCCCGTTGGGCGATGGCGTGCATGAGCCGGTGCGTGAGCGGCGGCACGTCCGGGTCGGTGGGTCGGGCCGGTTCCCACGCGTACCGCCCGGCCTGCTGGTCGGCCCGGTCGTGGTCTTCGATGTCGTGGCCGAGCACGGACAGCACGAACGCCCGCCGGTCGGCGCGGTGGTCGGCCAGGTTCTTGCCGGACCACTTCCGGGAGACCAGCACCCGCCGGCCCCCGTACCCGAGATTGTCGGGGCGGTGCGCCTTACCCCGGCAGCACCCCGGCCACAGGCCCGGGCGGAGGTTGCGCGGCTGGACGCCGTAGAGGAGCCAGTTCGCGCAGGTCGGTGCGCACGGTTCGTACCGCAACGCGGCGGTCAGCCGGGCGACGTGCGCACGCTCGGCGTCGGTGGTCGCGGTCCGGCCGCCCGCCACAGCAGCCGCACCGCCACGACCGCCGCGCGGAACAGCAGGATCACCAGGACCTGCCACCACTCCCGGGATGTGTCCACCACCGTCACCGGCTGCGGCTTGACCTTCGCGTGCCCGATCATCGCGGCTCTCCCTCATCCGTGTGGCCGCGCTCCTCGGCCTCGCCGCCGTTCTCTCCCGGCCCGGGACTGTCGCCGGGATCGTCGGGAAGGTAGACGTCCGGGTCGTCCATACCGGCCGGGCCCGGCATGCCGAGCCGATGCGCCAACCACCACGCCTGCCGGGCCGTCAACACCAGATGCGCCGGATTCCACAAGTCCCCGATGTGGGTGATCGTGATCGACACCACCGGCACCCCGTTCGGGTCCCACAACTGCCCGCCGAGCCTCGCAGCCAGCCGGTCCACGATCGCCCGCCGACTCACGCCGCACCTCTGCGACCAGCGTCCACACCGGGCAGGAACCGCCCGCCTGCCCCCCGCAGCGGCAGCACGAGCTGCACCACGCACGAGCCGCATACGCCGTTCTCGTCCA
>WNFZ01016907.1_pt1 | contig 14299 bp, 13 predicted proteins | sample 5400081 | NCBI WGS metagenome assembly WNFZ01 (sample SAMN13153365, study PRJNA577476) | soil metagenome | isolation source: 80 cm soil or saprolite under grassland replicate 1 | place: USA:California | collected 2016-06-15
TACGCGTGGACAAGGCAGTACCTGGTCAACAGGCGATACGCCTGATTTGTACGCGGAGGGCGGCAACGCACATTATCCAGGCAGTATGACCAAAGGGATTCTCGACCCCAAGAACTATTACTACAGACGGGTCTTCACGGATGCCGTCCGCGCCATCGACGCGGCGCGCAGTCATCCTGACGTGGACGCGTCCCAAATCGCAGTGACGGGCGGCTCACAAGGCGGAGGTATCACGATCGCCGCGGCAGGACTCGTCCCAGATGTGGTCGCAGCCATGCCCGATGTGCCGTTCCTCTGTCACTACCGTCGCGCGACTGAAATTGTGGATACTTATCCCTACAAGGAAATCGCAGAGTATTGTCATGTGCACCGCGACAAAGTGGATACTGTCTTCAACACGCTTTCCTATTTCGATGGAGTTAATTTCGCAAGCAGAGCAACTGCAAAAACATTATTCTCCGTGGGCTTGATGGATCAAACCTGCCCACCCTCGACGGTCTATGCTGCATACAATTATTGGGCTGGCGAAAAGGAGATCAAGGTCTACCCATATAATAGTCATGAAGGCGGCACAAGTTATCAGACGCTGGAGAAGATAAAGTTTTTGAAGAATATTTGGTAACATACATAATTATGTTGTTAAGGGTAATGACTTATAACATTCTTGATGGTGGACAAGACCGTGAGAATGACATCCTGACAGTCATCCAAACTGCTAATCCTGAGGTTGTTATTATTCAAGAAGTTATTGATGAAGATATATTTCAGTCATTGGCTCGCAAATTAGAAATGAAACATTTTGTTGGAAAAAGCAACAAAGAACGCAAAGTTTCCTTGCTGAGTCGACTGCCCATTGAAAATTTCAAAAGTCACCATCCATCAATTCCGATATGGCATAACTTTATTGAAGCAAAAGTCAGGCTCCCTTCTGGTGAGACCTTTAGATTGATAGGCGTGCATTTGAAAGCAAATCCATGGATTGGTTTCGAGTTATGGAGGTTTTTGGAAATTCGATACATCACTACATATATTCGGCAATATTCAAATGACCCATGTCTCATAGCAGGCGATTTCAATACGGTGGCACCAAAGGATAGGATCATCACATCCACAATGCCAAACAGATTAAAGTTTATCCTCTGGTTACAAGGCAATCGGGTGTATCGGTTTGCCATTCGTTCTCTTATTTCTTCTGGATTTGTTGATTGCTTTCGGCTGAAGAATCCAAACGATGATGGATTTACGTTACCTCCACCTGCCCCAAACACAAGGCTTGATTATATTTTCGTCAATCAGTCAATGGAAAAATATATAAAGAATTGCTGGGTTGTTCGCGAACCCAATAACATTACAAAGGCCTCTGACCATTATCCAGTTATGGTCGAATTAGATTTTGAAAACAATAAATGAAATGGAAATTTGACATGACAGAAGTCGTCATCGCAGGAATCGGACAAACAGAAGTTGGCGAGCATTGGAATATTGGCTTGCGTGAGCTTGCTTTCGCCGCCATTCAAGATGCAGTAAAAGATGCGAGTGGACTCAAACCACAATCTTTATTCGTTGGCAATATGCTCGCGCCGAATCTATCCAACCAGGCTCATCTCGGCGTGTTACTCGCAGATTATGCAGGGCTACTTGGCATTGAAGCGGTGACCATCGAAGCCGCGGGCGCGTCGGGCGGCGCGGCGTTACGACAGGGGTATCTCTCAGTCGCAAGTGGCATGGTGGATGTGGCGCTCGTAGTCGGCGTGGAGAAGTTCACCGATAAGGTTGGTTCAGACATCGATACCGCTCTCGCCACCGCAAGCGACTCCGATTTCGAAGCTGTGCAGGGAATGGCTCCCTCCGCACAAGCTGCCCTCCTAATGAAGCGTTATATGTACGAATATCAAGTCCCTACTGAGGGATTCGCGGGCTTTGCGTTGACCGCGCACACGAATGGCGTGGGCAATCCTTGTGCTATGTTCCGCAAGTCAATCAAGCCTGAGACGTATGCCAAAGCGGAAATGGTCAGCGACCCGCTTAATATGTTTGATATGGCTCCTAATGCGGATGGTGCGGCTGCGCTCGTTCTGACTCGCCGCGAATTGCTCCCGTCAAATTTTGCGAATCTACTTGTAAAGATCGTGGGCTCTGCCTCCGCATCTGATACGCTTGCATTGCACGATCGCAAGGATATGTTGTCCTTCGATACCGCGCGAATTTCCGCGGGCAAAGCGATGAAACAAGCTGGTATTTCACTTGATCAAATTAATTTCTTTGAATATCACGATGTATTTAGTATTTATGCGGCCTTGCAACTTGAAGCTGTTGGGTTTGCGGTCAAGGGTCAAGGATGGAAACTCGCCGAGGGCGGCGAGATAAGCATTAACGGAAAAATCCCGTGTGCGACGATGGGTGGCATGAAAGCACGCGGATTCCCCGGGGGCGCCGCGGGTGTGTATCAAGCTGTTGAAGCGGCGATTCAACTGCGAGGTCAGGCTGGATCGAATCAAGTCCCGAATGCAAAGACCGCCTTGATCCAATCCCTTGGCGGACCAGCCTCCACGGCGGTCAGTCACATCCTGCAAAAATTGAGCTAATTGTAAATTACGCTTCAGAATTGATCGGTGTCACAATACGGATTGCTTTCGGGCGTATCTTAATTGTGACAGGAAGGTGACCAATTACATCTCCATCGCCCTGCACAGGTAACTTTTCGCTACACCGAATCTCCACTTCCTTTAATGCCTCTACGCATAACACATTCCAGTTATGTTTCTGATCTCCTCTGAACATACTAGCTGCCAACTTAAGATAATCGGATATGGAGTTAGCATAAATACGGCAGACATTTAACTTGCCGTCATCCATGCGGATATTAGGATCCAGTTGTAGTGTTTTTAGACCAAGAGCTGCACTATTGGCAACTATTAACTCCGATGCTCGGAATTTGGTAGGCTTGCCATCGATTTTGACATCGAATCTGTAGGAGCGAAATTCTAATAGTTGGGTCAAACCCTTCCATAAATCAACTAACTTGCCAAAACGACGCTTCTCATGGCGTTTTACATCTTTCATCGTCCGCGAGCCCACTCCAGCGCTAACATTCAAAACATAAAATTTTTGATCAATTTGTAAGGCATCAATCGTTCGAATGCGATGCTCCTGAAATAATAAGTCAATTGCCTGATCGATTTGAAGAGGAATATTCAACACTTGCGCAACAGTATTCCATGTGCCTGTAGGGATAATGACCAATGGGACTTGTGTGCCAGCCAAACCATCGATAACACCCGAGAGTGTGCCATCTCCCCCTGCTGACACGAAAAGTTGATAGCCTTGTTGAACCGCCTCGCGAATGTTCTGCCGAAGATTATCTTTGCCAGTGGTTTCATAGATCTCAAAGGGAATATCGCGTGACTGCAAAGCCGATTGGATCTTTTCACGGACAGTTTCGAGCTGCGACAGACCCGCCACAGGATTAATCACAACATAAGTTTTTGGTTTTTGCTGAACATTTACTTGCATAGTCCTTCTTTTCTTAGAGACCCACACCGATCAAATGATCTAGCTATAGCTTATACTGGAATAAAACGATAAAGGGGAATGAATGCCACGATACTAAAAGATTGTAGGCATATCTGTTTATATAAATCATTACAAATCTTCATGGACAGAGAGCAGAAAGACACTACCTCCGGGGCTAAAATGAGGTAAAATGACAAGTAGAAATTATATATAATATATAATCTGAGGTGCCTATGCCTGGTTTTACCCCTGGTCGAAGATGGCAACCTGCGTACTCTCCCTTCAAAAAAGAGAACTTTGGCGATAGAGCCTTGCAAGTTCTCGAGTATAGTGTCAAAGGTCCGCTTTTTGGTTGCCGTATGTGTGGGAACTGCCTCTTGCAAGAGACGGCGTTCATCTGTCCAATGGAATGCCCAAAGGGCTTGCGGAATGGTCCATGTGGCGGCTCAACGTCTGAGTACTGTTACGTAGACAAAACGCGGCCGTGTATTTGGTATAAGATTTATGAACGATCCTTCCAATTAGGGCGTGAGGAGCTTTTGCTCGAAGTCCTTCCTCCTCTCGATTGGGAAAAGGTGGGACAGGATTCATGGCGGGATATTTTTAGAAATGTTGCAAAAATCGGTTATAAAAAAGTAGTCAACGGACTCCTTTCATCGCCGGTGAATTTGTTGTGACGAGCGAGATCACGCCTCCGCTATCTTCCAACACCGATAAACTGATCCATCACATCGAAGGCATTAAACACTATGTTTCTGCGCTCAACTTTACAGATAATGCCTCTGCCATGCCTCGCATGACCTCCTGGGCATGCAGTCAGGTCGCGATGCAGCATAACGCCGAACCCGTCTTGCAAATCTCCGCTCGTAACCGTTCACGCAGCAACTTGCAGAGTGAAGTCATCGGCGCGACCGCGCTCGGCGTGCGCAATATCTTGTGCGTCACCGGCGACAGTGCAAAGCTCTCCCCTTCTCCGCGCGAGAAGATGGAGATCAATGATCTCGATGCGATTCAAATGCTTTGGATTCTGCGCCGCATGCGGGATGAGGGCAAGTACCTGGATGGACGCGAGCTCAAATATCCTCCGAAGTTTTTCCTGGGTGCAGCAGCCTCCCCCTTCTCATCCGATCCAAAATTCCAGGCGTTGCGCGAACAAAAGAAGGTCAACGCGGGCGCGCAGTTCTTCCAGACCAATCTGGTCTTCGATATCAACGGGATGGAACTCTGGCTCAACGAACTGGCGAAGCGAAATGTTTTGGATAAGGTCTATATTTTGATGGGCGTCACTCCAATCAAGAGCCTGAAAATGGCAGTCAAGTTATCTGAAGTGCCAGGCGTTTATATGCCAGAGAAAATTATTCAGCGGATGGATCAAGCCAACGTAGCAGGCAACGCTGAGGAAGAGGGCGTGCAAATCGCTTTAGAATTGATCAGCCAAATCAAAAAATATCATGGACAAGGCATTCATGGCATTCATATAATGCCAGTTGGTTGGGATGAAGTTATGCCACGCATCATTATTGACTCAGGCCTGATGCCAAAAGAATTTGTGTTTGAACATACCTCGCAGGAGTGGAACAATGCACACCATATTGAAAAGTAACACAAGGGAAGTTGTCATTGGGGCAGATAAACCGTTCGTGATGATCGGAGAAAAGTTAAATCCTACCGGCTTGAAGAAGTTGGGGCAGGCACTGGTAGAACAAAATTTTGATTACGTGAAACAACTGGCACAGCGGCAGGTTGCCTGGGGAGCAGAAGTGCTGGATGTGAATGTAGGGCATCCGCAAATTGACGAAGTGGCGATCATGCCGAAAGTTGTAGAAGCCGTTATCTCTGTTGTAGATGTTCCACTGTGTATCGATTCAAATGAACCAAAAATCCTTGAAGCGGGGCTCAAACTCACGCCGGGCAAACCGCTCGTCAATTCGGTCAATGGCGAAGAAAAGCAACTTGCAACAGTGCTACCTATCGTCAAGGATCGAGGCGCGGCAGTGATCGGCTTGACCATCGGCGAAGAGGGAATCCCAGCGACTCCGGAGGGTCGTCTCGCCGCGGCAGGAAAAATCATTGAACGCGCCGCGAAAATGGGAATCCCGATAGAAGATATTATTATCGATCCACTTGTAATGACAGTTGGTCACAACAGCAATGCCGCGCTAGTGACCCTCAAAACCATTGAATTGGTCAAGAAGGAATATGGTGTCAATATCAGTTTGGGGGCGAGCAATGTTTCCTTTGGCTTGCCAGATCGTCATTCCGTGAACAGCGTGTTTCTCGCATTAGCAATCCAGACAGGCGTGACCGCCGCAATTACTGACCCCCTCAAATTAGGAAGTTCCATCAAAGCGATTGATTTGTTGCTCGGCAAGGACAGCAACTCCATGCGATATTTGAAATACTTCCGCACGACGGAGAAGTTACGCGAGCAGGAAGCGGCAGTAAAGACAAGCATGTCACTCTGAGTGAGTGTTCGTGCGAACGAAGAGTCTCGCTCGATGTTTGTAATTGGTAATTAGAGATTAGAGACTGGGAGATTGAAGAGTTTCGGTGGTCGAGACGCAAGCAGTCGAGATCACAAGTAAGCAAAGAAACATCTGCTAAAAGAGTATTTTGGTTCTTGTTGGTTTCGATACAGGCTGGGAAAAGCACCCAGCCTACTCAACCAACGGTACCTTTTGCGAATTCACTTTCAGAAAATTCCCCTCTGCTTCAACCACATCCTCTTCAAACCCGAAGAACGTCCAAAAACCAACGCGCTGCTGATCCGTTTCCAGCATTGCAGAGATCGCAGGTTCTTTGTCACCATAATATCGTGAGCGCCAGCCGCGCGTACTATTTTCATCTCCACGCACAACGGAAAAATTAGATTTTCCTTCTATCAATCCAACTTGGACTTTGTATTTTATGGAATCAATAGATAGAAGAATTAAATTCTCCTCTTGCTCAAATGGAAAGTCATTGAGCAACCAATGCAGAGCATAATGATGTGGCTGTTTGCCATTGAGATGATCAACAACAAGCCAGCGATCTCCACCTAATGACAGTACCGTGCGTTTGTGATTTACAGGATCAGCCAGTCGCTTGTATCCATCGTGTTCACCCTGCCAGATGTTTTCAGTCTGTTGAAGAACCTTCCCTTTTGCCAAATTCGTCCAAGTGAAGCGGCTGACCATCTTCATTTGATCCCGGTGATCAACAATGACTGTGTTATGCACGGAAGTATGAGCAAGTCCATTTCGCCAAATGCCTTTCCCGCTATAAAGATAGGTCCCTGCGTCACAAGCGATATTTACCCCACGGCACCATACATCTACATGGAGTTGATCTGCATGTGAAGGACGTGCACGAAAGTCTGTGCAGCGGATAATTACTTTGCTATTTGTGCCGCGGAGGAGGTAGATGCCGCCATTCGGGAAGCTATTTTGGATTTTCTCCCTCGCCCCATCCCTCTCCCGCTGGGAGAGGGGGTATGCTTCGCCATATAACCAATATAAGGGTTCATCCCACGCGCCAGATTCAAACAAACGCGTTCCTTTTGTTATATAGGAACCTAACTGTAAAAGTGGACGATAGTCGGTGAAGTCGCAGTTATTCAAAGATAGCACTAATGCGCCATCATTTGATCCATAAACAGGCATCAGCCCTGTTTGCGGATCGACCAGTTGAGAAAGAAAATCAATCGAAGCGGAAATGGAACGATGCACGAGACTAGAGAATGGAGACTGGTTTAACTCGCCCAATCGCATTGCGGAAAGATAGATATGCAAAACAAAGCGATGATAATTGAGCGAGTACATTGCATAACTACCATCGGAAAAAATCTGCGCGGCGGCTTCTTGCTCCATCAATTTGCGTCCGAGTGCAAGATATTTTTCTGAGTCTTTCAATTCAGGGAAAAGAATTCCAACCAGCCATAAGCCAAAAGCTTCACTGATCGTGTGATTGCTGCGCGTCGAAATGGCATAATCAATGTTTTTGTAGATCCGTTCGGCATGAGCCGCGACCATGACAGTGAATTGAGCAATGCGTTGAGAAGTGGCAGACGGAGAATTGGAGAATTGATAGTAGCCAAACGTCCATGCCATGAGACGTAACGCCGCCTCCTGCCCGTCCATCCAGTTTGGTCCCATGTTCGGAGGGTTCGATTCCGCCCAAGATTGGATCAACTTCCAGAACGCCTCGGCAAATCTCTGATCCCGCGTTGAAGCGTAGGCGCGGACGAGGGTATAGACCATACTGAATCGGCTGGCTTCCCAAACAAACTTAATGTCTACATCTCCCTCATCCGAAATTTCAGACCAATGTTTATTAGAATCTAGTTTTTTCCCCGAAATAGGATCTTTATTCCAATCAGGTGGAAACCCGGTTTTTACGAATTTGTGTTCAAAGTATTTGAGTTCACCATTTAAAACGCGTTCAGCCTCATTTACTGCATGTTGCGGATTCCAGGGAACACCATCGGGGAACTTAGCTTCATTAAAAAAGAACGCGGGGGAATTTTGCTTACGCCATTGTGTGTACTCTTCAGGTTTTGATGGGACTTGTTTTTTCAACCATGTTTCAAGCGGACGATCTCGCCAGTTGTAAGAAGGCATTTGCTTGCGAATGAATCCAGTTCGCATTCGCAGAGCATAACCGACGCGAAAGAAAAGCCAGCGCGCGCCGAGTGATTGAAAGAGAGAGTTCAGGTTTCGAAAATTATTGAGCACGTCGCACTGCTTCTTGTATTTATTTCACAATTGATTTCACTTGTCATCTGCCAAGAATCAAATTTACTCATTAGGATCTTGGCGCAGTACTGCGCATCCGAGCCGCGTGAATGGATAACAGGATCCAAATCAGCGGCAATCCCAGGAAAATAAGTATTGGAGCAATCTGATCCCCGTGCGACCACTCAATGGGAACGATGACCAGAAATCACATTTTCACCTTTGATCAAACGTCGGAGGAACGTTACGAACGTATCCATGATAACGATCCACATCAACAATGTGCCTACGGTTAATGCATCGCCACTCTGACTAGCAGATAGCAGCGGCAGGACAGCAAAACTATAACCGAGAAATGTGCTAGCGACGTCACCCATAAAGATTTTCGCGGGCGGCCAGTTATGTGCGAGAAAACCTAAGCTGGTCGCAGCGATGGATAACGCAACCCAAAACACGAACGGATTATGCACGTTGGATGAAAGCGTCATCCAGCCTAACCCTGCAACGACAGCCACGCCGCCTGCCATCCCGTCAATCCCATCCATAAAGTTATAAGCGTTGATCAATCCGACGATCCACAAGAATGTGATCACGATCCCCAGAGCGCCAAGGTCAAACTCCCCAAGCAAAGGAATCCTGACGATCTTGAAATACCCTAGTCCGAGAATAGAGATGACCGCAACAAGTCCCTGTACAACAAAACGATAATTTGGGGATAACGAGAAAAGGTCATCACGCCATCCCACCATTGCCAGGATCGCGCCGAGAGCAATATAGATGAAGCTCCGCTCCCACTCTATTTGATTCGCAGCCCATATACTTGTCCCTAAGACAAGAATCACGATCGCCAACCCTCCCCCACGCGGCATCGGAATCGAATGTGAACTGCGTTCATTCGGATGATCAAGGATTTGATGTTGCAATGCTAAACGGCGAATGTAAATGACGCTAATGTAGGAGAGGAAGGTGAGGAGAAAGAAGACGATGATGGATGCCATTATTATGATTGTAAATGAGAATTGGAGAATTACGCTTCATAGGCACTGGAGATTGATTCCGTTTCTATGAGCATTTATCTTGTCCCTCTGTCCCACCCTTTATCAACAAAGCAATTACTATTTATCACACACGCAAGCCAAATTGCTTCACATATTTTGCTAATTCAATTCCCGATATTGCTCTGATCAGCCCACTACTTTGGCAAAACTGCAAACACTCAGCAGTAAACTCCCCAGTTGTTACAAGAAAACCTTGTTTTATACTCTTGTCATTTGAGATTGCGCCAAAGAAATCCCTTGCCGCGTGAACACCCACATTACCACGATACCGTTTGCATTGTGCAGCTACCCGCTCTATGCCATTAGGTGTAATTCGAGTAGAAAGCACATCAATCCCACCATCATGACTCTTGCCAGTGACTTTGACATTGGGATAGCCCAAATAATGCATTAATTCTCTAACCAGTCCTTCAAAATCAGATGGCGACATTTCATACAACTTTTCTCGAATCTCTGACAAACTCATAGATTGCCAAATCTTCACATCGACAATTGGCTTTTTTGCCACTTCCACCTTCTTAACACCAAACATTTCTAGCCATTCATTAACAGTGAATAATTCGTCAATTCCTTCCTCTGCTAATCCGTCAACTACTTTGTCAAACAATAAGCCCTTTTCACGGAGTTTTTGGCGAATACGGTCATCAATCGTATCTCTCATCCAATATGAATAAATGTTGACACCTCTTGTTTGTCCACGACGATGGACTCTATCTTCAGCCTGCCACATTACAGCAGGATTCCACCAGTGGTCAAAATGCACAACATAAGAAGCCTCAGTAAGATTTAGACCTTCACCACCTGATCGCACTGACGCAATCAAAACTGGAACTTCTGGATTCTTCTTAAATTTCTCAATTTCACCTCTTCTGTTTGCATCAGTTTGCCCGCCAACAATTTTGGCAACGCCGTAAGGCTCAAGTATCTTTTCGAGTTTACTCACGCCTTCATCAACATACTGAGAAAAAACGATAACCTTATTTCCACTTTCGACAATTTCTTCAACTTGCTCTTTAAGCAAATCTGTTTTAGGGCTGGACGACTTTCGTGGAGCAAAATTACATATTTGTTTCAAAACCGTTAATTTGGAGAAAATATGTTGCTTTGTAACCTTATCACCAAGAGCAGACAGTTCATCACGTATCCCGGCTTCTGCCTGTCGATATACAATCTCCTGCTCTTCATCCAGTTCAAGTTCAATTGTCTTAGGAATCTTAGGGGGTAACCAAGGCATGACTTCTTTCTTGCGCCGGCGAAGAAAATACGGCTTAATTCTCACTTGTATTTGTTCAGGGCGAAGATCAAACGAAGTCAGATAGCCTGGATAAACAAATTCGAAAATGGATGCCAAATCTTCTATCTTATTTTGGATTGGTGTGCCTGTTAATGCCCATCGCCTTCCAGATTGTAATTTTTTAATGGCTCGATAACCCTTAGTCTTTGTATTTTTTATATGATGTGCTTCATCAAGAATAACAACGTCAAAAAAGACAAGCTTCTCTTTTGATAAAACATTGTTTTCAACATCACTTCTAAACGTATCATAGGTGGTGATGTAAATATGCATAGAGGTATTCCACAGAGACTTTCTCTCCTCTCTCTGTGGATTACGTATTAGATAAGCTATTAACTCTGGTGCCCACTTTTCAATTTCATCTTTCCATTGGTGTAGAACACTTGGTGGACACAATACAAGGATATTACGCACTTTTGCGCGCTGAATAAGGATTTTCAAGGCAACTATCGTCATAATAGTTTTACCTGTTCCCATATCGTCAGCCAACAGGGCATGTTCATTATTAATCAAAAACTTGATGCCTTGCCATTGATAATCCTCAATCTTATCGGGCAGAAGTAGATTTTCCCTTTCTCCTAATGTTAATGGAGGTTGTAGTACGGCAAAAAGCAAATCCCATATTGAAGGTAGTGGTTGCTGATTCTTTGGCTTTCTTCCTCGCTTTTTGAGTTCTACAATAATGTCTTCGCTTTTTTGTTTCTTCGATTTTTCTTTGACCTGAGGAACAATTTCGTCTTTTGGCATTGCAATTTTGCGCCAATGTTTATCTGCATAATTCATGCCAAAAATGCTGACTTTAGTGGATAAGATCGATGAAAATTGCATAGGGATTACACTAACAATAATGCTATCTATAGGAATTGAAACCGTGTCAACAGTTGGTTCCATTGGGACAGAAACTATATTGACAATAGAGTCAATTTGACTGTTAGCATAAAGAAGCAAATCAGGCAGCCGTAAAAACGAACTGGCGGAAGATATGTTCATCGCCGCAGCTGGATTCACTTCCAATGCAGTAATTGCAGCTTTTAACGGGATAGGTGTAGAAGCCGGGTTATAACTGGGTAGTGAAATCTTAGCAACTTCGTCCACGATAGATATCCCCTCTATAAATCGCAATTCTTCAGTTCGATCCGCTAACTCAGGAATGTAAAGCTCTAAATCACGCGCCTGTAAAACTTTAGGACGACGGATTTCAGAAATTTGCTTTCCTAAATCTATTCGGAATCTTGCCAACTTATTCTCCTATGCCACACCCATCCGATGTGCCTCATTCAGAGCAAGTTTTAATCGTTCGAATGGTTCCATTAAGTCAAGACTTTGCATAATAGGAGTAAGGACCGTTTGGGCAAACGAAAGTTCGTTTTGGAAATTCTTATGACTGGAGAAACTAACAGGTTTGATTCTTTCATCTACATTTGTTCCGTCTTGGCGAACAAGGATCACCGGAACTGGCACAAGAGGTCGCATTGCTAAAATAAATGGTTCTCTTGCTAAGACTATACTCAATTTTTCTTTTGTTGCTTTCACTAGTGGAGCACAAATCAATTCCCCATAGACATAATCTTTTAATGAAGTGCCGTACAGAATTTGTTGCATTTGTGTTGGCTTTATCGGACTGGTAATTCTAAATTCATATGGTCGTGTTTGTATGTCAGTAGTAAGTATTCCTCCTCGAATTGAGCCATCGGAAAATACTGCGACATCTATAAACGCTAGGCGAATTTCTTGTGTGTCTGCCATAGTTCCCTTCTTTTTTCAATGAAAACCAAATTTAAGCACAAAAATTTTAGCATAGAAACAAATCATGATAACTTGCGCTTTCCTTTCACGCTTACTCGCAACTTAGCTAATTTCTAGCCCTATCCCCTCCGCAAACGATAACGGATTGAACCCAAAATCCTTCTACGCTTCGGCGTAACTGAAATCTTTATTTTCATTCAACCGCAAGACTTATTCCGCTTTGATTGTAAATGAGAACTCGGAGATTTTCGCGAAGCAAATCTCCGAGTTCTTTAGGTTGAAGTCCTACACCAATGATCATACGCGTAACAGGGTTGTCACTGCAATATCTTCGTCAATTTCCTCCCAATGAATGCCTATTCCGCGTGCAATAAATCGCCATTTGCTCCGCTGTTCAGGCGTCGCATTTCGCAAACGGGTAAACCATTCCAAGGGAACAGAGAGCTCCCGTCCATCGGAAAGACTGACATGGAGAGCATCTTCTGTAAAGCGAACGTCTGTTGCTAAAACTGATGTGGGGCTACGTGTTTCTAGGCTGTTCATACCATTTCTCCAGGAAGAAATCCACATTTTCTTCCACTAACTCACGAACCTGACGAAGTTCCCTTGAATTATATCCAACTGCCACACCAACTCAATCGGCGAAAGCCAAAACTTGGCGGCATTTTCTGCACTTTCCACATGGATATGAGGTGGCTCATTATTTTCCTTGCTGAAAAAGTGATGGCGTCCAATGATTTTGACTGTGGGCCTAGACAGATTATAGCTTGATGCTTGAGTTGACATGTGCTGGGTGGTCTCGATATGGACTTCGCTATCGCTCAGTCCTACTCGACCACCGATTGCTTCACAGAATTTAATTCCAGTTTTATCCCCTCCTCAAACGACAATGGACTGAACCCGAAATCCCTCTGTGCTTCTTGATAACTGAAATCTTTATTTTCATTCAGCCGCAAAACCTGCTCCGCTTTGATGGGAAGTGGAATGTGAAGTCGTTCGAAGAATTCCAGTAGACTTACGACAGGCGAAGAGGGGATATGTGTTTTCCAGACGCGTTTGGGCTCCGCCATTTGTCTTGCAATCGTATCAATGACCTGGTTGTATGTGAGCGGAACTTTCCCTGCGATGTTATAACTTTTACCAATTGTGCGATCATTACATAAGCAACTGAGGATTGCCTGGGCAACATCTCCAACATGAATGGGTTGTTGCAAATAATTCCCATCACCAAAGATAGGAACCATCGGAGAGTAGCGCATAAAACGAATCAACCGCCACATATTGCGATCACGGGGGCTGCCATAGATCATCGTCGGACGAAGGATGGTGTATTTCAATCTGCTGGATTCGATGGCAGTTTCCGCGGCGACGCGGACATTCTTGCTCCTGGCATTCAACTGCGTGAAGATGGCCGTCGTACTGACGAAGATCGCGCGCTGGATTCCTGCGCCTTTTGCCGCGCCGAGTATCGAGTCCGCGTGGCCGAAGCCAAGTGATGTAATGTTGACGAGGGCATCCGTCCCTTGCATCGAAGCGGATAATGCTCGAGGGTCGGACACATCTCCTAACGTCCACTCAATGTCAATGGTCGGCTGGCCGCGAAGCGAGAACGAACGGTCACTATTCGGGCGATAGAGACAACGTACTTCATATCCATTTTTCAATAAGAGGGGAACAACGTGTGAGCCAGTAAATCCCGTCCCACCTGTGACGAAAACTTTCATGCATGAACCAGTTTTTGGAGCAACAGCAGAGTTTCATCCAGTTTATCGCGGCGATCAAGATGTTGAACCAAATAGGCGCGCGCGTTGGCACCCATTTGTTTCACGCGCTGTGGGTCTTTCGAAAGCTCAAGGATCGTCTTGGCCAGCAATTCATGGTTGGCGGGTTCCACAAACACTCCCCCATCCGAAGATTCAATCACCTCACGGATGACGCCATCGATGACCAGCACCGTCGCGCGCGCAGCTGCCATG
>WNFZ01010864.1_pt1 | contig 14296 bp, 13 predicted proteins | sample 5400081 | NCBI WGS metagenome assembly WNFZ01 (sample SAMN13153365, study PRJNA577476) | soil metagenome | isolation source: 80 cm soil or saprolite under grassland replicate 1 | place: USA:California | collected 2016-06-15
CGAACGGGCTGGCGGGGGAAAGCCGTGCGGGTTTGGCGCTTTACATCTCCCGCCAGATGTCTTTGAAGTCGTAGAAGCCGGTCTTGCCCTTCAGCCACTCGGCTGCGCGCACGGCTCCGTCGGCGAAGCCACGGCGCGATTTGGCATCGTGGCAAAGATAGATTGTGTCGGAAGGGGATTCCAGTACCAGTTCGTGCATTCCGACGACCTCGCCCTCGCGGAAAGAAGTTATTTCGACCTCTACGTCAGACGAACTCTGCAGGATCTTCTGCATAGTTGCGGCTGTGCCGGAAGGTGCGTCTTTCTTATGAACGTGATGTCGCTCGTAAATGTGCGGGCAGTATTCCAGCTTCAGAGCCGGAGCGCTCGCCTTTACCAGCTCAAAGAACAGATTCACGCCGATGGAAAAGTTCGAGCCGAAAACGAAGCCGGTGCGCTTGCGCTCAACCTCCGCTTTAATGCGCGGGATCTGATCGTACCAACCAGTTGTGCCTATAACCAAGTTCTTGCCGTGCTCGACGCAGGCCCCGATGTTATCCAGAACACAATGAGGAGTTGTGAAATCGACAACGACGTCGATCCCGGCCGTGCGATCTTTCGTTAAACCTGATCCGTTGGGATTTTCCGCCTCCAGTAAGACATCCACTACGTGGCCGCGTTCGCGCGCGACTTCGGCAACGAGTGAGCCGGTTTTACCGATACCGAGGAGGAGCAGTTTCATGGATGTTAAGTTTAACCTTTGCGCGGGTACACGGGCGCGGGCCCCTTCGACTTTCGCTCAGGGCAGGTCCGCGCCACACATTTCATGCGAAGATCTCCGGATCTAGCTCCGCAAAAAACCTTTTGTGCAGGCGCTGGATTACGCCCGGCACCTGCTCCTCGTCAATCACAAACGTCAGGTTGATCTCCGAAGCGCCCTGCGAGATCATGCGAATCTTGACGTCGGAAAGCTCGCCAAATACGTGGGCCGCGATCCCTGGGATTTCGCGCAGGTTCTCGCCCACCAGGCAGACGATCGCCTTTCGGCCCTCATACTTCACGTCCGCAAGCCGCGCCAGATCGGCGGCCAACGCCGGAATGGATTCGTTGGAATCAACCGTCAGCGAAACACTCACTTCCGAAGTTGAAACGACGTCCACGGGGATGCGGTGCCGGTCGAAGGCTTCAAAGATTGCTTTCAGAAATCCATGAGCCAGCAGCATGCGAGGCGCGGCCACATCCACGATCGTAATTCGCTTCTTCGCCGCAATGGCTTTAAAGAAGTTCTTGCAGTGGGGCGCTCTTGCAGCGATGCGAGTTCCTTCGCACGCAGGGTTTCGCGAATTGAGAATGTAAACCGGAATGTTCTTCTGAATGGCGGGCAGGACAGTGGCCGGATGCAGCACCTTCGCGCCGAAGTATGCAAGTTCAGCGGCCTCGTCGAAGCTGATGATCTTGATCCGCCGCGCGTCCGGACAGAGATTTGGATCGGTCGTCATCATGCCATCCACGTCCGTCCAGATTTCAATTTTTTGCGCGATCAGTCCAGCGCCCACGATCGCTGCGGAGAAGTCTCCGCCTCCACGTCCGATGGTCGTCGTCACACCAGCGCGGGTTGCGCCGATGAAGCCACCCATGACCGGCACGCGTCCGCTCTCAACCAGTGGAGCCACCATCTCTGTGAGCTTGGCGTTGGTCTCGTCGAACAGCGGAGTGGCGCGCGTGAAGGTTTCGTCGGTCACAACGCAATCGCGAGAATCCACCAATGCCGACGGGATATCGTGCGCCGACAGCGCGGCTGTTACCAGCTTGCTGGAGAGCACTTCGCCGAATGACGCCACGAGATCGGTTGTCCTCGGAGTAAGCTCGCCGACCGCGACGATCCCCCGCACTAGCTCTTCCAGTTCTTCAAACTCTGTACCCAACTCGCTATGAAATTGCGTGAACAGGGCAGTCCCGAGCAGTTCGCCCGCGGTGTTGTAGTGGCGTTCACGAAGTTCACGGGCCAGTGTGAGCGCAGTTGCGCGGTCTCCGGCACCCGCCGCGCGCGCCATTTGAAGAAGTTGGTCCGTAACCCGCGCCATTGCGCTCACAACAACAACGGGACGTTGCGGAAGGCGGCTGCGCACGATCTCGGCGACTCGAGCAATGGCCTTCGAGTCGCCCACCGAGGTACCGCCGAACTTCATGACAATGCAGCTGTTAGCCATTAGCTCTTAGCCTTTAGCTTTCTCAGACGAGATTGTACTTGTGTTTGAGCTAAGAGCTAACAGCTAAGAGCCAAAAGCCGAGGGCCTAGAGGCAAGAGCCTAGAGCCTACCTCAGGTATCCCTGCTCCTTCAGCAACTCGGCATTCAGTAGCGCTGCTCCAGCAGCTCCGCGAATGGTGTTGTGAGAGAGGACTGTGAACTTCCAATCCAGCACGTTGCAGGGACGAAGCCGCCCCACAGTAGTCGTCATGCCATGGCCGAAGTCCACGTCAAAGCGGGGTTGCGGACGGTCGTTAGCATCGACATAGCGGACCGGAATCTCCGGAGCCGTGGGGAGCTTCTTCTCTTGAGGAATACCGCGGAACGAAGACCATGCGTCGAGAATGTCTGCGGCACCGGGCTTCTTCTGCAGCTTGATCGAAACCGATTCCGTGTGACCATCTTCAACCGCAACCCGATTGCATTGTGCGCTCATCTTGAACGGAGCCGGAATAATCCCCGAGCCGTTCAAGGTCCCGAGCAGCTTCTGCGTTTCCTCTTCCATCTTCTCTTCTTCTTTCGCGATGTAAGGAATCACGTTGCCGAGAATGTCAAGGGAGGCGACGCCCGGGTATCCCGCGCCACTTACGGCTTGCATGGTCACTGCCATGACGGTTTCAAGTTCGAAACGTTTGTGGAGAGGAGCCAGCGCCAGCACCAGTCCCATCGCCGAGCAATTGGAATTGGTGACCACAAAGCCTCCGGACTTCCGCCGCCACGATTGACACTCGATCAGCTTCACGTGGTCGGGGTTGACCTCAGGGATGACGAGTGGGACATCCTTTGCCATGCGAAGTGCGCTGGAGTTTGAAATGACCGCGCATCCTGCCTCAGCGAAACGAGGTTCGAGTTCGGCCGCAATTCCGGAGTCTAACGCCGCAAAAATCACTTTGGGGGCGCCGTCCGGCTTCGCCGGAGAGACGATCATCTTTGCAACGTTCGCCGGAATTGCCGTCTTCAGACGCCAGCGCGCAGCGTCCGTGTATGCACGGCCTTCGGAGCGGTCAGAAGCCGCGAGCCACGCGACTTCGAACCATGGGTGATGCTCCAATAGCTGGATAAAGCGCTGCCCAACGATGCCGGTGGCACCGAGAATTCCTACGTGTATTTTGCTCATAAAAGGGGTACTTAGATTTTACAACACGCGCGTTGCTTACTTCTGCGGGGCGCCCTCGGCAAGGAAGGAATACTCGTTCAGCGGGCCAAAGCGCTTCTTCTCGGCGTACATGCGCCACCTTCGCCAGACAATCCGCAAACTGGCCATGACCGGGATGGAAAGATACACGCCGAGCACTCCAGCGATTTCGCCGCCGGCCAGAACGCCGAAGATCGCCGCCAACGGGTGCAATTCCATCGACTTGCCCATCACACGAGGAGAAACGACGTAGTCCTGAATCAGACGCCACGCGACAAGAAAGATCAGGACGATGACCCAATGCTGGTAACCGGTAAGCAGCGCGACTCCAAGAATCAGAACCGATGCCACCAGCGGTCCAACGACCGGAATGAATTCCAGAATGCCGCCTGCCGTGCCCAGCATCAAGGCATACGGAACGTGCATGATCAGGCCAAGGAAAGACGCGTACGCGATCCAGGAAAGCGCGGCCAGCGTCAACTGCGCGCGAATGAACTGTGCCAGCATCAGGTTCATGTCGGTGATTACGCCTTGCAGGAATTCGCGTTGTGCTTTGCTGTGCACAAAGGAAAGAGCGACACGACTGAAGGTGCGGGCGTCTTTCAAGAAGAAGGCTGCAAGGATCGGTATCAGGACCAGCAGCCAGGACTCCTGTGCCACTTCAGCAAGCCTGATCCCGGCATGTTGCGCTACTGTGAGGAGGTCTCCGGTATGGGACTTGAGAAAAGTCTCTAACTGATCGCGGGTGGTTTTGCTCAGTCCGTGCTCGATGCCGATGTCCTGAACAATCTGGCCGCTGTTCACCCGATTGAGGAGGTTCGGCAGCGACTCCGTGAGCTTCTGAGCTTCATGACCGATGCGCGGTCCAATGAAAAAGAAGACGGTTCCCAAGCCCAGCACGATGAGCAAGTAAATGACAGCGATGGCGCTGGCCCGGCTCTTGCTCCAGCGTTCAATACGCGAGACCCCAGGATCGACCAGGTAAGCGAAAAACACTGCGAACATGAAAGCAATCAGTGTTCTTCTGGCGGCGTAGAGGAATGCGATACCGACCGCGAACACGAGAAACGTGAAGATGATGCGGGTTGCGCGTGAGTCGATGAGCGCCATCATATTTTTTCCGGGCAGAAACCCGGCGATCCCCGCCAGGAAACGCTAATCACGAACAATCTCGGTTCCGCTGTCGTTCGCCAATCGAACCAGCTTGAGCTGATCGTCCAGCCAAAATGCCCAGTCTCCCGTCTCAGAGCTCAGCAGAAACTTGCTGAGTTCACGCTCGGCACCGTGCATGGTCAGCTTCTCACGCCCGGCGAACTCGATGGTGACGGACATGGAACTGCGCGCATGCGGGTTCAACGCCCCGAACTGTGTCTTTTGATGCAGCGGGCAGCTCAGGGGCCCGGCATCTTTCTTGCACACAGACGCAAGATACTTCCATGCCAGCACTTCCCTTTGCACAAAGACGTAATCGTCGAGAATGGCGGTGGAAGCGGGGAGCAGGAAATTCTGGTCGTTGGTCTTGTTGTCCATTCCGCTGCTGTAGTGTTCAATCAAAAACGCATCGTTCGGCGTGACCGTCGCTGTCATCTTTTCCGGACTGGCCTCCTTCCACTCGTAGCGACGGAGTTCAGCAGAGGGAGTAAGCTGCAGCTCTGAGGTCTGTTCGGCGCTGTGCTCCCCTTGAGCTGACTTGAACTGCGAGGAGATAACGCTGCCCTCCGCAGTTTGTTGAATGGAGAAAGTCTCGGTCGCAACCCGCGCACCGGACGTAAACACACCGAAGGCGCCTGAATCCACCATCTCGGCACCCGACTGTTTTCCCTTGTCTTTCTCCTTGGCGAAAGCATGGACACCCACGGCCGCGCAGCAGCAGACAACAAGGGCGGCCTTCGCCGCGAAACTAAGAGAGATGTTCTTCACTCCGAACTCCTGGATAAAGGAACCAATGCCAGTTCCTCGATAATTTCATCGGCTACAGCGGAAATCTCCTTAGCATTTGTTACCACGTGAAGATTAGCCTGGCGATATGACGAAAGCCGCTGTTTGTACAGTTCTGAAAATTCCTGGAAGCTGCGGCGCAACGGACGAACGACCCCAGGCTGCTCGCAGCGCCGGAAAAGTTCCTCCGCAGGTGCGTCAAGCCAGACGGTGGGAATTTCGCGCTCCGCAAGAACTTCGCGGACGGGCTTGCTGACGAATGCGCCGCCACCTAGCGCCAAAACGAGAAACCGGAAATCGGGAGCTGCAACCACTTCTTCCAGGGCCGCGCATTCTAGCTGGCGGAACCTGGCCTCTCCGTCTTGTGCGAATATCTGCGAAACAGTCTGGCCCTCGCGTGTCTCGACCAACCGGTCGAGGTCGGCAAAGCGCCATCCCAGGCGTTCGGCCACTGCTTGCCCGACGGTTGTCTTTCCGGCTCCCATGAAGCCAACGAGTACGAGATTCGTCGCAGGGCAATACCTTCCCGCCGGACGCGGCAACACGGTCTCATCTGTCATGTGCAGCAATTGGAGTTTCCGACGAAAAGCCAAATATTTACTGGCGTTTCTTGAGGTGGATTCTACCACTGAAGGAGAAGAAGTTTACGCGAGATGCCGCCTTGCCCAGAGTACCTGCGAAGGCACTCCCAGCTTGAGCATAAAACGGCGTGTGCTTGGGTTCGAGCGAGAAATCACTTTCAACGCGCCCCTGATTCGAGCGCGCCAGAACGTCGATCGAAGCGTAGGCTGGCGCGACCGCTTCTATGTCGCCGGTGTGGCTGGTGAAGCTGTATTCACCCTCGCCGGCGAAGTCGCCGGCATACTCGATCTTTCCGGTATTGGAGTTCACTGCCACATAAGGGCCCGAGACGGAGGTCAAGGAGACGTTCCCGCCCATGGAGACGATTTCGACGTGGCCGTTGCGCACATTCATCACGCTGATCGGACCGTTCAAGGTCTTCAGATGCACGTGATCGTCCGCGCACTCAACGACCTCCATGGCGCCGCTGTTGCTCTCCATACTGACATCGCCACGAAGCTTTTCCGCGCGCATGCGTCCGCTGTCGGAATGAATGGTCAAACTAGCTTCTGCCGGGACTTGAACCTGGTATTCCACCATTCCGCTGTTCTGGTCTGCGCCGGGCAACAGATGAGAGACGATGTCGATGCGGTTGTGGCTCTGGCTCTGGTCCAATTCAACTTTATCGGAATGAAGAATGGCAATGACGAGAACTTCACGAGCCGTGCCAGCTTTGACAGTCACTGGCCCATACGGGTTGTTGATCGAAACCATAGGGTGCTTGCCAACCTTGTACGCGTTAATGAGCATCTGCTGCGTATAAGCATCGTTGGGATCGTTTTTCAGAGATTGTTCAGCGTCGCGAATGAAGGCATTCGCGTCATCGAGATCAGAGCGAAATCTTGCCAGCTGTGCCGGCGGGCGCGCCGCGACACTATTCAGCCACAGCTGGTCTTCGCGCGAAACGGGAACCTTCGCGGACGCGGTTCGCGTCGCAGGCTGCGCTGCAACGGGTTGCTTTGCGATGGGTGCGTTATCGCCAGCGCCTGCCGGACGATAAAGCTTCAACCCGGCAACAATTGCCAGTGCCGCCGCGGCTGGAACGAGCCACGCCGCGCGCCAACGGTGGAAGAAGCTTTCTTTGAAGCGAACTTGGATGGAAATCGGTTCGGAGCGTCGGATCAGCCCATCGCTGCGAAGCCGTCCCTCCAATGCATTCCACAGCGCTGGACGGGGCTCGTCCGACGCCAACAGCAATTTTGCCTGTGAGGAAATCAGATTCAGATCAGACAACAGTCCGGAACAAGCAGGGCATGAGTCCAAATGCGCTTGCTGCTCGGAGGTGTGCATACCCTCCAAGTACTCCGGCATAACGCTCTCAAACTCTACGCAATTCATTTACAGCCTCTCTCCCCGATAGTGCCTCTGACTCCTCATCGTTTGGCCTTTTCGGCTCTGTTCGTCCGGAGGAGCTCACGTAATTTCAAACGGGCCTTGTGCAACTGCGACTTGCTATTGCCGATCGAACACCCGACCATTTCAGCAATCTCGTTGTGCTCGTAGCCCTCTACATCGTGCAGTACAAAGATCGTACGATAACCCGGTGGTAGCTCGTCAACCGCTCTTTGCAACCGCAACCGGTCAATCGAACCCGTCAGCCGCTCATCGGGCGCTCCGGGTTCCTTCTTGACCGACCCCTCTTCATCGCCTTCGGTCGTTTCATCAATCGGAACTACCGGCAGGTTCTTCTTCCTGAGTTGCATCAGAACGACGTTTACCGACATCCGGTGCAACCAGGTGGAAAATGCAGATTCGCCGCGAAAGGTTCCGATCTTGCGGAACAACTGCAGGAAAGCTTCCTGAGTGAGGTCTTCTGCGGAGGCCGTATTTCCCGTCATCCGCAGGCAGAGCGAATAGACACGCCGCTTGTGCAGGTCATAAAGGGCCTTAAATGCCTCTGGGTCCCCTTGCTTGGCCCGCTCAATTGCCTCAGCTTCAGATAGCTTGTCGCCCTGTAGTTTTCTCGCGTCGGTCAAGTTGCCTTTTCCGGCCGCATTCAGTGGGATGCGGCGTAAACCTCTTTTCGTTGTACCGCTTGCGTGGCATGACAGTGACCAGGAGTTACCCTGGTCGGCAGCCTAAAGGGTATGGCAAACGGCGTCAATGGCCAAGAATACCAGCAGAACTGGAGAGTAGACTCTAACCTCTCTGATGCCTCTACCCTAGGCTGACCCCCGGTCAGCCTTAGGAGACGCCCGCCATCAGGCGCTTCGTCGGCTTAATTAGCAGCGCCAGAATCACGGCCGCGGCTATGGCCACGGCGGCGCCTATCCCGAAGAGCTTTGGAAGGGGGACGGTTTCATAGAGCGAGCCAGCTTTCCCAGCCATCCAATTGCCGATGCTGGCAGCCAGGAACCAGATTCCCATTACGAATCCCACCGCTCTTGCCGGAGCCAGCTTGGTCATTGCGCTCAGCCCTACCGGGCTGAGGCACATCTCGCCCACCACGCTGACAAAATAGGACAGGTTGAGCCAATGGGGAGAGACATTGGTTCCGTACGCGGCAGGAACCACAATCAGGAAACTGAGCCCCACGAAGAACAGGGCGATCGAGAACTTCGCCGGGCTTGACGGTTCCCGATTGCCGAGTCGCACCCATAGCCACGCAAAGAAGGGAGCGAGAATGATCACTACGACTGGTTGAACCGATTGATACCAGCTTGCCGGGAACGCGTAGCCCAGAATCACGCGATGGGTGTTCCGTTCCGCGAACAAGGTCAGCGACGATCCCGCCTGTTCGTAGACTGCCCAGAAAAGCGCGGCGGCTACGAACAGCACAAACATGGCGCCGGCACGCTTGCGCTCCAGTGTCGACCAGCCCTTGCCAAGAATCATCCACGCAAACACTGCCACCGAGATGCCGCTCAACACCCAGCCGAGTCCATCTGAAATTTGTTCGGGGGTCACGTGGATGACTCCTGCGGATGCGAGCAAGGCAAACGCAACCAGAATGAGCAGGAATCCCGCAATCGCCATCGATCCAATCCGCTTTTGCCGGCTGTCCTTCTCCGGGTCTCCTGAACTTCCGGGACGCAGTCCGGCTTCTCCCAGATACTTTCCCGTGGCAACGTACTGGACCAAGCCGGCGACCATTCCAATTGCGGAAGCAGCAAAGCCATAACGCCAACTGAATTTGTAGGCAATCCAGCCGCAGATAATCGGAGAAATTAGAGCCCCAATATTTATTCCCATGTAAAAGATCGAGAAGCCGGAATCGCGGCGGTGATCTTTCTGCCCGTAGAGTTGGCCAACGATGGCACTAACATTCGCCTTAAGCAGGCCGGTTCCCAACATCAGCAGGACCAAGCCGCTGTAGAAGGCGGCGATGCCGGGTGACGCCAAGCACAGATTGCCTGCGGATATCAGGATGCCGCCAAACAGCACCGCCTTGCGCTGGCCGATGATCCGGTCAGCGATCCAGCCTCCCGGCAAGGTCAGCAGGTAGACCATGGCCACGTAGAAGCCGTAGATCAGTCCACCTTTCACGACCGTGAAACCCATTCCTCCATGGCGAACCAAGTCAGTCATGTAAAGGAGTAGGAGCGCGCGCGTGCCGTAGTAGCTGTAGCGCTCCCACATTTCGGTGAAGAAGAGTGTGGCCAGCCCGCGCGGATGCCCGAAAAACCGGGTGTCGTATTGCGCGTGCGATGGAGTTGTGACCGCAGCATCTACCATGATTCAGCCCCTGTTGCGTCCCCCGTGGAAGATATCAGAGACGGGGAAGTTTGGCACGTCCGAGCGGAGCCGGAAACGATGTGGAAGGCTGCGATTAAAGGCTGCGATTAAAAGCGAGGAGCATCTACACATCTAACGCAGTGGTTCGTCCGCTCCGGGAACTTTAGGCTATTCTTGGCGTGATGCGCACCATACTACTGTTGCTCCTGGTACCGTTGGCCTGCGCGGAGGAGGTCTCTGTCGATCAGCTTTTCAATACTGCCGTACGGGAACAGCAGAAGGGGCAGTACTCGGACGCGATTCGTGACTACCGAGAGATTATTCAGCGTCGCCCCGACATGGTTGAGGCCAAGGTTAACCTCGGGGCCACGCTCGCCGATTCGGGCCAGTACGAGGATGCAATTGCAATTTACAAGGCGGCGCTTCCCTCGGTGTCCCTCAAGAAACCCGTGCTCATGAATATTGCCCGCGCTTACTACATGAAAGGCGATCTTGAGCGTGCGCGCCAGCAGCTTGCCGAAGTGCACCAATTGTATCCCGAGGATCAGGAAGTGACGGTGCGTCTGGCCAATGTTGACCTCGAGGCGCATGCACCTGCGGAATCGGTTGCTTTACTCCAGCCCCTCGATTCCGGCAATTCACAGAATACGGATTTCCAATACCTTTACGGGACCGCTCTGATTGCCAGTGGTCACCCTGAACAAGGTGTGCCGCGCGTGGAGCAGGTTGCGAGGGCGGCAAACCGCGCAGACGCATATATTTTCTGGCGGGAAGCACGCATTTGCGATACGGACACCCCTATGAGGCTCGCGATGACCTGGAGGCCGCGGTTCGCTTAAACTCAAGCCTGCCGAACATCTACACTCTTCTCGGTCAAGCTTGCGACACCACAGGAGCCGATCACGACGCCGAACTAGCATTCCGCCATGCCCTCCAGATCAATCCTGACGACCTTGCGGCTAATCTCGGCCTGGGAACGGTTCTTTACCGACGGCGAGCGCTCAACGAAGCGACAACATACCTGGAGCACGCGCTTCAACTGAAGCCCGGTGACCCTAATGCGGAATATCTGGTTGCCATGCTCAAAAGCGTCAGCGGCCAATATGAGGCTGCGGTTCACGATCTGGAACAAGTGGCAAAGCAATCTCCGGACTGGCCGGCACCCCACATCGAATTGGCAAAGTTGTATTACCGGCTTCACCGCCCCGAAGACGGCCTCCGGGAACGTAAACTTGCAGACGAAGTAACTGCGCGGCAAGAGCGGCAGAAGTCGGAGCCGCAACCCGGGCGATAAGACCCCTACTTGTGTATCGCCAGGTTGACCCTGCGGTGCCTGGCCGTCCGAGAAAGTTCAGCGGTTTGTTCGAAGTTGCCGCAGGATCAGTTCGTCCAAATTACCAAAAGCTCATGAACTTAGCTCGGTGCTCCGGTTTTTCTGCCTACCCGAAACTCCTGATTACGCCCGGACAGTTACCAACGGAATCTTCAAAAGCGGCCAGCTGCTCTGGACAATATTCAGCACAGGGCGGATTTCGTGAGCGCCCGAGGGGGTTGAACCGTAATGCGACTTCACTACGTTTTGGCTATCGCTCTGCTTGCGTCGGTAGCCCAGGCAAAAGAACCGAAACACTATCAGAGCGGCAAGCTGCTGCGCATGGATTCCGAGCCATGCGGAATGGACCAGAAGAATGGCAAGAGTCTCACTGGCGAACTGATCGGGACCGACTCTGCGCACATGAAGACGAAAGAATTGCTCTGTCAGGAGTACGTGCTCGAAACCAGCAAAGTGATGTATCGGATCCGGCCGAAGGACGATAAGCATCCGGCGCTTCTACCCATCGGCGAGAAGGCACAGTTCCGGCTCGACAAAGACAAGATGCTTTTGCGCGTGGAAGACATGGACGATAAAGAGCGCGAGTACATCGTGGTCTCTATGAGTCCGAACGAATCGTCGAATTCCGAGACCTCTTCGAGCATGACCACCAACCGATAGCAGCCGCATAAGTGTGATTTTTCTTTGGCGCAGCGGGCAACCAAAATGTCCCTGCGCCATCGTCCCTTCTCAGCATTCTTCCCTCACTCCAATACATTGAAAAACCTAAGTGTTAACACTTCGCCGCGAACCCAACCGTTCGTCCGAACCGTTGCATCCAACTCTTCACCTGCTGCCCTGCCGAGTGCTGCTTTTCGGCGAGTGCGCAGGTTGGACGAGATTCTGAGGAGGAAGGAAAGAGGTACCCATGAAACGCGTATTCTGGTTCGCGATCTTAAGCGCTTTGCTGGCGGCGCCGTCGTGGCTGGCGGCCCAGGAAGGGCATGGAGATTACGACCACGCCACTGTCGGGATCTTCGCGGATTATTTCCGCTTTGCCCCGTCATCCAGCTCACATACGAACTTCGTTGGATTCGGCGCCCGCGCCGCTTTCAACACCAGTCATCACGTTCAAATCGAAGGCGAAATGAATTACGACTTTGAGCGTAACGTCACTACCCAGATCAACAATGGGGTGAGCACGACGTTCACTCCGACACGCCTTCGTCCGCTGACCGGCCTGTTTGGACCGAAATTCTCGACGCCTGGTCCATTCAAGTTTTTCGTCACCGGGAAGGTTGGATTCATCAACTTCACCAGGACGGACTCTGCGGTTACGCCGGGAACGGTGGGTAACGCAGTCTCCGGAGTTGGCGGGCCCGGGACGCACTTAGCGGTGTACCCCGGCGCTGGGTTGGAAGGATTCTGGGGGCCGTTTGGGCTTCGCGCAGAAGTCGGCGATGAGGTCTATTTCAGCAACGGAACCTTCAATAACTTGCGCGTGACGTTTGGTCCGCAGTTGCGGTTCTAGTCGCGCCTGGCAACTCTTGTGGAGCCGGTAACAGGCAGCCTGTTGCTGGCTCTTTGTTTTCGGGAAGTCGCCGGGTGTTCGGCAGTGGCTGATGGCTGGCACCTGGCGTTTTTCCCGGGCACCCACATGAGCCTCAGATCGACAACCGACCACCCTTACAGGCAACCCCAAGCCTGAATTGCTCCTCTTTGAGTGTTCGATGATTTCCACACCGGATTATCTATGAACCTCAAAGACCGCTTCGGGCGCCTAATCCATATCTATATCTATGTGTTTGCCGCTGTGGTTTTTGGATTTACGTTGCCCGCACACGCAGCCGCACCGTGCACCCTCAGCACCGCGAGCCCGTCCGTCACCGTGTGTACGCCTGCGCCGAACGCCCTGGTACAAAGCCCAGTTCATGTCACAGCAGGCACAACGGACTCGAATGCAGTGACCACCGTTCAGATCTACGTGGACAACAAGCTCTACACGCAGGTGAAGGCAGCTTCCATCGACACCTTCGTGAGCCTTCCGGTAGGGAACCACCTGATCACGGTGCAAGGTTGGGACACGACTGGCCATAACTTTAAGAGCAATGTTCCGGTTGCGATGCAGCCGCCGTGCGCGCTGAACCAGACAAATCAAACGGTCACAATCTGCTCGCTTGCGGCAGGGTCGGTCGTCAGCCAGCCCTTCCACGTGGTTGCAGCTGCAACCGATTCGAATCCGGTAAAGTCGATGACATTGTTCATCGACGGCGTGGGCAAAGGCGGCGTTCCCAATTCCGCGAGTCTCGATATGTATGTAAGCTCGCTCACGTTAGGCAGCCACTCCATCGCCGTTCAAGCGCAGGACAGTACCGGGGTTTTGTTTAAGCAGAAATTCAGTATAACGGTGACGGCTGCATCGAACGGACTCTCAAACCTCAAACACATCATCTTTTTCGTGCAGGAGAACCGGTCGTTCGACAACTACTTCGGAAGACTTGGCCCGTACAAGGCGTCGCTCGGACTCGCCAACGATGTCGATGGGCTCGATCTGAACGTGACCCTGCCGAACACGCAGGGGCAGCCGGTTCATCCGTTTCATTATCAGACGGTATGTACCGAGAACCTCAGTCCCTCATGGAACGAGAGCCACGTGGACGTGGATGGCGGATTGATGGACAACTTCATGAAGACTTCCACTTCAGTTGCATCGACGATCGACCCGACCGGCACACGCGCCATGGGGTACTACGATCAGACGGACCTGCCTTATTACTACGAGTTAGCGTCTCAATTCGCCACGAGCGATCGGTTCTTTTCGCCGCTACTGTCAAATACCGTGCCGAACCGTTTGTATCTGTTCACTGCAACCTCCTTCGGAAACATCGTCCCGCCAACTCCGCCGTCAGGGGGATTTACGCAGCCCACGATTTTCGACCATCTCGATCAGGCTGGCGTCAGTTGGCGCTACTACTACCAGGATGGATTGAGTTCGGCGTTCATCCAGCAGTTTTCCACCTACCAGCGCGATGCCGCCAAGGTGGTTTCGATCAGCAACTGGACCACCGACGTTCAGAACGACACGACACTTCCGTCGGTAATTTTTATTGAGCGCGCGGGAGTCTCAGGGCTGGACGAGCATCCGGGCAGCAATGTTCAAAAAGGCGCGGCGGACGGCGCGAGCATTATTAATACTCTGATCAACAGCCCGTCGTGGCCGGATTCGGCGTTCATTCTGACGTATGACGAAGGTGGCGGCCTTTACGAGCATGTGCGCCCCGCACGCGAAGTGAAACCTGACAACATTGCTCCCAAGCTCACTTCGACCGATAAGCGAAGTGACTTCAACCAGACCGGTTTTCGCGTACCGATGGTTGTGGTCTCGCC
>WNFZ01018105.1_pt1 | contig 14293 bp, 14 predicted proteins | sample 5400081 | NCBI WGS metagenome assembly WNFZ01 (sample SAMN13153365, study PRJNA577476) | soil metagenome | isolation source: 80 cm soil or saprolite under grassland replicate 1 | place: USA:California | collected 2016-06-15
ACCGCGCGGGCGTGGGCTCGAGGGCGGCGGCGGCGACGAGCGCGGCGACTGCGAGAAGGCGACCGATCATGGGCTGGAGTGTGCCTCAGGCGCGCGCGCCCGGTCAAGGGGGGGAGGGAACGGCCTCGTCGGAAGGTGGTGCGCGGCGTATGTTGGTGGGGAGTCTCTCACCTCGGAGAATGGGCGATGGCGGCGATCTCGGTCGAGCGTTTGGTCCAGGAGCTGGAGAAGCTGAAGCAGCAGGTGGACGCGGGGGCGCTGAAAGCCGGCGACTACGACCAGCGTCTCGCCCGCGTGCTCCAGGAGCTGCGCGAGCGCAAGCTCGACGCCGATCGGCCGACCATCACCGCCGCGCTCGCCGACGCCGCCAAGCGCGGCATCATCACACCCGCTGTCCAGGCGCACATCGAAAGACGGCTCGGCCTGTCGTAGCCCCGCGCCTGACGCCGACCGCCGTCGTGCTCGTGGCGGCGAACCTCGTGCCGCTCGCGGGCGTGTTGTTCTTCGGCTGGAGCGTCTTCGCGACGCTGCTCCTCTTCTGGCTCGAGAACGTGATCGTCGGAGTCTTCAATGTTCTGCGCATGACGTGCGCACAGCCGCAGAATCCGGCGGTCTGGGCCGGCAAACTGTTCCTGATCCCGTTTTTCGCGTTCCACTACGGGGGGTTCGTGACCGTCCACGGCATCCTCGTGCTCACGCTGTTCGGCGGCATGACGAAGGGGTTCCCCACCCCCGCGACGTTCGTGGACGCCGTGCGGAGCACCGGGATCGCGCCCGCGGCCTGGGCGCTCGTCCTGAGCCACGGCGTGTCGTTCGCCTTCAACTACATCGGGACGGGAGAATACCGGACGGCGCCGCTCCAGATGCTGATGGCGCGGCCCTACGGCCGCGTGGTGGTCCTCCACATCGTGATTCTTGGAGGCGGCTTTCTCGTCCTCGCCCTCGGCTCGCCGCTTCTGCCGCTGGCGCTGCTGATCGTCCTCAAGACGGGCCTCGACTTGGTCGGGCACCTGAAGGAGCACGCGCGTACGGCGACGGTTGTGTCCTGAGCGCCGCAGAAGAGCCGGCTTCCCCCTGTCCAACGTGGGTCGACCGCAACACAAGGCCGCGCACACGCCCTGTTATAGGGCATGTCGCGCTGCGGAGCATGCTGGAACGCGATTTGCGTTACCAGGGAACGGCAGCGGTTCCTTGGCATCCTCTTCGAGGGTTCGTGATGTGAGAGCTGGAAGAACTTCTTTGGGCGTGTGCGTGATCCTGATGGCGGCGATCGCAGCCTCGGCATCCGCACAGGCGCCGTCCACGGCGACGCCGCCACACGTCCTCATTCTGTCGAATCAGGCGCGCCGCTTTCTCGCGCTGCTATTCGAATCCTCTCGAGTCGAGTTCATGGGGTGCATGATCGGCGAGGTCGACGGCGGCGTGGTCCGGGTGGAGAGAATCGCTCCGGCGGACGTCGCACCCTCGCAGGCTACGGAGACGTGGATCGTGCCAACGCAGTCGTGCGAGCAGGCCGGGTGGGCGGGAACGGTGGGCCACATCCACAGCCATCCGAGCGCCGCTCAGTGCTGGTATTACTTCCCCAACACCCAGGTGGCGACGAGCGATGCCCAGACGTTCCTCCGCACCCCGTATCCGGTGGACGCGATCCTCTGCGGCGCGCAGGTGGTGTGGGTCAGCCGCGACATGATGCAGCAGCAAATGCCGTTGCGGAACGATCGTGACTGGAATCTGTTGGCCGCGACGGCGCGGTGAGACGTCACTCCGGAAGCGACGCACCGCACTTTCCTGGGGGGAGAGCGCGAGCGTCGCGGTGATGGTGTGGGTTTCGATCCTGGTGGACACGTGTCGCGCGCACGGCTCGCCGATCGTCGTCCCCCCCGCCCTCCCTACCGCACCTACCGCCACCGCCAGTATCGCCAACCACGTCGCTCTTCCCCACTCCGCGACACCTTGACCGTGGCACAACCCCGCTGCGATTTCTACGACTGGGCGACCCGCCGCCGCTGTGATGAGCCCGCGCGCTGGGTCACTCACCAGCGCTCCGGGGGAGCGGGGCCAAGGGCGCCTGGGGAGCGGGCGGCGGGCTACTATTGTGACGCGCATCGGCCGCCCCGGGCACATCCGCTCGACGAGCCTTCAGCGATGCGGGACGACCAGTCCGGTGCCGGCGGCCTGGGCGCGTAGCGACGACGCGCGAACGTCTCCACTCAGCCGCGGACGGCGGCGAATATCCCGACGACCGCGAGCACGACGCCGAGCGCGATCTTGACCGCCGCACCCGCCACGCGCCCGAGCACGGCTCCCCATCCTGCCCGCACCGCGCCGTCGGGGCTCCACGCCCGCAGGTACTCGAGCAGCGCCGCGCCGGCGAACGATCCGACGAACGCGCCGATCACGCTGCCGATGATGGGCACCGGCACGCCCACCAGCGCCCCGACGATCCCGCCCGCCAGGGCGCCCCATCCCGCCCGGCGCGATCCGCCGTAGCGCGCCGTGAGGCGAAACCCGATCCAGAACTCGATGATCTCGCCCAGGAACGCGAGACCGAGCGCGACCGCGATCGTCACCACGCCGACCGTGCGGAAGTCGGTGAGCCAGCCGTAGCCGAGGATCCCCGCGACCATCACCCACAGCCCGGGCAGGCCGAGGGGGACGAGGATGAGGCCAGGCCGAGGGGGACGAGGATGAGGCCGACCAGGAAGCAGCCGGCGAGAAGCAGGGCGGGGAGCACGGAGTCACTCAAGGTTATAGTGAGACCTTTTGGGACGCCATGGGACATTTTGCGCTGGCCGTTCGTGCGGCGAATGATTTTCCTTTCGGCATGAGCTGGTGACCCTCATGCCGAACAGGCAAGAACAATCTCCGGGTCGCGGACGTGTTGCTGCGGTGGATTGCCGAGCACGTTGAGGAACGGGTGAGAGAAAAAGAGGCGCGCCAAAGCGGGAGGGTCTGCCAATGAGAACTCAGCAGAGGACGCCGGAGGACGTGAGTCGGAGGGACTTCCTCCAGCTGAGCGCGGTCGCCGGAGCCGCCGCTTCCCTAGCCACCGTGCGGCCTATGCCGCCGGCTCAGGCTCAGATTCCGGTGCCGAGCGACCTGAACGAAGCCACCATCGCCGGGCTGCAGGCGGCCATGGCCGCGGGCCAGGTGACGTCGAGTTCCCTCGTGAACGTCTACCTGGAGCGCATCGCGACGCTCGATCAGAGAGGACCCACGGTCAACTCGATCATCGAAGTCAATCCGGATGCTCAGGCCATCGCGCTGGAGCGTGACGCGGAGCGCCGGGCCGGATTCGTGCGCGGTCCGCTGCACGGCGTCCCCGTCGTGCTCAAAGACAACATCGATACGGCGGACCGCATGCAGACCGCCGCCGGTTCGCTTGGCCTGATCGGCACGCCCGCGCTCCGCGACTCCACAGTGGCCGCCAAGCTACGCGCCGCCGGCGCCGTCATCCTGGGGAAGACCACCTTGAGCGAGTGGGCCAACTTTCGCGGCTTCTCTTCCTCTAGCGGCTGGTCGGGCCGCGGCGGACAATGCAACAACCCGTACGCCATCGACCGCAACCCCTGCGGCTCGAGCTCCGGCTCGGGCGCCGCACCCTCGGCGAACTTCACCGCCGTCTCGATCGGCACCGAGACCGACGGCAGCATCGTGTGTCCGGCGAACCACAACGGTGTAGTCGGGATCAAGCCCACGGTCGGGCTCGTGAGCCGCGCCGGTGTCGTGCCCATCTCCCACACGCAGGACACCGTCGGCCCGCACGCCCGGACGGTCGCGGACGCGGCGGCCGTACTGACGGCGATCGTCAGCAGGATAGCGGACCCGCGCGACCCGGCGACCGCCACGAGCCCGCTGGGCAAAGCGGGCCAACCGCGGCCCACGTTGCCGGCCGACTACACCCAGTTCGTCAACCCGGATGGGCTGCGGGGCGCCCGCGTCGGCGTCGCGCGTGAGTTCGAAGGATTCAGCCCGAAACTCGACGCGGTGTTCGAGGACGCCCTGGCGGCGATGCGAAGCGCGGGGGCAACGCTGGTCGATGTGACGTTCCCGCACTTCCAGGACATCTTCAACGGGACGCCCGAGTTCACGGTCCTGCTGTTCGAGTTCAAGGGGGACTTGCAGGATTACCTGGCGACGCGCGTTGGCGCACCCCTCGCGGGCGGTACCCTGGCCGATGCCATCGCCTTCAACCGCGCCCACGCCGCCCAGGAGCTGCAGTTCTTCGGCCAGGAGATCTTCGAGCTCTCCGAGCTATTCGACGTGGCCGACCCAAACACCAGCAATCAGCCGCTCGGGATTTCGTACAACGACGCGCTGGCGGCCGACAAGCTGTTCGGCGCCACGGAAGGCATCGATCTGCTGCTCGCGCGGGACAACCTCCACGCGATCGTCGCCCCGACCGACAACCCGGCCTGGCCGACGGACCTGATCAACGGCGACCACTTCGTCATCGGCTCCTCGGGGCCGGCGGCGATCGTGGGCTACCCCATCATCAACGTGCCGATGGGCTTCACGTTCGGCGCGCCCGTCGGCATCAGCTTCATGGGCCCGGCCTTCAGCGAGCCGGTCCTGATCGCGCTCGCCTCGGGCTTCGAGCACGTCACGCAGGCGCGCCGCGCGCCGCAGTTCCTGCGGACCCTGCCGTTTGACACGAAGGGGCAGCCACGCGCCACACGCCCGGTCCGGCGTCGCCCGCAGCGGGTCATGCCTCGATTCCTGTAACGGCGTCAGCCGCTCGCCACGTTGATATGGAAACGGCGTCGTGCGGTTGTTGCGCGACGCCGTTTCGCTTGACGGGGTTTGCGTGACGCCTTCGTGCTACGCCGTTGCAGTTCAATGGGCCTGAGTGGAGTTGAACCACTGACCTCACGCTTATCAGGCGTGCGCTCTAACCACCTGAGCTACAGGCCCTCACCGCCACCCCGCCCCGCACCGTTGTACGACGCTACGACGCCACGTTGTAAGTGAGGCAGCACGCCTTTTCGTGCAACTTAGCGTCATAGCGTCGTGCAACTGTCTGCTATTCCCACTCCCGCCGCGGCCCCTTCTTCGGCCGGAACTCCTCCCGAACTCCTCTTCGTCGAGACTGTCGCCGCGGCGCTTGAGCGACCAGTCCGACGTCTCACGGGACAACATTGTCACCCCCAGCTAGGGTTGCGATTGACGGTGAACGAGCTATCCGCCTACGCCTCTCCTACGACTCCTCGGCCGCCCGCGCGTTCCGCGCGAGCTTGCGACGCTCGGTGGCGCCCAGCGCGCGCTTGCGCAGCCGAATGGACGACGGCGTCACCTCGATGAGCTCGTCGTCCTCGATGTATTCGAGCGCCAGCTCCAGCGTCATCTGCCGCGGCGGCTCCAACACAATCATCTCGTCCGCCGCCGTCGTCCGCATGTTCGTCAGCTTCTTCTCCTTCGAGGGATTCACGTCCATGTCCCCCGTCCGGGCGCTCTCCCCCACGATCATCCCCTCGTACACCGGATCGCCCGGCTTGACGAACATCGTTCCGCGCTCCTGCAGATTGAAGAGCGCGTACCCCACCGCCACCCCCTCCCGGTCCGCCACCATCACCCCCCGGCTCCGCCCCGACAGCGGGCCCGCCCACGGACCGTAGTCGAAAAACCGGTGATGCATGATTCCCGTTCCCCGGGTGTCCGTCAAGAACTCCGAGCGGTACCCGAGCAGCCCCCGCGCCGGAATCTTGAAGCGCATCCGCACCATCCCCACCCCCGGGTTCTTCATGTCGAGCAGCTGGGCCCGCCGGGGACCCAGCTTCTCCATCACCACCCCGAGATACCCCTCGGGACAGTCGATCATCAGCTCCTCGTACGGCTCGAGCCGCTCCCCGTTCGGCCCCTCGCGCGGGATGATGCGCGGGCGGCTGACCTGGAACTCAAAACCCTCCCGCCGCATCGTCTCCATGAGCACGCCCAAGTGCAGCTCCCCACGCCCCGACACCGTGAACGTCTGGGGGTCGTCCGTCTCCTCCACCCGCAGCGCCACGTTGCGCTCGAGCTCCCTAAAGAGACGATCCCGCAGCTGCCGCCCGGTAACGTACTTCCCCTCCCGCCCGGCGAACGGCGAATCGTTCACCTTGCAGTCCACCGAGATCGTCGGCTCCTCCACCGCGATCCCGGCGAGCCGCTCCAGGTAGACCGGCGCGGTCACCGTCTTGCCGATCTCGACCCCGACGAGCCCCGCCAGCGCCACGATCTCGCCCGCCGCGGCCTCCTCGAGCTCCACCCGGTCCAGGCCCTCGAACCCGAAGAGCTTCACCACCTTGGCCTGCTCGTACGCACCGTCGCCAGCGGCCCCGGCGCGCCCAACGGCAGGAGCGCCACTGTTTCCCCCACCCGCACCCGGCCGCGCTCGATCCGCCCGATCGCGATCCGCCCGAGATAAGAGGAATAGTCGAGTGTCGAAACCAGCATCTGGAACGGCCCCGCAGGGTCGGCCCGGGGCGCCGGGATCGTTTCGAGGATCGTACGGAACAAGGGCTTGAGGTCCGTCCCCGCCGTCTCCAGGGCGAACGTCGCCGTCCCGGCGCGGCTCGACGTATAGAGGAAGGGGCAGTTGAACTGCTCCGGCGTCGCCTCCAGGTCCAGGAACAGCTCCAAAACCTCGTCGTGCACTCGCAGCGGCTCCGCGTCGTGGCGGTCGATCTTGTTCACCAGCACGATCGGCTTCAGGCCCAGCGCCAGCGCCTTCCCCGCCACGAACCGCGTCTGGGGCATCGGCCCCTCGGCGGCGTCCACGAGCAACAGGAACCCGTCCACCATCCGCAAGATCCGCTCCACCTCGCCGCCGAAGTCCGCGTGCCCGGGCGTATCCACGATGTTGATCTTGGTGTCGCCCCAGCGCACCGCCGTGTTCTTCGAGAGGATGGTGATGCCGCGCTCGCGCTCGAGCGGGTTCGAGTCGAGCACGCGGTCGCTCACCTGCTGGTTGGCGCGGAACACCCCCGCCTGGCGGAGCATCTGGTCCACCAGCGTGGTCTTCCCGTGGTCCACGTGGGCGATGATGGCGATGTTGCGGATCTGCAAGGGGCTACGTCCTGTATGGCGCCGGAATCGAGGGCCGCAGTATAGGAGGGCGGTCGAGAAAATACAAGGCGGCCCTATTCGCAGGTCTGGTCGCGCTCCATCTGGACCGTCACGTGCTCGATCCCGAGGCCCCCCAGGCGCTGCTGCACGGCTTCGAGCACGCGCTGGTTGTCGGCGGGGTTCTGCACCACGAGGTGGCCGCTCATCGCGATCACCCCGCTCGTCACGGTCCAGACGTGCAGGTCGTGCACCGAGGCGACTCCGGGGATCGAGGCGATGCGGTCGTGCACGTCGGCCAGGGCGATGTGCGCGGGCGCCGCCTCGAGCAGGACGTCGGTGCTCTCCTTCACGAGCCGCCAGGCGCTGGCGAGGATGAGCACGGAGATCAGGAGCGAGATGAGCGGGTCGGCCTGCACCCAGCCCGTGGCGAGCACGATCGCGCCGGCGGCCACCGCGCCGATCGAGCCCAACAGATCGCTCACCATGTGGAGGTAGGCGCCGCGCTGGTTGAGTGAGTGGTCGTGGCCGCGATGCAGGATCCGCACGCCCACCGCGTTGGCCGCGAGGCCGGCGGCGGCCACCGCCAGCAACAGCGTGCCGTGCACGTCCTGCGGCGTGCGGAACCGCCGGAACGCCTCGAGCGCGATGCCGAGGGAGATGACGATCAGTGCCGCGCCGTTCACGAGCGCCGCGAGAATCTCGAGCCGCAGGAGCCCGAACGTCCGCTCCGCCGTGGCGGGCCGCCGGGCGAGATGCGCGACGACGAGCGACAGTCCGATCGCAGCGACGTCGGCGAGCATGTGGCCCGCGTCGGCCAGCAGCGCCAGGGAGTGCGCGAGCCAGCCACCCACCGCCTCCACCACCATCACACTCGCCGTGATCGCCAGCACCACGGCCATGCGGCGCCGGCTGTCGTCCCGCAGCGGAACGCGGTGGGTGCACTGCACCTCGAGAGGCAGAGTCGTCATCCGTTATCCGTCGTCCGTCGCTTCGGCGCCTCTACGGACGACGGATGACGGATGACGCCTTCCCGCACTCGAATCGCCTCGGCATGCCCATGCAGCCCTTCGGCTTCCGCCAACGCGATGATGTCACCCGCGTCGCGCGCCAGCCGCTCCGGCGAATATCCGACCACGCTCATGCGCTTCACGAAGTCGTAGACCCCCAACGGCGAAACATATCGGGCGGTTCCGCCGGTCGGCAACACGTGCGACGGTCCGGCGACGTAGTCGCCCACGGGCTCGGGGCTCGAGCTCCCCACGAACACCGCGCCGGCGTGCCGGATCCCGTCGGCCACCGGCCACGGCTCGCGGGCGAGGATCTCGACGTGCTCGGGCGCGCGCCGGTTCGCGACCTCCACCGCCGCGGCCAGGTCCGGCACCACGACCACGACGCCGTGATCGGCGAGCGCGCGCTCCACGATCGCCCGGCGCGGGGAGCGCGCCACCTGGCGCGCGAGCTCCGGCTCCAGCGCGTCCGCGAGCCGCCCGCTCGTGGTGACGCACCAGGCGCAGGCGTCCTCGTCGTGCTCGGCCTGCGCGATCAGGTCGGCCGCGACCGCGCGCACGTCGGCCGTCTCGTCGGCGATGATCAGCACTTCGGTGGGCCCGGCGAGCATGTCGATCCCTACCTCCCCCGCGACCTGGCGCTTCGCCTCGGTCACGATCATCTCCTTCACGCCGGCCACCCGGGCGGGGACCACATTCATTATTACAGTAGACGGGTAGGCCGCCTTGCCCCCCGGCACGTATACGCCGACCCGGTCGAGCGGCACCACCCGCATGCCGACCGCCGTGCCGTCGGCCTCACGCGTCAGAAACCCCCGCTCGATCTGCCGCTCGTGATAGGCCCGGACCCGCGCCACGGCCGTCTCGAGCGCGGCGCGCACGCGCCCCGGTATCCGCGCGAGCGCCGCCTGACACGCGGCACTCGACACCTCCCATTGCGCGGGCGCCAGATCGACGCGGTCGAGCCGTCGCGCGTGCTCCTGGACGCCCGCGTCCCCCCGCGCGCGCACGTCGTCCAGGATGGCGCGCACCGTCGCTGCGGTCTCGGGATCGGCGGCGCCGCTCTTCGGCAGGTGGGGCGTCAGCGCGTCGTAGGGCGGCGCTTGAAGTCGAGTTAGCACTGGGTATGTTCCGGCCTCTATGCCCACGTCCGCTTCGGGATCGCTCGGCCTGCGCCTCGTCGCGCTGGTGGCGCTGGTGCTCGCGAACGCGTTCTTCGTCGCGGCCGAGTTCGCGCTCGTCGCCGCGCGTCGCACGCGCATCGAGGCGCTCGTGCGGCGCGGCGATCGGAAGGCTAAGACCGTGCAGACGGCGCTGCAAGATCTCTACCGCCAGCTCTCGGCGGCGCAGCTCGGCATCACCGTCGCGTCGATCCTGCTGGGGTACGTGGCCGAGGACACGGTGGCGCACCAGTTCCGCGACTGGTTCGCGGCGCTCCCGCCGGCGCTGAACTTTCTGGCCCGCGGCGGCGTCGCCTCGGTCCTGGCCGTCGTGGTGATCTCGTTCCTGCACGTCGTGTTCGGCGAGCAGGCGCCCAAGGCGTGGGCGATCGCCTACCCCGAGCGGACCAGCCGCTGGATCGCGGCCCCCCTGATCCTGTTCTCCTGGATCACCCGGCCGTTCACCGAGCTGCTCAACTGGAGCGCCAACCGCGTGGTGCGGCTGCTCGGGCTCCGGGGCACGACCGCCGAGCTCGACCGGATCCATTCCCCCGAGGAGATCCGGATGCTGGTCGAACAGAGCCGCAAGCGCGGCAAGCTCGCCCCGGCGGACGCCAGGCTGCTCGAGGGCGTGTTCGAGTTCAGCGAGAAGACCGCGCGCGAGGTGATGACGCCGCGCACCGAAATGGTGGCGCTGCCGGCGGATCTGTCGCTCGAGGAGGCGGCGGACCAGGTGGCCGTCGCGGGGCGCTCCCGCTATCCCGTGTACGGCGAATCGCTCGACGACATCGTCGGCGTCGTGCACGCCAAGGACATCCTCGCCGGCGTGCGCTCGGCGAAGGGAGGCGGCCTGCGCGAGGTCCTGCGGCCCGCCGTGTTCGTGCCGGGCACGCGCGAGGTCGAAGACGTGCTCGCCGACATGAAGCGCCAGAAGATCCATCTCGCGATCGTGCTGGACGAATTCGGGGGGACCGCCGGCCTCGTCACCATGGAGGACCTGCTCGAGGAGATCGTCGGCCAGATCTACGACGAGTACGACCGGCCCACCGGCGAGCCGCGCGCCGCCGCCGCGGGCGGCGTCACGCAGCTCTCGGGCGCGACGCCGCTCCGCGACGTGAACAGCGCCCTCGGCCTCGACCTCGACGAGCAGGATTACACGACCATCGGGGGTTACCTGTTCGGCGCGCTGGGGCGTCTCCCCAAGGTCGGGGATCAAGTGGCGGTGAAGGGAGCCGTGTTCGAGATCGTCGAAATGGACGGCCGCCGCGTCGGCGCGGTGCAGGTGCGGCGGTGAGGCCGCGCTCCTCGATCGCGCCCATTCCCCCGGGGGCGCTCGACCTCGCGGGCGAGGCCGTGCGGCGGCGCCGCCAGCTCCAGGCGCGGATGCTCGAGCGGCTCGAGGCCAAGGGCTACGAGGAGATCATCCCGCCCACGTTCGAGTACGCCGAGGTGTTCGTGCGCGCGGGGGGGGGCGGCGCGGCGTCGGACGTCGCCGACCGGCTGATCCGCTTTCTCGATCTCGACGGCAAGCTCCTGGCCCTGCGCTACGACTTCACCGCGAGCGTCGCGCGCCTCGCGGCGACCAAGCTCGCCGACCGCCCCACACCCCTCCGCCTGTCGTACGCGGGCAAGGTGTTCCGCCAGGACCCCGAGCGCGAAGGGCGCCGCCCGCGCGAGATCCTCCAGGTCGGCGGCGAGCTGCTCGGCGAGCCGGGCCCCGCGGCCGATGTCGAGGTGCTGCGGCTCGCCCTGGACCTGGCGCGCGTGTCGGGGATCGCGGAGTTCCAGATCAATCTGGGCCACGCCGGCGCGCTCGCCCCGGCGCTCGGCGCGCTCGCGCCCGAGGCGCGGGCGGCGGTGCGCCGGCTGATCGACCGCAAGGACGCCGCGGGCCTCGCGGCCGCGGCCCCGGGCGTCCTCACCGAGCTGCCGTTCGTGATCGGCCGGCGCGACGCGCTCGAACGCGCGGCCCGCGTCGCGGGGGACGCCCCGTCGCACACCAGGCGATCGAGCGGCTGCGCGCGATCGACCTTGCCCTGAGCGACGACGAGCGACGCCACGTCGTGTACGACTTCGGCGAAGTGCGCGGGCTCGACTACTACACGGGGATCCACTTCGAGATCTTCGTCGCCGGCGCCGGGGCCGCCGTCGGCGCGGGCGGCCGCTACGACGATCTGATGGGCCGCTTCGGCCGGGCGCTCCCCGCCGTGGGGCTCGCGCTCGACCTCGACGCGCTGGCAGAGGCCGCCCCCCCCTCGTGAACGCCGCGCTCAAGGTCGCCCTCGCGAAAGGCCGGCTCCTCGAGCCCGCCCTCGCGCTGTTCAAGCGGATCGGCACGCCGGTCCCCGAGGACGCGAACAGCCGGAAGCTCGTGGTGCCGTCGGCCGACGGGGCGCTCGCGTTCCTGTTCGTGAAGCCCGCCGACGTGCCGGTCTACGTCGAATCGGGCGCGGCGGACCTGGGGATCACGGGCACGGACGTACTGCGCGAGACGGAAGCCGACGTGCTCGAGCCGCTGGCCCTCGGCTTCGGCGCCTGCCGCCTGGTCGTCGCCAGCCCCACCGCGGTCCCCTTTCCCTCGCTGCCGGGCGGCGTGACACCGCGCGTCGCGACCAAGTACCCGCGCCTCACCCGGCGCTTCTTCGCCGAATCGGGCCTGGGCGTCGAGGTCGTCACGGTGTCGGGCTCCGTCGAGGTGGCCCCGCTGCTCGGGCTCGCGCACTGGATCGTCGATCTCGTAGACACGGGGCGCACGCTGCGCGACAACGGGCTCGTGCAGCGGGCGAAGATCCTGGAGGTGGGCGCGGTGGTAGTGGTGAATCGGGCGAGTCAGAAGCTCAAGCTGGAGCGGCACCAGGAGCTCCTGGAAAGGATCCGGAGGGCCGTCCGGGTAGACTAACCCCGGGGCCATGCCCCGGGGTTAGCGGGCGCTGCGTTTTGCCAGCTCCACCGCCAGCTCCAGCGCCGCCCGCATCGACCCCGGATCGGCGACGTCCTTCCCCGCGATGTCGAGCGCCGTGCCGTGGTCGGGCGCGACGCGCGGGAACGGCAGGCCGAGCGTCACATTCACGCCGGTCCCGAACCCCGCCACCTTCACCGCCGTCATCCCCACGTCGTGGTACGGCGTGAGGACGGCGTCGAATTCCCCCCGCAGCGCGCGCACGAACACCGTATCTGCAGGCAGGGGGCCCGCGGCGCCGAGCTCTTGCGCCGCCGGACGCAGCACCCGGTCGTCCTCGTCGCCGAACAGTCCCGACTCCCCGGCATGCGGGTTGAGGGCGCACACCGCGAGCCGCGGATGCAGGATGCCCCACCATTCCCGCAGCGCCCGCCCAGCGATGCGCCCGCAGCGCACGGTGCGCTCCCGCGTCACCTGCGTCGGCACGTCCTTGAGGGCGACGTGCGTGGTTACGAGCACGACGCGCAGCTTACCCGTCGCAAGCATCATGGCGACCTCCACGTCGCCCGCGAGATGGGACAGAAACTCGGTGAGGCCGGGATACCGGAAGCCCGCAAGGTGCAGGGCGTGCTTGTGGACGGGGCCGGTGACGATCGCGTCGACCTTCCCCTCCCGTGCCAGCCGCACCGCTGCTTCGACCTCCTGGCCCGCAAGCCGCCCCGCTTCCTCAGGGAGCAGGGAGCGGGGAGGGGTACCTTGTGGTGCGACGGAGGGTACCGCTCCCTGCTCCCCACTCCCGAGAAAAATGAGATCGGCATCCAGGGGACCGAGGGCGACGGCCTTCGCCACCACCTCCGGCCCGATCCCCCGTGGGTCGCCGAGCGTCACGGCGAGACGGGGACGTCGGGTCACGGTGTCAGAAGCGAACGTCGACGTAGGTCGCGCGGCGCAGCGTGTCGAGGTAGTGCTGGATCGCGAGCTGCTGGCTCAGCGCCTCGCGGATGCGGTCCTTGACGTCCTCGAAGGCGAGCTCGCCCTCCGGCAGCCGCTTCACGAGATCGAAGACGACGAAGCGGGGCCGCGGCGTGTCGCTGCCGGCCTGGAACACCGGCTTGAGACCCGGCACGGTGTCGTCGCCGACGGCCTTGGCGTAGTCGGGCGGCAGCTGCGACACGGGCAGGGCGTCGGCGAGCTTCGGCTCGCTGGGGTCGGAGTAGGCCTTGGCCAGCGCGTCGAACGACGACCCTCCGCCCGCCGCGAGGGCGTCGTGCGCCGAATCGGCCTGGCGTTTCGCGATCGCGACCTGCGCCGGCGAGATCACCGGCTGGATCAGCACGTGGCGGGCGAGGATCTCCGCCGGCTGCACGCGCTCCACCTGGATGACGTGGTAGCCGAACTCCGTCTCGACGGCGTCGGAGATCGCGCCCGGCTTGAGCCGAAACGCGACGTCCTCGAACTCCTTCACCATCACGCCGCGCCGGAACCAGCCGAGCTCTCCGCCCTGCTCGCGCGAGGCGCTGTCGGCGGAGTATTTCTTCGCCACGTCGGCGAAGTTGGCGCCGTGCCGCAGCGCAACGACCAGCGACTCCGCGACCTGCCGGGCGCGGGCCTTCGACGTCGAGTCGGGCTTCGGGACGATCACGATCTGGCGGAACGAGATCGCCGCCGGCCGCTTCGGCTGCTGCGCCTTGTTCGCCTCCCAGAACTGCCGCATCTGCGCCTCGGTGGGCGGGATCGGCCGGAGCTTGCCCTTGCCCTTGAGCGCGTCGATCAGCCGCTGCTGCAGGATCGAGCGGCGCTGCTGGTCCGCGAGCCAGCGCCGCCACTCCTCCTCGGACACGAAGCCCGCCGCCCGGAGCTGGGTCTGGAACTCGGGGGTCGAGGCGAACTGCTTCCGCACGTTCTGGACCGTCTGCTCCACCGCGTCCTGGACTTCCTGGTCTGCCACCTTGATGGTCGTGTCCCGCTCCGCTTGCTGCACCATCAGCTCTTCGTCCACCATCTGGGAGAGGATCTGGCGCCGCGCGGCGTCCCGCCCCGCCGAGTCTTCGGGGATTTTCGTGCCCTGCGACTGGACGAGCACGAGCTGCTCTTCGACCTGCGACGCGAGGACCGGTCGCGAGCCGACGATCGCCACGACGCGGTCCACCGGACGGGGGGGGGCGGTGGCCGCCTCGCCCTGC
>WNFZ01007816.1_pt1 | contig 14283 bp, 30 predicted proteins | sample 5400081 | NCBI WGS metagenome assembly WNFZ01 (sample SAMN13153365, study PRJNA577476) | soil metagenome | isolation source: 80 cm soil or saprolite under grassland replicate 1 | place: USA:California | collected 2016-06-15
GACATGGCCGCGCAGCTTGAAGCCGTCCGGGACGGCCCCGTCACGGGACTGCACCTGGTCTTTCATGACTTCGACACGGCGCCGCGCCGTGTTTACTGTCGAGTCCGGCTGCTCCGTGAGACGGACCGTCTGTCCGGATTCGCATTGTCCGAGCAGCTCGATGGTCGTGGTAACCTCTTTCTCCGGGAATCGGAGGCTCCCCGAGCGCGTGGGGAGCGGGACGATGGTGGGGGGCATGTTTGCCCGCCTTTCTGGTTGAGGATGCTGACCCCCTTATCCTACACCCTGCGAGGGTTGCGTGTCAAGGAGGGGTGGTGATGCTTTCGGATCAGCCGGGCAAGCCCTTCGGGCGGCAGAGACATGACCCATGCCGAGTATCGCGTGATGACGTTCCCACTCATGTTGCTGACGATCTCCCACGGGTTGTCATCGAACGGATACCATGGTGGACGGTACGGCTGCCATTGCGCGAACCGTGACACATCCACCCTTCCGACCCGTGACGGCGTTTCGATGCGGCCAGTGACTGGATCGAACTGTTCGGTCATCGGATCGCTCGTCGTGCCGTTTCTCGCATGAGGGTGATTCGCATTCGCTCGTCACGCCCGGGGAGACAGTCTTTCTCTTCCGCTATCCACGATTGTCCGTCTAGGTAGCGTAGTCGTGTCAGTGGCTCGATCTTCCACCCTTCCGGAGTGAGCGGCGGGTCTCCGACTACGTGGAGTCCGTCGGCGTGTACGTGGAGAACGGTTACGCCGTGCTCGGTGAGTGTGCGTGCGAGGGAGAGTGATCGTTTGCGGATCTCTGACTGTAGGACGCCGAGGGCTGCCGTGTTCACGGTGGCGGGCTGGATCACCCCCAGGTCCGCTTGGCGGACGGGGAAGGTGTGTCCGAACCCGATGCGCGCCTCGCCCGTGTTCTTCGATTGGCCGCGGAGGTGGCCGATCTTGACGTGACGGGCGCGCGTTGCCAGGAGCCCGTACAATGCGTGCAGGGTGGGTTTAAGCCATCGTTGGCGATAGTCGGATGCTTCTGTTACCTGTTGCTCGGCGTATGCGCCGTACCGTGGCAGCCCGTCGTCTGGCCGGGTGGAGGTCCATGCTGTGCTGAGTCCGATTATGGTGACGCCGTTCTGCTCGACCAGGGGGATCTCGTTTGTCCAGAGCGCGGCACGATAGCGCCCAGATTTGCGTACTGCGGGGGGGCGGACTTCGTGTCGGCGAATAGGACGCACCTGACATTCCGCAAACACGACTCCGGGCTGGCGCACGGTTCGTTCGTAAAGCCCATCGCCCGGTATGGCCCACAATGGACTGTTGTCGGGGTGGTTGAAGTAGCCTCGTGCGAAGAGGCTGGTTGGATCGGGCGCGGGGATTTGTTGTGCTGCGACATGGTATGCAGTCCTTTGGTCGAGTGCGGTCACTACCGGGTGGTAGTTGTCGTGGGGTTTCGTGAATGATTCATTGTGTACTCCGGGGAGGAATCGACGCACGTTCTCATTGGTCGCTCGTGGCACCCTTCCCCGTGGCTCCGGCCAGAACCGCTTGTCGCGGAGCAGTGCGTTAGCAATCCCCGCCAGCGTGCTGGGGAGTGGCACATTCTCGTTCTCGCACCATTCCCTGATATCCACTGCCAGTCGCAGCAGGCTTTCATGCGAATAGTCAGTGATGAGCTTGGCGGGAGTGGGGGACAGGTCGGCGGGGGACCAGACGGTATGCATCGCTCGGCGCCGGCGGTACGGGCACGCCGCGCGCTCAGGGGTGTCTTTCTCGTGTTTACATCGAAACCCGAACCGCGTGATCCGCGACTTGACCATCCGTACAGGCATGTCATCCTCACTGGTGACTATCTGGTAGTTGAAGTCCAGGTGACTGCCGTGCGCTTCAACCATGAGGTTCAATATCCATGCGGGGTCATCGACGATCCAAACGTGGCCTTCGTTTTCTGACGCGAACCGTGCCGGGTCGGTGATGAGTTCCCCGTGCTCACTGAAAGCCGTGCCGTCGTGTACGGCAACGATCCATCTATGCACGTAGCCGCGTTCGCGCGGGGTGATGATTCGGGGGCGCGGAGCGTCGAAGTCCACTGGGACTATTCGCCGCGCCCCACCGGGGAGACAACCTTTGTCACCCGTTCTATCTGGTCGGCTATGGAGTCCCATCCGCTCGCGCCGTGAATCCAGCGGTACCCGTCCCCGCCCGCGTCCGTGTAGTGAACTATGATCGCGTCCGCTTGACCTATGTCCGCGTCCGTGATGTCCGTGTCATCCGTGGCGTGTATGTGGTTTGTTTGCTCCCCGTCGTGATATAACCCGACTACAGCCCATCCGTCCGGTAGTAGTGACCCCCCCCCGCCCCCTCCTTCCCCGTAGTCTGGGGGCTCCGGGACGTAGTCGCCGCCCGGCGCGGGGGGAACTCGCTCACGAGTGACGGGTTCCGTGAACCGCTCGATGATGCGGCGTGCGCGTTGCTTGAGACGTCCCCATAGACTCATCGGGGGTGGTCCTCTCTTTCACCGCGTATGTTGTACGCACACGTACGCGTGCGAGTGTTGAGCGTTGAGCTCAAACCTGCTACCCTTCCAGGGGTCGAACCACCACGGAGCTTACCACTCCAGCCGCGCACAGTCGAGACTCCTTCCGCTCGCAAGCTGGCGCCCCTGAGCCCCCGCTGAGGCCTTTCGCCTCCCTCGGCGGGGGCTCCTTCACTTTGAGGGTTGACTCCTGTACAATGATGTGATACGCGCGCGTGTAACACAAGGCGCCCCTGCCGGCGGGGCCGTGCCACCGGGGCGGGGGCGCCTTGTTGCACATGCTCGCGAGGTGGCCGATGTTCGCGCGTCACTGCTCCTCGCGGACACGTCAGCAGAACGCCACGGGACATACCCGGAAAGATCACGGAAAACCACAGAAAACACGGAGAACACGGATGCCAAAACCCGCTGAAACTGCGGCGCGGGAACGGACCGTGCAAACTCGAACCAAACGCTTGCCGGACGGAACCGTGATACACATTCGGTGCTACCGCAAGACCAACCCCAGAAAGCGTCGACACCCCCGGAAAGGCAAATAATCGTGGCCAAACTCAACAACGAAGAAACCCGCCTGCTCAAGCGACTGCAAGACAAGGCGAAGGCGCCCGACGCGCCCCCCTCGACAAGATCCCTGAATATCAGCATCGATCTCGGAGACGCCGAGCAAGTCTCGCGCGCCCAGAAGCTCGGCCTTCTCGACGCCTTCGCCGAAGACGACGGTGGCGGCGGCGACGATGACAATGACAACGACGACGACGGCGGAGACGACCCGCCGAAACGACGCGGATACTTCGGGTCCTAACCCGTGATGGGCAGCCAACAGAAGATCGTAGACTTGCCGGGGGGCAAGCAGGAGAAAGGGGGTGGGGGTGGCAAGCCCCCGCCTTCCTCCTCCCCCCGCCAGTCACCTCGCGCAAGAACCGCCGCCGCAGTAGAGAAGGACTTGAAAGAACGGCTCACCACCGTGTTCACGCGCATCGCGGACGCCGCCGACGCTCGCGGAGACATGGAACTGGCAGAGGTCGTCCGCGATGACACGGAGATCATGGCTACAGGACTGGTCTCACTCACCCGCCCGTTCATGTTGCTCCGAACCCCCCTCCTCCTACTGCTCGCCGTAGTCGAGCCTGTCATGGCGTTCGGCCGCATCGGACGACTCACGCTGGAACGGGTACTCATCCGCCGCGAACGTCGCAAAGACGAAGCCCGGGAGAGCACCGATCCCCACTGACACTGAACACCGCAACCGGTTGACCGTCCTGGAATGGGACCGGTTCGCTGAAGTGTTCCGCTCGGAACACAAACAAGGCGAGCACGTAGCCATCGTCGGACCGACCGGCTCAGGGAAAAGCGTTCTCGGACTGTCGCTATGCAAGGTGATCGGCGGGCGCCCCGGAAAAGACCGTCGCCCCTCACGCGTCATCGTACTCGGAACCAAGCCACGCGACGACACCCTCTCATCCCTCGGATGGCCCGTAATCAAGAAATGGCCGCCCGCGTACGGTCAAGAGCATTGCGTGATATGGCCGCGACGAGGCCGCGCCCAGTTGACCAAGGAACAAGAACGACGCACGTTCGGCCCACTATTGGACGTGATCCATCAAGAGGGCGGCCAGACTGTCTGCATAGACGAGGCAAGCACGTTCGAGCGTCCACTTCCTCACGGCCTCGGACTGTCCGGGAAGATAGAGGACTACTGGACGACCGCCCGGTCAAGCAAGGTCACGCTGATCGCCGGAACGCAAAGACCGCGCCACGTCAGTCGATCGATGTGGAGTGAACCGTCTTGGCTGATGATCTTCGCGCCCGACGACGAGGATGACTTGCGACGGGTAGCAGAACTGTCAGGTGTAAAAGACGACGTACTGACAATCACCGAAAAATTGGGCGCGCATGAGTTCCTGTGCGTACGACGGCAGCGAACGCACGGCACGAAAACCCTTTACGTATCAAAGGTGCGCTAAATGGCGAAAACGCAAATCAGACACGGGGCAACCATCGAAGCCGCAACACGCGACGAGGTGGAAGAACTACTGCGACAGTACACGACCCGTCAACGCACCCGTGAACGAGTTCGCGCGCCAGTAACGACTCAACTCGACGCGAACGGCGCGGCAACCATTGGCGTGTACGACGTCCCGTCCGGATTCGAGCTAGAAGTACGCCGAGTTCAATTCGACCTTGGATCTGTCACGGAAACCACGTTCTCCGCAAGCGCGGTTCTACTCAACGCGGCAGGAGTATCGGTCCAGTACCTTCGGTCAGGACTGCGGATCGAATGGGGCGCGCCGTCGTCCCCGAACGGAATCACCGTACCCGGAATCCAAACATGGGGAAGCGAGCAGGGGCCATACTTGCGGAACGGGGAGACCTTCCAGGTCAAGGTGAACCTCGGAGCAGCACTGGCGGGCGCAACCTTGACCGTCGCCATGGAAGGAATCCTGACCCAGGGGGGATCGTTGAAGTGACGATCCTGGCAATAACAAGTTTCGTTCTCGGTCTCACCGGAGCGCCCCACTAGTCGAATGGCTCACGTGGGCCAACCAACTGGAGAAAGACGAGAAGTCAACGGGCCGCGTCGTATACCGCGCCAACAAGATGTCAGTGGCGATCCTCCGACCAGACGCGCAACCCGCAAAGACAAACACAACCACAATCCGCCCCCGGAACGGCAAAGGCAAGGTCCTGGCAGCATGAGGCTCGCAAGCATCATCGGCAAGTTCGCACTGTTCCTGGCGGGGATGGCGTTTCTGACCGCCGCGTCATTCTTCGTGCTCGGCGCGTACCTGGCATCATGGCCAATCATGCGAGTATCGCCACGCCACCGAAAGATGACGTCAGTCGTCGGGCTCGCAGTAGCGGCCATGGCCGTCGCACGCGCGTACGGGATCGAAAACATTCTCGACGCAAACACGGACACGGAAACCACGGAAACCACGGAAAACCACGGGGGAGGTGACTAGCATTCACACTCACTTTGGAAGCGCAACCAACCTGATCAGCACCTTTCTCGGCGTGCTGATCGCCGGAACGTTCTGGCGCCTCGCGTGGCTGCACGGACTCGCGTCGAAGAACACGCACGTTCGCGGGTTCGCCCGCGCCGCACTCACGCAGTTCTAACCATGCGGTTCTAACGAAAGGACAACGCTAATGCCGGTTCCGGGAGGGGTAGCAGCCCCGCCAGCCCCCGACTCGCAAGGGGCAGCAGGACACGAGATCCCATTCATCGCAGGATCGAACGCCTACAGGGAAGCACCGTTCTCGACGTTCAGCGCGCAGCTCGGCGCGAACGCACAAGAGGTTGTCGCGAACGTCACCCCCGGAGGATTCCTCCGAGGCGTCACCATGCAGGTCACCAGCGCGAGCGGCGTCATCGGCGCCGGTGTCCTCGCGGCGGATGTCCCGTACAGCATCCTGTCCTCATGCTCACTGGAGGACATCAGCGGCGGACCCGTCCTGTACCCGATGGGCGGATACGCCTACGCCGCAGCCCAGAAGTACCTGCGACCGTGGGACGGAGACCCCGCGAAACGATCGGACTTCAGCGCAACAATCAACCCCGCGTTCACGATCAGGTTCTTCGCCGAAGTCAAGGACACGCTCGGCGCACTCGCGAACACGGACGCGCGAGCACAGTACCGGTTTCGGTACACCCTGGCACCCGGAAACAGCGCCGGACCGAACGGGCTCACCACCACCGCGCCGACAACTCAGCCGACCGTCACAGTCAAACTGTACTTGGAAGCGTGGGCTCAGCCCGACCTGCAAGACCTGCTGGGCAACCCGGTACAGCAGATCCCTGACGGACTGGTCTGCTCCCGGTTCATCATGCACGAGCAGCCCGTGATCATGGGCGGCAACAACGTCATCCGCGAGACTCTCACCGGAAACGAACTGAGAGGACTCGTCCTCATCGTCCGAAACGGTGACGCAAACAAGTCACGAGTGAATCTCACGGACGCGAACGCCGGTCCAATCGACTTCCGGTTGGACGCAAGGCGACTCTGGAAGATGAGTCCATCCCAAATCGTGGAGGAAATGCAAGCGTTCTACCTGCTGCTCGGCGCGGGCACATGGACACGCGAAACCGGAGTGTACGTCATCCCGCGTTTCGCCGGGCACGCCTCAGCCGGGGATCAGGGAGCAGGACAGGGTGAGTACTGGCTTCAGACCGTCGAGCAGACCCTTCTCCAGCTGGAGCTTGGCGGCGCGGACATCACCACCTCACCCGGGTCCCTGGAGATCATCTACGACGCACTCGCCATCGCCGGCGAGGTCCCGCCCGAACTGGAAGGCGCGTGAACCACATGCCACGAATGGCGTCACGGGCAGCGCCCGGCCCCGGTACTCAGGGAACCCTCGGAGGACCCGCGCAACCCTCGCCGGGAAGCTCGCGTCCCGGCAAGCGCACCATGACCATGGGCGACGAGGTCTACCTTTGGATTCTCATCGCAGCGGAACTCGCGGTAATCGCCGCGTTCCGGAACGCATTCTCCCGCCACCACGGAGGCTGAACACATCATGAAGCGAAAGTACTGGCGTGACATCGGATTCTTCGCGCTCGGCACGTTCCTCGGCGGATGGGTCCTCAACGCGCTCGGCGGCATCGCCGGAAAGGTCACCCGATGACCGACACCGAACGAAAGAAGACCACCCCCGCGGAGACCGCGAAGAGCACGGACAGCCCGGAGGCTCCGTACTACTGCCCCGGGTGCGGCAGGCGATGGAACTACCCGACGGAATGCCGGGGGCAGTCACCTGCCACACCGCACCCACCTATTGAGGTGGTCAGCACCGACGAGCTGTCAGGCGACCCGGGAAACCACACCCCGGCACCAGCGACAGGGGGGTAGTCACGGTGCGGATGCCTGGCGCAAAGTTCCTCAATGACATGGGGGTGGCGTCCATCATCGCGGGAATCATCCTGCTCGGACTCGCCCACCTACGGGGACGATAGAGGCGCAGGCAGAATGTTCGAGACCCTCGCCGCAACCGTCATCGCCACCGTCCTGCTTGGGGTGGTGGCCGATGACGGGCTCTACCAGCTGTTGAGCACGACCGCGAACCTTGCGACCGTCGCACTGCTCGTCTGGCATCAACGGCACATTCGGCGCGAGATCGAGCCAGAGGTGAAAGAAACGGCCACCGTAGTCAAGCGACGACTGGGCACCCGGAACGGAAATGACCAGACGTACCATGGATCCGAAAGACGAAAAGGGGAAGGGAAGGGGACTGGATGGGATTCCTTGGAGTAAGCCTGTTCTTCGTAGGGTACCTTCTCTGCTACGCAGCAGCCGCCAACGGAGGCAAGTTCGCAACATCACCACTCGACGCGTTGAAAGCAGACGCGTACGACACGTAAGGGGAACGGGAAAGCGAATGGCAAAATCAATCTGGCATGACCTGGGAGCGCGCTGGGTAGCGCTGATCCTGACACTGGTAGTGCTGGGCGCGACACTGATCATGCTCGGCATCGGCGGACTGGTCGCAAGAGCCGAGGCAAGCGCCGCCAGTGCAGGAGTCATCGCGCAAAACTATCAGAATCAGGAGTGCGGGTTCGGAGCGCTCTGGTTCTGCTACAACCCCCGGTACGTGCCGCAATCATGCTTCGACGGAGGTCCCGGAATCGGCTACTACCAATGCTCCGGAACGTTCGTACAGCAGTACGTCGTCGGCGGGCTGCGCTACTGCAACCTGTACGTCAACGTGCAGAAAGGAACCGGCGCAATCATCTACCATTACGACACGTGCCGTCACTGACCCCCCACCCGTTCCGCGACCCGGGGGACGCATCGTGTATCGCAAGGCAAGCCCATGCAAGGGGGAGTCCTGAAACCGTCACGGGTCATCACCGCAACGCTCTTCGCCATGATAGCGACGCAAACAGTGGGGTCAGTCGACGCGAAACACCGACTACCGTCCCCGCGCCAGTATGTCGCCATCACGGTCCTCTGGGGCATCCTGCTGCTCATGGCAGACACGGGACTGGGCAAACTGGCCGCACGCCTGTCAACCCTCATCCTACTGACAGGGATGGTGCTGGGACCGTTCGGCAGTACGGCCGTCGGGTTTCTGAACACGATACGCGACCAGTTCGCCATACCGCCCGAAGGCCCCCCCACGGGGTCTGATCGTCAACCAGCGGAAGAACCACAACAAACCCGCACACAACGACCGAGGCTCGCATGAACAAGATCACCGATATCGCCACGTACGCTTTCGTGGTCGCAGGAATCCTCGTACTCACCCGACCGGGCAGCAAAGGCCCAGCATTCGTCAGGTCGCTCGGCGGCGCGTTCTCCGGAGTCGTCCAAGCGGCATCCGGCCAGAAGGTCACGGTATCAACCCGGTAACCGCCGATGCCAGTCCCCGGACCCCGCACGCAGCAAAGACCACTGCCCGGATACACGAATCCGGACGGCGAGCACCCTGACCGCATCAACCTGTGGGACCGTCCCGGACCGGTCTCGTCACCCGGACGTTCGCCCGCGACCATGCTTCACGCCGTCCGGGGAAACCGGCTCGCGCCCGGACAGATCAGGCGGCTATGGCGACCCGTCGCCGACATGATCGCAGCGCAAGCATCGTTCTCATGGACGGAATCCGCGCCGTCACCTGGAGCGCCCGTACAAAGCCCCGGCGGGCTCAGCATCACCCGGGCGCTCCGGTACATGGCACGCAGCGTCTACATTGCCGGGGGAACGGACAACTCGCGGTTCGGCGCGCTGCACACAGCCATCCGTCCACGAGCACACTACAAGCCCGTATCGATCAACGCGGGCGCTGTTCGCAGCCGACCGACCGTCCGCAACCGCTTGACGTCGTTCGGGTCACGAGTCCCAGCGTTGAACGCGCGAGTCTCGGCGGCGGAAGGCGACAGGAGGTGATCTTGTGCTGAACAACGTCAAGAACGCGCTCACGCGCAAGCTGGGACCTCTGCCCGCATGGGCGTGGCTTGGCATCCTGGCAGTCTCCGTGTACCTGTTCCGCCGCTCCCGTGGAGGAACCCCCACCATAGCGACGTCAGACGCGGACACGACGTCACCCGACGCGACAGCGGCGGCTGAGCCCGTGGTCCTGCAACCCGGGGAATCCGCTTACAACCCGGCGACCGGACAACTCGTCAGCACGGCGCCCGAGCAGCAGCCCGGGAACACCCCGGAGTCCACTGGCCCGATCGTCGCAGGACCCGGCGAATCCATCTACGACCCGGCTACGGGCGCGTACTACCCCAGTCAACCCGAAACCTCCGATCAAACGACGGACACCCCCGTCAGTACCGGCACGGCCAAAGGAAAGCCGACCGCGTTGCAACGCGCGAAAGCTGTTGTCGCACGCGGCGGGAACATCGGGCCGAAGAACCGTCAACGACTGCGTCACGCCGGATACTCGGACGCGCAAATCGCGTACCACCGGAAGCGTAAGACGCCGCTCGGAACCCCGGCGTCGAAGAAGCACCCGAAGCCGAAGACGCAGCACAAGCCGCCGAAACCGGTTCCGCGCCACGCGAAGAAGCCGTCACCTAAACGCGGTACCGGCACGGTGAAGCATCCGACACCGCGCTCGCATCACAAGACGCCCGCCCCACGAGCGCGTCATACGCCCGCCCGTGTGCGAGCGATCACGCCACGCCCGGGGAATACGACTACACGGTCGCGACCGGCAGCGCGCCCCGCGCCGGTCATCCGGCAACGTCCCGCGCCCGCTCCCACGCGACACAAGCCGCGCCGACACAGATGAACAAGAAAGGGCTCAACCCCGTGATGGATGTAGCAGACATTACGCATCGGTTTGCGTTTCACGCCGCACCCAATCAGGAAAAGCGTAACGATCACGCGAGCGTTCGAATCGCGTGCGCTCGACTCGCGCACGAGCTAAACAAACGACTTCCGGACGGACGAGAAAAGGTGATCGTCATGGCAAGGCTGGAGGAGGCAATGTTCTGGGCGAACGCCGCCCTGGCCCGTGACACGGGGGATTCGGATGCCTGACACGCGAGTGCGGAGCGTATCCGCCGCAGTCTCGTTCGGAGTGTACGCAGACCTCGCGTACAACCTGTACAGCGCGACAAACTCATCGCCGCAAACAACCGAGCTGTTCGCCGGGGAACGCAGCAGAACCCTCTGGAAGTACGTGGTCGTCGGCCACCTGCAAGCAGTCGCGCTCGGACTGTTCGGATCAATTCTCGACCGGACACTATGGCCACTGTTCGGAACCCTGACCATCGGGACCGTCATGCACTGCATGTACAGTCACGCGCTCAAGATCGGACGGACAGTCAAACCTCCCACCGAAAACGCGATGCCTGCGAACGGCGGTCCGAGGGGCGGGGTGTTCGCACGCAAGCGATGACTGAGACCCCCGCAAACAAGTCCCAGCACCTGCGACGTCCCTTGGCAAGCATCGTCGCGGCCGTGGAATGCTACGTGCTCATGGAGATCTTGTGGACGGTCCTAGACCCGTCCGGGCCTCGTCTCTACGAGCGTGCATGGCAACTGATCGTTCGGTGCCGCGACAAGGTACGGTACTGGCTACAGGTGACCGCAACCCTACGCAGCATCAAGAGGCTACCTGACAAACAATGAACAAATACATTTACGCCTATATTGGGTGGCTCACCGGAGTGGTCGCCATGACAACAGCCGCGGTCGTGTGGTACGCGCACGTAGAACGTATCGGCGCACGCGAACTGGCATCACGACTCAAAGGAAACGCAAACACGGAAAACACGGAAAACACGGAACCCTCACGGGAAGAGGATGCCTAGCTCCGGGCGAGACATCGTACCGGTCCCCGGATTCCCCGGCGAATACGCCGCGCGGAGCGTTCTCGACAAGATCAAGAACATCGCCGCCGCGTACCACGTACGGCTCACGGACGCCTACGGTCCCGGACACGAAAGCCCAGGACACACTATCTACGGGACTGCCGCAGACTTTTCCGGACCAAACAAGAACATGGACCGAGCTGTCCGCGCACTCGTCCGCGAAGGATACAGGGTCCTGTACGACGGTCGGTTCGGGTCCATTGCGTGGCCGGGACATGGACCCAGTACCGTGGCAGGCGGACGCGCACACTTCCATGTCGAGCTCGACAGTTCAAGGGGGGACGTGACAGCGCGCGGGCGTAAGAACGGCAAACGGGACGGGCCGGCCGACTGGCTGAAACAGGCGGGATGGCCGAACAACCTCATCCCCACCATGGTCGCAATCGGCGGCGCGGAATCCAGGTGGCGCATAGACGCCGTAGGCGGACCCAACGGTGACGGCACCTATGACTACGGATGGTTGCAAATCAACAGCATCCACGGGTACGACAAGGCGCGCCTCCTATCCGACCCCGTGTACACGGCACGCGCCGCACGAACCATCTACCGGCAACAGGGATTCGGCGCGTGGAGCGTGTACAACAGTGGCGCGTACAAGGGATTCACCGGCAAGACCCCGGCAACCGCCACCACCGGTCGCGTGCGCCCCGGAGGCGACACGTCCGACGACAGCAGCGACGTTGACACGGTGCTCGCGGGATTCTGGGACAGCCTGCCCAACCCGTTCGGACCACTGTCCCCGATTGACCCTCGCAAACCAGCGAACGCCGCGAAAGACGCAGTCCATGCAGTCAAGAGCACCGTTGACTTCCTCAAATGGATCGCGTGGATCTTTCACCCCCGAAACATTCTCCGCGTCAACGAGTTCATGGTAGGACTGTCACTCATGTTCCTCGGAATCTGGACGCTCGTAAAAGTGTGGCAGGGGGCTGAGAGTGAGACACCGTTCCGGCTGCTCGGTGACACGGTGAAAACCGGGATCACACGAAAGCCAACAGCAAGATCCGGCAGCACCCGTACACACGGGCGTGGCACGGGTCGACGCCACCGGGCGCGCACGGCCGATGACGTTCTCGACCCTGCCAACCCGTAAGAGGTGGAGATATGGTACGCGTTAGCGCGGAGCAGGAAAAGCACACGCTGAAAGTCGCGCTAGTGGAATGCCGTAGACGACTGGAACACTACCGTGAGCAAGGCGACCAGCTGAACGCGGACCTCGCGGAAGCGGACCTGAACCTCATGCTCGACCGGCTCATGCGGCTGTAAAATGTCCCTACCGACAGAATGGTCCTTTTCGCAGCAAGAAAACCAAACAGGCAACATCGCGCAAATCGTCGTTCCCGCGTCCGGACCCACGATCCGCCACGTCCTGACGAGTTTTGCGGCGCGACTCACCGCCGTCCCTCCCGGCGGAGCAGTCATACTCGAAGTATACGTGTTCGACGGCGCAAACCTTATGTTCAGAAAATACATGGCTTGCAGTGCGCCCGCCGCCGGAGTATTCAACGTTGACACACTCAACGAGGAGGGACCGATCGTCGGCTCCCCGGCGACTGCGCTTACCGTACGGTTCCAGAACGCGGCGGTGGTGGGGATAATCGAATGGGTCGGAGCCAAGGGGTACGATACCTAATGCTCCTTTCCGGCACACTGAAACAAACACAATATTACAGCTTCCTCCCAAACGCGGTCCTCTACGACGTAAATAAGAACGCAAGCGGCATCACGGACTACGCGCGAGGCGTCGTGAAGGCGGCGACGCTTGAAACCGGTCCTACGATGTCTGCGCACTGGAAGATATACGGATGGAACGTGCTGGCGCAGGTTGGATTTGTAGCACCACAATCGTCGGACCCAATGCTTCCCCTGTGGGCAAGGTGGGGGAACTTGTGGGCGGGGGTAAGCGTAGATGAAAACATTGCCAGTCAAGGAGGAATTAGACAGAACCCAAGCTTCCCGTATGATATAACCCTCAACGAAGGCAACGGGGTGCTGCCAAGGAACCTTTCCACGTTCTCCAAAATTTGGACACCAGAAGACCCGTTACCACAAATCAGCCCCGCCCCCTCGGACCTTACGCAGGGCTTTCTCGTGGCCGTGAACTATCTGCTCCCCGTACCACTGATAGTGCAGCCCGGTTCACAGCTGCAATTCATAATAGTTCTCACCCGATCCCTGTTGTGCAGAGGCGACCCATTGGAACCCCTGGCGTATACCGTACGAACATGCGACTTTAGCGTACTCTACGAGATAACAGCAAAGGAAAACGAATGATCAGACTTACCCCTACGATCACGCTGTACAACCGAGGCGACTGGGGCGCGCGGGGGTGGCGTGACTACGTGCCCCAACGGCTCGAAGGCGAAGCATTCCTGCACCACACAACCGACAGGCTCGCCGAGCACGTAGACACACTGCCCGAGCAGATCGCTGCGTGCCGTGCCATCCAACGGTACCACATGGACATGAAAGGATGGGATGACATCGCCTATCACTTCATCGTGTTTCAACCGTACGGGGACCGACAGTACGCGCGCATCTTCGAAGGACGACCCACCACACACGTCCCAGCAGCGCAGCAAGGGCACAACGTGGGGACACTGGCAATCGTCGTGTACGGCAACTTCGACCACGACGACTCGGTGAAACGCAACACGCGACACGCCATCGAAACCCTGCTCAGCCGGTATCCGCAACTCAAGAAACTAGGCGGACACCGTGACGCGCCTGGACAATCCACCGAATGCCCGGGAGATACCCTGTACGCAAAGATCCCGACAATCGCACGGGCAGTGGGACTCAAGCACTTCTAGCGGGACACGGAAAACACGAAAGTCACGGAAGGCTTCCACCGCCCATGATCAAGGATGGCCGGGGCGAACTTTAGGTCCCATGTCACAAGCATGTCACTAAGTCGCTCCATG
>WNFZ01003699.1_pt1 | contig 14275 bp, 11 predicted proteins | sample 5400081 | NCBI WGS metagenome assembly WNFZ01 (sample SAMN13153365, study PRJNA577476) | soil metagenome | isolation source: 80 cm soil or saprolite under grassland replicate 1 | place: USA:California | collected 2016-06-15
CCGTGTGGGGACGGGCGCCCCCTCCCGTCCAAGCCGACCTGCAAGGTCGGCAGATTCCCCGTCCCTACCCTTCGGCGCCGTCCGATATGCAAACCACACGTGGTCAAATTCGATTCTGCCGGGGCCTTCGGGGAGCTTCGTAACTGCAGCTTCGGTGATCTCAACTCTGGCGTCGAGCAACTTGAAGACACGTTCCGCGGCCGCCATGGCGGATTGCAAAATGTTGTACTTTTCGCTCAGATCCTGAATCGGGCGGGAGAAGCGCTGTGCATATTGAATGAATGCGACCAGAACGCCAATGGTGAGCGCTTCCTTGACGAAGTGAAGCGGCAGCAGTTTGCCAGCTCCGAATCCGAGAACAACTTTGGTCACCTGCATTCCGCGGATGACGTCATGTCCGCCGAACCAGATTACGCAAGCAATCGCAAACGAAGACAAGAATTCCACGATCGGGTAGTACACCGCGTGCGCCATGATTGCGTCTTTGAACGCCTCCATGTGCTGCGCGTTGACTTCGGAAAACGCATCGAACGCCTTCTTCTCGCGGTTGAACAATTGCAGGACCATCATTCCGCTGACATGCTCCTGCAAATGCGCGTTGATGCGGGCGATGGCGACGCGAATGCGCCGGTAGGAGTCTCGGACCTTGTTGCGGAAAATGGTTGTCGCGTAGGCAATGAACGGGAGCACAGCGAAAGTGATGATCGCCAGCTTCCAATCCACGCAAAGCATGATGGTGAGGATGCCGGCGAGAACGAAGATGTCCTCAAAAATCGAAACCACTCCCGAGGTGAACATTTCGTTCAGAGCGTCCACGTCAGTAGTCACGCGAGTGACCAATCGTCCGACGGGGTTCTTGTCATAAAAACCGATGTGCATACGCTGCAGATGGCGGAAAATTTCGCTGCGCAGGTCGTACATGACCATCTGCCCGGCCCACTGCATGAAGTAGGTCTGCAGGTACTCGAGAAGAAAGCTAAAGGTGATCAGTCCAACATAGATCGCGGCAACTTGTGCGATGCCGGTGAGTGGCCGTGGGCTGAGCAAGCGGCTGGCCCACGAAGGTGCCTGGTGCGCTGGAGCCAGATAGCGGTCGATCGCGACCATTGTCAAGAATGGACCGAGCACGTCGGCCCCGGCCTTCAAAATGATCGACGCCAGCGCGATCAGCACTTTAAACCGGTAGGGACGCAGGTACCGCAGCAGCCGCTTCATCAGCCGGCTGTCGTACGCTTTCCCCAGGACCTCTTCTTCGTGGTGAGACGCCATGGCGGGCAGTAGAACTATTGTATAGATGGACGGAACCAAGTATTGGATGGAAAACTTAGCTCGCTTGAGCCGCAACCCTCTTGCGGTCGAAAAGATAGGGGATCGCGGAAAAGAGCAGAGGAGCGATGATCCAGGTTGGTACCAGTTGCGATTGAGTCGGCGGAGTGGCGCTCCAGAGTTGTGTCCAGGTCAACGCGGTCAGTAGTAATACAAAGATTCCAATTCCCCAACGCCCCAGTTTCGTTCCTGATCTCAGACTCCAATAGACAACAAGGCCCGCCAGTGCCATTAGAGTTTCGAGCGATAGCTCCAGCGGCATGTGGTTCCAGAGTGCCAGGCCGACCTTTGGAGAATTCTGGCCGAGCAGGGGCAGTTCCGGCACATGCACCAAGCCGTCAAGAACGAAGTGCGAAAGCACAAGTGCGGCCATAACCCAGAAGGCACGAACCCGATCTTGGCGATCAACCCAGCAGAAAATCGCGCCGAACACGACTCCCCACAAAAGAAGCGAGACAAGCCCGTGCGAGTAGGGAAACGTGAAGGTCAGGTAGTGGCGAGAAGCGTAATCCGATGGAACATGTGCCTGTTCCAGTCCCAGCGCTCCAAAAATTCCCAACAAGAAATCAGCGAGGAATGCGGCGAAGACGAGCAAGCCGACATTCACGCGCGGTACAACGCGGGAAGCCCCAAGAGCGACGGCGGCATGTCCGATGCCCATAACCAGCGTCCTAGATCGTCCAGCGCAGTAACGTGGCCCCTACCGTGAACCCTGCGCCCACCGATGCCAATAGCACCAGGTCGCCTTTCTTCAGGCGGCCCTCTTCGCGCGCGGTCTGCATGGCAAGTGGTATCGTGCCTGCGGTGGTGTTGCCGTATCGATCAATGTTGATGATGATGCTTTCCGGCTTCAGCCCAACCCGATCGGCCGTAGCTTTGATGATTCTCTGGTTCGCCTGGTGAGGAATGAAGCAGTCAATGTCGGCTGCGGTCACGCCATTTCGTGCGAGCAGCTTTTCGCAAACCTCGCCCATTTTGCGGACAGCGTATTTGAAAACCGCCTGTCCGTCCTGGTGAACGAAGTGCATTTTCTTGTCCACGGTTTCATGGCTGGAAGGATTGAGGCTACCGCCGCCTGGCATATAGAGAGAGCATGCCCCTGATCCATCGATTTCGTGCTGGAAATCGATAATTCCCATGCCATCTTCGGACGGCTCCAACAGCACCGCGCCAGCTCCATCGCCAAACAGAATACAGGTCGCACGGTCGGTGTAGTCGAGGATTGACGACATCGTGTCTGAGCCGATCACCATCACTTTCTTATGCGCGCCCGAAGCAATAAACTGCGCGCCGGCCTGTAACGCGTACACGAAAGCGGAGCACGCGGCGGACAGGTCGAATCCCCAGACGCCTTGGGCTCCAAGCTTGTGCTGCACCAGGCAGGCGGTGGAAGGAAAGAGCATGTCCGGGGTAACGGTCGCCACAATAATTGCGTCGAGATCTTTCGGGTCGATCCCGCGCTGGGCCAGAGCGCATTTGGCGGCTTCGGTGGCTAGATCACTGGTAGCAACCCCCTTGTCCACCACATGCCGCTCGCGTATGCCAGTGCGTGTCAAGATCCACTCGTCAGTGGTCTCTACCATCTTTTCAAAGTCTTTATTGGTAAGCACCCGGGGCGGGACGTAGGTTCCCAGGGCCGTGATTTTGGCGCGCAGACGCTCGCTCACTCGGATGAGTTCTCCAGAAGGATTTTGAAACGTTATTGTACCCACCTGACCGGGAATGTCCACTTTTCGACGCCTATGGCCATGGCTTCCCTGAACAGTAACTTTGGTCATCATTGTTTTTCTCCAAAACGGGACTATGATCGGCTGAAGTGGGGGGAAATATGAAGAGACTCCGCGTCGTGGTCTCGTTAATTACGCAAGACAATGACTATCAGGTCGAGCAGGCTGCTGCGGCAGAAGAGGCTGCGCGCCGGCTGGGAGTCGATATCGAGGTGCTGTACGCGGACGGCGACAGCATTCAGCAAAGCCAGCAAATTCTTAAATTTGTACAGGCTGACCCAGGCTCACGTCCGGACGGAATCGTTTTTGAGCCAGTCGGTGGTCCGGCCCTGCCCCTAGTTGGCCGGGCGGCGGTCGCGGCTGGAATCAGTTGGGTGGTTCTGAATCGGGAAGTGGAATACGTAAAGCAGCTGCGGCAGGCGTTCAAGGTTCCGGTATTCGTTGTCGCAAGTGACAATCTGGAAATCGGACGCATTCAGGGACGCCAATTGGCTGCCTTGCTGCCGAACGGTGGCTCCGTGCTGTACATTCAAGGACCCTCGGAAACGGATGCTTCGAAGTTGCGCACGGCTGGCATGTACGAGACCAAGCCCGTCAACATTCAGGTCAAAACCATGAAGGGCAGTTGGACCGAGGCAAGCGCCTTCAAGGCAGTTACCGCGTGGCTGCGACTCTCGACCTCGCAACAATCGCATATCGATATCATCGCCGCCCAGAACGATGCGATGGCTGCCGGAGCCAAGAAAGCCTTTCAGCAGTTCTCCTACGAAGGTGAAGGTCGTGACCGCTGGGTCGGTTTGCCATTCTTGGGGGTGGACGGAGTTCCGAAAACGGGTCAGGCGTGGGTACGGAGTTCCGTGCTGACCGCGACCGTGATTGCGCCTGCTCTCGCAGGTACCGCCCTGGAGATGCTGACGCGCGCTCTTCAGACTGGCACCATACCACCCGAGGTCACGTCGATTGAGCCGCATTCTTTTCCGGCTCTTGAGTCCATCAAACCGGCTTCCAGCAAGACGACTCACGCAGGCGCGTAGGCTCCCAGCGGTCGTAATCGCAAATGGGCTAACCCAAGGGAAGAGTTGGTGGAGCAGGCCTGTGTGAGAGCGACTTGTCTGGCGTGAGCGGGTGGAATTAGCCAGGCACCGGGAACCCACTGCACACGCAAGAGCCCGTTACCGTTGCTTCCTTCCGGACCTGGCGGGATTGGCGGGAAAACGTCGCGCGGGACCGATGCCTGACACTTCATCTTAACATTGGAGAACAGGCTTTGGGCTTTAGGCTCTAGGCTCTTGGCTTCAGGCTCTTGGCTTTATGCTTTAGGCAGCTCTACTCCTGGTCAGCGGTCTGAAGCGTCTTGCTGAAGTCTGGAGCCTGAAGCCTAGAGCCTGATTTCTTCCGTACCCTTTACCTTTGGCCATGAAATCCCGACAATAGCTCTGGTCCATGCCCGCAATGCAACACCTCGGAGAGATCACGCTGGCGCTGGCCATCCGGCGCTACCTCGACGTGTCGCTTTATCTCCTGATCTTCACCGGGTTCGGCACGTTGGCATCCACCGGACGACTCGACTTGCCCACCGTCGTGTTGGTTTCGGCGGCGCTCCTGTTCCGCGGATATGCGCTTGCGCGCCGGCGCCAGGTTCTGCTCAACGAGCGCTGGACGAACCTCCTCACTATTGGCTGTGTTGGTTTTTACATCGTCGATGAGTTTCTGATCAGCCGAGCCTTCCTGGAGGCGCTCGTCCACCTGGTGCTCTTTGTCATGCTGGTGCGGTTGTTTTCAGCCCAGAGTGACCGCGACCATTACCTGCTGGCGGGTCTTTCGTTCGCGATGGTGTTGGCGGCAGCTGTTCTGACCGTGGACAGCACGTTCCTGCTGGCGCTCGCTGGTTTCGTGCTGGTCGCAACGTCCACTTTCATTCTGATGGAAATGATGCATGCCTGCGGGAAGGCGCCAGTGCAAGGTCGAGACCCGCAAGTGCCTCGTGCTTATCGCCAGCTGTCGGGTGCGATTGCCACAATTTCGCCCATTCTGCTGGTCCTCATTCTGCTGGCCGCCAGCGCCATCTTCTTCGTGTTGCCACGTGTTTCGGCCGGATACTTCAGCGCCTACAGCGGTGGCAATGATCTGACGGCAGGCTTCTCTGACCGGGTCGAACTCGGGCGCATTGGACAAATCCAACAGTCGCGCACCGTCGTGATGCATGTCCGGATTGACGGCAATACCACGGGCGCCGCGGAACTGAAGTTGCGCGGCGTCACCCTGAACAGTTTCGATGGACGCTCCTGGGCGAACACTCGCGAGAAATTTGCCTTGAAGCCTAGTTCTGATGGACGCTTTGACCTTCGGCCGGAGAACGCGGAGCCAACACAACTGCGCGGTCGGCGAGTGCATTACCAGATCACGATGGAGCCGTTTGTTAACGATGTTTTCTTTTTGCTGGCAAATCCGCAGTCATTGCAGGGTAATTACCACCACGTGCTAAGAGACAGCGCGGCTGATGTTTATGACTTGGATCCGGAGCACCCCGTAACCCGATACGAAGCCGAGTCCCGGCTGCGTGTACCAGGCGCTCAGCACCTGATAGAGCAGTCTGCATACCCGCCGGAAATCATGCGTGAGTACCTGCAATTGCCTGCGCTCGATCCCCGGGTTCCCGCTCTGGCCAAAGAAATCACCGCTAAGGCTGGCACGACTCTGGAGAAGGCTTCGGCAATTCAGCTCTATTTGCAGTCTCACTTTGGATATACGTTGCAGCTTCCCAGTACCGTTCCTCAGGATCCGATCGCGAATTTCCTCTTCGTGCGGCGCCAGGGGCACTGCGAGTACTTCGCGTCCTCTATGGCTGTAATGTTGCGGAGCCTGGGCGTGCCATCACGAGTTGTGAATGGGTTCTCTGGCGGCGAGTTTAACGACGTTTCGTCGCAATACGTGATCCGCGCCAGCGAAGCGCATTCCTGGGTGGAAGCCTACGTTCCCGGCGAGGGGTGGGTGGAATTTGACCCGACCCCGGCAGGTGGTGCGCTGACGGAGACGCACTCTAACCGGTTCATGCTCTACATGGATGCTCTCGCATCGTTCTGGCGTGAATGGATCGTGAACTATGATCTCGGGCATCAGATTCGCTTGACACAGGATGCGAGCCGCGGAAGCCGCGAGATTGTGAGCCACGCCCAGTCGTGGGCAAAAGGGAAATATGACCGCCTGCTGGCCTGGGCACGCAGAAGCGAAGAGCGCATCGGGAAATCTACCGTGGTATGGGGCCAGCGGGCCCTGATTATTTTTTTCGTGGTGCTGCTGGTGATAAGCGCTCCGCGGATCATCGCATGGGCGCGCAACTTTCGGCTGGCCCGCCAGCCTCGCCGTGCTCCTCAGCTGGCGGCGACTCTATGGTACGAACGCATGCTGCAATATGTTGCGCGGCACGGGTGGGAGAAGGACGCTGCGCAAACCCCGGCTGAGTTTGCATCCGCCATCAAAGACGATCACCTCAGGGGCAAGGTCCAGCAATTCACCAAACGATATGAGAATGCGCGGTTTGGGAATTCTGCGGAAGAGGCCTCAAAATTGCCCGAGCTCTACGAGGAAGTGAAGAGCAGCCGGCAAGCCTAGAAAGCGAATGCAATTCCTCCGCCCACGTAAAAATTGTGCTGGCGGGTCTTTCCGGTATTCACGTTGATCGGGGGAACTCCGCTCCAGTTGTCACGCGCTTCGAAGCGAAAGATCGCATTCTTGAACTTGTGTCCCAGGGGGACATCGAGACCCACGGCACCGTCGAGCACGCCGGTTGTCTTGATGCGAGGGCCGGGATTGCTACCGAAAAAGACGAGTTCCTTGCTGGCTACGAAGTAGCCCACGCCGCCGCCGAAACTGACCCAGGGATGGAATGCCAGATCTTCCAGAAATCTCACTCTCGCAGCTGGGGTCAGGAAAATTGAGCTGTACTGGGCCGGAATCGTGTTGATGCCGTAGTTGAGGTCTTCGTCCGGGTTCCACAGCACGGGAACCTCAGCCGAGAGTGATCCCCACTTGTATGTGCGCAATACGCGGGCATAGTTGAAGTCGAACGAGAAGCCGTGGCCCGAGTGGACCGTGTTGTCAAAAAAGCTCGTGTTTGGCACCGTCTGGTCGCTGATAAACGTGCGACCCACGGTGACGGCCAGCTCGTTCTTCTTCTCGTCCTGAGCGGAGCAAACTGCCGCTGCCAGGAAGAGCACGATGACCGCCAAAAGCAGATTGCGCATCTCTCCTCCAACGCGAAGCGCGCGAAAGAAAACGCTAACACGCTGGTTGGCTGCTGCCGATTGGCTTGATTGGTGCGCGGGGAACTTCGGTAATCTGAAAAAATTCGGCAGCTGCTTCTTCCAGTGGCAGAAATCGCCCGACCGGACTGCCTTTCGCGGTTGAAGCGATGATTCCCAGCATGATAGGCTTCTCAGTTTGCTGTTCGGCGGCCCAGCCCCTGCCGAGTGATCGAGGCCTTTTTCTTGTCTCCTGTCGAAGCCACGCCTGCAATCCGCAAAACCGCGCTCAACGCCGTGCACCGGAAGCTCGGCGCCAAAATGGTCGAGTTCAACCGCTGGGACATGCCGGTCGAGTACTCCGGAATCATTGCGGAGCACATGGCAGTGCGCACCGGCGTCGGAATTTTCGACGTCAGCCACATGGGCGACATCCGGGTGGCAGGCCGCGAGGCGTTGGCCGCGATCCAGCATATTTCCATAAATGACGCTTCTCGACTTGCGATCGGCCAGGCGCAGTATTCGGCGATGCTGTATAAGCAAGGCACGTTCGTGGACGACATCATCGTGCACCGGCTCGACGAAGAGGAATACCTGATCGTCATCAACGCCGGGACGCGCGAGAAGGATTTCAATTGGGTGCGCGAGAACACGCGCCAGTTTGACTGCGTTGTCGAGAATCTTTCGGACGACTTCACCCAAATTGCGATTCAGGGGCCTAAGGGCGTTGATGTTGTCCAGAAGCTCACGGATGCGGACCTTGCAGCCGTAAAGTTCTACTGGGTGACACGCGGGACCATTTGCTGGCTCAAGAACATCCTGATCGCTCGCACGGGTTACACGGGCGAAGACGGTTTCGAAATTTACGTTCCCAGCGACGAAGCGACCAGCACGCGCGTTTGGAGCGAGGTTCTCGAAGCCGGTAAGGAATTCGGCATTTTGCCGTGCGGATTGGGAGCGCGCAACACCCTGCGCCTCGAAAATAAGCTGCCCCTCTATGGACACGAAATTTCCGATACGATCAATGTGTGGGAAGCCGGGCTCGACCGCTTCTGCAAGATGGAGAAGCCGGAGTTTGTCGGCCGGAAATCGCTGGAGAAGGCCAAGGCTTCGGGACTGAAAAGGACGCTGGTCGGTCTGGAGATGGTTGAGCGCGGAATCGCGAGAGACGGCTACCGCATCCTGAATGATTCGGATCAGGAAATCGGATACGTTACGAGCGGATCGTATGCTCCATTTCTGAAGAAAAATATTGCGCTGGCATATGTGCCGCCAGAACGGTCCGCGTTGGGAAGCGAAGTGTTGGTGGAGATTCGCGGGCAGGGAGTGAAGGCCCGAGTCGTTCCAACACCGTTCTACAAGAAGCCGAAGAAGAGTTGAACGAGTTCGGAGGCTTGAAAACAATTGTTTCAGTGTAAGAAAACAAACAACAGGTTCCTCGACTTCAGGATCGTCCGCAAGCGGAAGATCCTGCCGCGCTCGGAATGACAGTTCCTTGGGGAGATTTGAGCGATGATGCTTAGGTTCTTCGTTGTGCCCAGGATGATGGGGCAGTTCCGATTTTCAGGCTACCTAGCCCGAAGGGCGGCATATAAATAGCCCAGGACGGAAGTCCTGGGTAGGGCGGAAAAACGAGATAGAGTCCCTTCAGGGACGGCACGAGGGAGCGAAGAAATGTCCTACCCGAGCGATTTCAAGTACACCAAAGAACACGAGTGGATCAAAGCCGAAGGTTCGACCGCGACCATTGGCATCACCAGCTACGCGCAAGAATCGCTCGGCGACATCGTCTTTGTTGAGCTGCCAAAAGTGGGCGGTGAAATCACCGCAGGCAAGACATTCGGATCCGTCGAGTCGGTGAAGGCAGTCTCCGATCTATACGCGCCGGCTTCCGGGACCGTGACTGAGGTCAATGCCGACTTGGCCACCGCTCCGGAGAAAATCAACAAAGACGCGCACGGTTCCTGGATGGCGAAGATCACATTGAAAGATCCGGCCGAATTGAACTCACTGCTCTCAGCAGCCGATTACGAAAAGTTCATTGCCGAAGAGGGAGGACACTAGAGAAATTGAAGCATTGAGACATTGAATCATTTGAAAAACCACGCGGAGCGTCTTCCAATGACTCAATGATCCGATGATTCAATGACTCAATTCTTCTATGCGCTATCTTCCCAAATCTCCTGCTGACCGCGAAGCGATGCTGCGAGCCATTGGCTCGCGCTCGATCGACGACCTGTTTGCGCCGATTCCACCCGAGTATCGCCTGAATCGTGATCTCAACGTTCCGCGCCAGATGGCGGAATCGGAGATCGTGGATTGGTTCCGCGAGCGGTCGCGCGAAAATGGCGACGGCTATGCGACGTTTCTAGGCGCTGGCGCCTATTACCATTACCGCCCCGTCATCATCGATTCGCTGATTTCACGCGGCGAGTTCCTGACTGCCTACACGCCCTACCAGGCGGAGATTTCGCAGGGGACGCTGCAGTCCATCTTCGAATTCCAGACCATGATTTGCGAGTTGACCGGCATGGAAGTTGCGAATGCGTCGATGTACGACGGTTCGACGGCCGCCGCCGAAGCGGTAATGATGGCGGTGCGCCTTACCGGACGCCGGTCGGTCACGGTTGCGCGCAGCGTCCATCCCGAATATCGCGAAGTGCTTTCGACGTACGCATTTCATCACGGTATGCCACTTGCGACGGTGCCATTCAAAGAAGACGGCCGCATCGACATCAAGGAACTGGAAGGTGCGATAACCGCTGACACGGCGTGTGTGCTGATCCAGTCGCCCAATTTCTTTGGCACGATTGAAGATGTCGAAGTGATCGGAGAACTCGCGCACAGCAAAGGCGCCATGCTGGTAGTAACGATCTCCGAGGCAATTTCGCTTGGCATCGTCGAGCCGCCTCGCGCTGCTGACGTCATTGCGATGGAAGCGCAGTCATTCGGCGTGCCGCTTGGTTTCGGCGGTCCCTACTGCGGCGTGATCGCCACCCGCGAAGCGTATGTTCGCCAGATGCCGGGACGCCTTGTGGGCCAGACCACCGATCGCAGCGGAAAGCGCGGATTCGTTCTCACTCTTGCGACGCGCGAGCAGCACATCCGCCGCGAGAAGGCGACCTCGAACATCTGTACCAACCAGGCGCTGATCGCGCTGATGGCAAATATTTTCATGACTGTGTATGGAAAAGTCGGTCTGAAAGAGCTTGCGAAGCAGAATCTCGCGAAGGCCGCTTATGCCGTGCAGCAATTCGGCAAGCACGCGAAGATTCTCTTCGACGGTGCGGCGCGGTTTAATGAGTTCGTGGTGCAGACCAGTGAAGACCCGTATGCGATTAACTCGCGGTTGCTTGGACACAAGATCGTCGGTGGACTGCCGCTGAAAAAGTTCTACCCCGAACTGGGCAGTGCGTCGCTGTGGTGCTGCACGGAGCTTACGTCCCGAAGCATGATTGATACGGCTGTCGGGCACGTCGCGGACAGCGAGCGATCGGTAAGAAGCGCGAAGGAAGAAGCGCCGGAAGAGGTGGCGCAATGAAGAGCATGACCCGTAAGGCGACCCGCCACGTCAACCAGAACGAAGGTTTGATCTTCGAGAAATCGTCTCCCGGCAAAGCTGCATGGAAGCTTGCTCCACTCGATGTTCCGGAGGTGGATACCAGGGCGCTCTTAGGGTCATCGGAGAGAACAAACCTCGGCAACATGCCCGAAGTGAGCGAGATCGAAATCATCCGCCACTTCACGCGGCTTTCCACCTGGAACTACGCCATCGATCTCGGGATGTATCCGCTTGGCTCCTGCACCATGAAGTACAACCCGCGCGTGAACGAAGTCGTGTCGCGTCTGGATGGAATCGCCAACGGCCATCCGTACCAGCCGGAAAAGGTCTCGCAGGGCGCGTTGCGGATCATCAAAACTCTCAGCGACTGCCTGCTCGAAATCACCGGCATGGATGCGATTACGCTGCAGCCAGCTGCGGGCGCGCACGGCGAACTGACAGGGCTTCTCCTGGTCAGGGCGTATCACGACGCGCAGGGGAAGCCGCGCAAGAAAGTTCTAATTCCAGATTCAGCGCACGGCACCAATCCCGCTACCGCGGCAACAGTCGGCTACGCGGTTGAAAACTTGAAATCGAACGCTCAAGGCATGGTGGACGTAGCGGCACTCGAAGCGCAGATGAACGAAGAGGTCGCCGCACTGATGCTGACGAATCCGAATACGCTGGGCGTGTTCGAGCAGGACATTCATCGAATTGCCGAGATCCTTCACGCCAAGGGCGGCCTTCTTTACATGGACGGCGCCAACATGAATGCGTTGGTTGGCAAAGTGCGTCCCGGCGACTTCGGCGTGGATGTAATGCACCTGAACCTGCACAAGACTTTTTCCACACCGCACGGCGGCGGCGGCCCGGGATCAGGTCCGGTCGCAATCAAGAAAGCGCTGGAGCCGTTTCTCCCGAAACCGGTGGTCGTCTCTAAACCGGACGGCACGCTCGGATTTGACTACGATCGGGCGCAGTCTATCGGACGAGTACGGTCGTTCTATGGGAACTTTGGAATGTTCGTGCGCGCTCTTGCCTACATTTTGGCGAATGGGCCTGACGGTCTGCGTCAGACGACAGAAGATGCAGTGCTGAACGCAAACTACATTCGCAAAGGTCTCGAAGGCACTTACGACCTGCCATATTCAAGTCCGAGCATGCACGAAGTGGTCTTCAGCGATAAATTGCAGGCAAAAAAAGGCGCCCGGACTATGGACTTGGCCAAGCGCTTGATTGACTATGGCTTCCATCCCTATACGACAGCATTCCCACTCATTGTCCCGGGCGCGATGATGATCGAGCCCACGGAGAGCGAGTCGAAGGAAGAATTGGATCTGTTCCTCGAAGCAATGCGATCGATTGCGCAGGAAGTCGAGCAGGACGCGGAAATGGTCAAAACTGCTCCACACTCGACTCGCGTTGCGCGCCTCGACGAAACTGCGGCGGCAAGGAAGCCAGTGCTCCGCTGGAAACCTGCCGGGGAATAGGTCGTCCGCTCGTCGACTGCAGATTGAAGGTTTCAGATTGCAGATTTCCAGCGGTTCAATCTGAAATCGCAAATCTAGAATCACAAAGCTGAAACCACGCTCACGCGCTTTTCTTCGATGTCACAGCATAAAACGCTGCGGCTTGCTGTTCGATGTTCTTGCCGCCACACTTCGGACAGCGCATTTTCTCGCTATCGTGTTCATGCAGGGTTAGGACGCGCTCAAAGCTCTTCTGACAATCCTTGCAAAGGTAGTCGTACACGGGCATGGGCACACCTCCCGTTACTGAAGCCATTTTAGCGCTGGACTGGGTAGGCCAGAGCTGTGATTATCCACAAAAGCAGCAGGCCTCCGACTGCATCAACGGAGGCCCGCACAGTCCCTCAATGACAAGTTGCGGAGCTACTTGCCGGTGACTTTTACCGATGCTTGTGTGTTCTCCCAGCTCATTTGCAGGGTGCACCCTCCGCCGCTCTGGTCAAAACTGATGGTGAAGTTCTCTACCGGCGCCGAGGTCTTCGAGACATTCATCGAAACGCGGGCCAGTTCCTGGGATTTGTATTCGTCTTTGTAAGGGACCCCCCACTCGCCCGTGACTTTGCTGATGATCAGCGTCCATTTGTCCTGCGCGGGAACCGCGAAGAGCGTGTAGCTCCCGGCGGGAACGTCCGTGCCTGCCACCTTCAGATTCGCGCCAGTCACAAAGGTTGTTGCCTCGTTCGCGCCTGCACGCCAAACTTCGTTGTAGGGCACGAGCCCGCCGAAGATCTGACGGTTTTTCATGCGCGGGCTGGAGTAGTCCACGGTAATCGTCTTTCCGTCAGCCAGTTTGCACTGTGCCTGCGCGGGCGGGCTGGGGCGCTTGCTCTTGTCCTGTTGGGCAAACGAGACGAGAGAGAGTGTGAGAGCAAACAGAAGGGCAAAGGCGGTCTTCTTCAACATGAATGTCTCCTTGATTAGCAACTCAGCATTCAGCACTCAGCCAGTCAGGACTGATTTCGTGGGTTGGTATAGACAGGCTGGTGCACCGCATTAGACTAGCGCCAGCAGAGAAGGTTAGCAATTCGGGGTAATGCATTACCACGAAGGACACGAGGGAACACGAAGGAAAGCTGACCTTTCGGTTCTTATTCGATTCGAATCGAGTTTCCTTCGTGAACCTTCGTGTCCTTCGTGGTGAAATGCTTCTGAACTACGCCAGCCGCGCCGCGAATGCCAGCACGAGCACGCCGACGATGATCCGATAAACCGCAAAAGGAACAAATCCGCGACGCCGCACCCAGGCCATGAACCAGGCGACCGAAGCGTATGCCACGATGAACGAGACGACGAATCCGATGAGGAGAACCACCCAGCCGTGCGCATCGATCTGGGAAACGCCAATCGGGTTCGCACCTTTGCCGTGCAGTGATTTCAGCAGGTCGTAACATGTGGCAACAACCATGGTCGGGATCGAGAGAAAGAACGAAAACTCCAGAGCTGACGCCCGCGACATGCCTGCGATCTGCCCGGCGGCGATTGTGGACATGGAGCGAGAAGTTCCGGGAAACACAGCCGAGAGAATCTGACACGCACCCATCCAGACGGCCTGTCCCAGGCTCATCGCTTCCATGCGCCAGGTACGAATACGAGTGCCGTTCGCGTCAGGTCCCGTCTTTTCCGCACGAGAGTTCATTGCATCCACGATCCACATCACGATGCCGCCGACGAGCAGGGACGCTCCCATAATGGTCAGGCTTTCCAGATGCTTGCCAATGATCTTCGTCAGCAGAAACGCTGGAATTGCCGTCACCACGAATGCTACCGTCGTGAGCCCGAGCGGATGCGTCAAGACCATGCGGTCGCCATTCTCTCCCTGGGGAAAGGTGCTCACGAACTTTGCGATCCTCGCGCGGAAATAGATCGGGAGGCACAAGATCGCGCCCAACTGAATTACGATTGTGTACATCT
>WNFZ01007634.1_pt1 | contig 14269 bp, 10 predicted proteins | sample 5400081 | NCBI WGS metagenome assembly WNFZ01 (sample SAMN13153365, study PRJNA577476) | soil metagenome | isolation source: 80 cm soil or saprolite under grassland replicate 1 | place: USA:California | collected 2016-06-15
TTTGTCCCGTCGTATAACGCTGCACAGGTGATTGTCGCAAACTCGCACGTTTTGGATTTTCAAAGCGGTTCTGGTGTGCGCCTGATTACGGCATATGCACAGTATCCCGCGCCGATCACACGCAACGGAGAGATGTATCAGTATGCAGGTCTGACCAGCGATGGAAATTATTTCATTATCGCAATATTCCCGATTCAGTCACCGCTGCAATCCACGAGTGACAATCCCTCGGCAGATGGCGCGACATATCCCAATATGGGAAATGCGGACCAGGCAACATGGGACGCTTATTATCAAGCCATGACCGACAAACTGAACACAACCGACCCGAATTCATTCCAGCCAAGCATAAGTCAATTAGATGCCCTGATCCAATCGATCAAGATAGCGCCTTAGAAATGTTTCTCCATCAAACTGAACTTAGAACGAAAACATTTTCGCTTTCAAGCGTCACTTTCAAGCACATTTGACTCTTGAAAGGAATATTTATGAGACAAAAGTTATTTTTCCTTGGCATGATTATGCTTCTGATGATCTCATGCAATCTTCCATCGCTGGCTACCGCCACGCCGCAAGCAGCAACCCCCGTGGTCATCCCAACCAATACAATCGGCACAGGCGGTGTAGTTACGCTGAACAACGCGAGTTTTACCATTCCTCTGGGCGTAGCAAAAGATGCAAAATCTGAAATGGTCTCAGCCGTTACAGATAGCAATGCCTCGCCGTGGTGGGAGATTGCGCCCGCCCATCTCAAATTTACGCTGACAGGTTATCAACTGCAGGATAAATTCCTGGAGCCACAAGTCTTGGTTTATCCCACCGATGAATATGCCAGGCTCAACGATCAGGCGGCACAGGAAATTCAAAAATTGAAAGCGATTATTGGCGGTGGACCTCTATCCAAGGAAGCAATGCCGAGTTTTCTTGTCAATGCAGGACCTATATTTGCGTCGAATATGCAGGTCATCAATTTCAAAGCTGGCAAAGGTGTGCGGATGTTGACCCAATACGATCAGTACCCGGCAACCGTTAATAATCATGAATTGTTCTATCATTTTCAAGGTTTGACGAACGATGGCAAATATTATGTGATCGCGATTTTGCCGGTTACATCGTCGATTCTCGCAGAGGATGAAAAACCAGAGTCTTCCGTCCCGGCTGGAGGCGTACCTCTTCCCTCCACTGGCGGACCGGACAACACCTATTACGAGGCTGTAACAAAGGCATTAGATTCGCAGTATCCAGACTCATTTAATCCATCGCTATTTCAGCTGGACGCTCTGATTCAATCGATCACGGTAACATCGTAAAGATATAACTTTGGAAATGCATTTATGATTTAGTTAGATGGAGGAACTAATGGAAAACTCTCTTAAACATGAAATTGAGTTGTACCCTCCTGAATCGTTCAAATCCCTGCTCAATCATGAAGTCAACAGGTCACATCGATATGGTGATTCTCTGACTTTGGTAGACCTGGTTGTGGAAACGGATCCAGTTACCGAGCAAGCCCAGCATAGTGCCGAAGTATTTACGATCAATGCACTTAATATACGATTGCGCGATACGGATATCCCATGTAAAAAAGGAAATGAGTTTCTCGTTCTCATGCCCGCCACAGCCGCCTCCGGCGCACGTACCGCCTGTGAGCGCTTGAAAAGAATCATGAATATTGAGCCTCAAGACTATGACAGAGTATCTTTCAAAGTGTCAGTGTTCATCGGTATGGCTACATTACCTTATAACGACAGATCCGTATCCAGCGATAATCTTATGGAATATGCATCCCAGGCTCTTCGATACGCCCAAACGAATCAACTTACGAAAGTAATCTCGTATTCTGAGATAAAAGAGTAAAAGGAGTTTCAAATGCCTTTCTATCATAAACTTGGAGAGATTCCCCACAAGCGACATACACAATTTCGAAAACCGAGCGGCGAACTTTATCGTGAAGAACTGATGGGGTTGGAAGGATTCTCGTCGCTGCAATCCATCCTGTATCACAACTTCCTTCCGCCGCGCGTCAAGCAGTTGGAAGATCTCGGCTCAGGCGCAGCCGAAACTGTCGACTTTGGTCCCATACGTCACCGCGCCTTTCGAACCTCCGACGCGCCGCTGGGAACAGATGCCGTTTCCTCGCGCATTCCCCTGCTGGCAAATCGAGATGTCATTCTCGGTGTGGCGCGTCCCACCAAAAGCATGGATTATTTCTACCGCAATGCACAAGCCTACGAGACCTGGTGGGTCCATGAAGGCAGTGGCGTATTGAAATCCCAGTTTGGAAATTTGAAGTTCAGAGCAGGCGATTACATTGTCATCCCCTTCGGGACAACATGGCAAATGCACATTGACGGCAATGAGGCGCGCTTCTTTACCATTGAGAACCCGTCACAGATCGAGCCGCCGAAACGATACCGCAATCAGTTTGGTCAAATGCTTGAAAACGCTCCCTATAGCGAGCGTGATATCCGCCTGCCAGAAGAACTGGAAACTCACACCGAGCGCGGCGAATTCGAAGTGCACATCAAAGTCCGTGACCGACTCACCAAACATGTTTTGGATTACCATCCGTTCGATGTCGTGGGCTGGGACGGTTACCTCTATCCCTGGATTTTCAACATTGAAGATTTCGAGCCCATCACGGGACGAGTCCACCAGCCGCCACCGGTACATCAAACATTCGAAGCTCATAATTTTGTCGTCTGTTCCTTTGTGCCGCGCATGTTCGACTATCATCCTCTTTCAATTCCTGCGCCATACAATCACTCCAATGTAAACTCGGATGAGATCATTTACTATGCCGAAGGCAACTTTATGTCGCGCAAAGGCATTGACCGCTGTGACATCAGTATGCATCCCTATGGCTTGCCACATGGTCCGCAGCCGGGGATGACGGAAGCAAGCATCGGTGCAAAAGAAACCAAGGAATTGGCGGTGATGGTGGATACATTCTATCCGTTGAGCCTCACCACGCATGCCATGGAGATGGAAAAGCCGGAGTATATGTCTACCTGGTTGGAAGGCAGTGGAGAGTAAGAAGTAAAAAGCGAGAAGTAGAGAATTGAGACTTCGGAAGTCTTTGCGAAGCGCCCCTGAACGAAGTGAAGGGTGCAGACTTCCGAAGTCTGTTTATAATGCAACTATGAACATGAAACCATCTCCCACCCAAGATTCAAAGTTCAGCACCATTGGCAGATTCATCGTCAAAGAGATGAAACGGCTCAAGGTGCCCGGCATTGCGATTGGCATTTACAACAAAGGAGGGGAACTCTCAGCAGCCTTTGGGATCACGAGCGTGGAGCATCCGCTGCCTGTCACGGTGGATACGCTCTTCCAAACAGGATCCATCAGCAAAACCTTTACGGGGACTGTCATCATGCAGCTTGTCGAGCAGGGGAAAGTTGACCTCGACGCGCCGGTTCGAAAATATATCAAGGATTTTCAATTAAAAGACAAAGAAGTCGTCAAGAAAGTCACCGTTCGTCATCTGCTCACCCACATGGGCGGATGGGTCGGCGATTATTTCAACGATTTCGGCAACGGCGATGATGCGCTCGACAAAATGGTCAAAGACGTCGCCAGGATGGAACAAATCCAGCCGCTGGGAACAATCTGGTCTTACAACAACACAGGGTTCAACATTGCTTCGCGCGTGATCGAAGTTGTCATGAAGAAACCATATGAACAGGTGATGCAGGAAATGCTGCTAACTCCAGTTGGTCTCGACATGACCTTCTTTTATCCCAGCGATATATTGTTTACGCATCGTTTTGTGGTCGGGCATCAAACGGTAGATGGAAAGGTCAGCGTGACGCGTCCGTGGGCAATTGGCAGAGCGGGCAACGGCGTGGGAGGAGTCGTGAGCACAGTCCGCGACCTGCTGAAGTATGCGCGCTTCCACATGAGCAACGGAAAGAAAGGCGTCATCACTCGCAAGAGTCTCAAAGCGATGCGCGTCGCCCAAGCGGACGCGGGTGCGCGCGGGATGATGGGCATTACTTGGTTCATCCGCAAAATAGGCGACATTACGGTTTACGCTCACGGTGGTGCGACGAACGGTCAGCAGGCGTACTTCTTCTTCATCCCCGATCAGGATTTTGCCTGTGCCATTCTGACGAACAGCGACGATGGCGGAATTGTTGCCGATGGCGTGTTTGCAAAAGTCCTGAAGCTCTATTTCAGCGCCAAGACAAACCTACCCAACCCAATCAAGACGTCGAATGAGGAACTTAAGCCATACCTAGGGCGTTATAAGATTGGCACCGAGTGCTTTGACCTGAAACCGAAAAACGGGCAGCTGATTTATCATCATATTCCATTAGGCGGCTTCCCAACCCCGGATACCCCTCCGGGTCCTGCTCTGGCGCCGATGCGATTTTCATTCTATGAAAGGGATAAGGTCATTGGTTTGGATGAGCCGTACAGAAACGCGCTGGGAGAATTCTTCCGTGATGAAAAAGGCAGGATCGTATTCTTCCGCATTGGTGGACGCGCTCACAAGAAAATCAAATAGCAAAAACATGAAATATACATCCCAACCCAAGCTTGCCATTCTTATTTTGATCAGTGCCATGCTCTCATGCAACATGCCGGGCACAGCGCCGTCCATCCCTGTGAATGACCAGGCCGCGACCGTGATCGCGCTGACGCTGCAAGCAGGAACCCAGAGCGTGATCAACATTCCCATCACGGGCACATCCACTCTCACGCCTTTACCTACCGTATTTTTTACCGCGACCAACGCGGTTACAGCAACGATCACGCCGACCTATTCCACGCCGATGTTGACCGTGATCGAGCAGACCAATTGTCGCGAGGGACCGGGGCAGGATTATGGGATTTTATTTAGCTATGTCGCCAAAAAGAAATTGGTAATTCTTGGGCGATACGATCCGACTAATTTTTGGCTAGTGAAGGCGCCAGAAAGTAGGACTGGTATTTGCTGGATGTGGGGACAATATGCGGAAGTGAGTGGCAGCTACTGGGTTGTGCCAACCGTCACACCGCCACCGACAGTGACGACCGCGCCTCCTACCGCACCGTCAGTTGTTGACTGGCACTTCGATTGTGGCAGCGGCAATATGACATTCACCGTCAAATGGGCAGACAAAGCAACCAATGAAACAGGTTATCGCATCTTTCGCGATGGAAAGCAGGTTGTCGAATTACCCGCCAACTCGACCTCTTATTCAGAGATAATCCCGATGCAATCTGGTGAAAGCACAGCTTATTATGTGCAGGTATACGCGCCAAGCGGCACGGCGAATACTTCGGTCATGAAGTTGACGTGTTGAAACAAAAAAAGTCTCGGATATTCCGAGACTTTTTTCAAATAAAGAGGCGGCCCGTCAGCGACCGAGATTCGTTTCCCTTTGCTCAGATCCTTGGCCCGACATAATGAGGGATCGAGATTGAAGGGTCGCCCCTACAAAATTACGCTTCTTCGATCTGCTCTTTGACTTTCTTGGTCTGCTTGCCGCGCTCTTCCGTATTCAGGATGCGCTTGCGGATTCGATACGACTCAGGTGTAACTTCAAGTAGTTCGTCATCCAAGAGGTATTCGACCGCTTCATCGAGGGACATTTGTCGAGGCGGCGTGAGTCGGATTTCCATATCGCCGCGGGAGGACCGAACATTGGTCAAATGTTTTTTCTTGCAGACGTTGATGGGCATATCCTGTCCGCGTGCATTCTCGCCGACCACCATGCCCTCATAGACTCTAACGCCTGGCCCAAGGAACAAGGTGCCGCGTTCTTCTGCATTCTTTAAAGCGTAAGCGGTTGTATCTCCAGCTTCCCAGGCAACTAATGAGCCGGTTGTACGCGTGGACATGGGTCCTGCCATTTCATCATAGCCATGGAAGATGGTATGCATAACACCCGCGCCGCGTGTAGAGGTGAGGAACTGATACCGGAAGCCAAGCAGACCGCGCGTCGGTGCAATATAGACCATGCGCGTCATACCCTGACCCGCATCGTGCATCTCCATCATTTTGCCGCGCCGCGACCCAAGCATTTCCACCACTACACCGACCGTTTCATTGCTCGTTTCAATATGAACCTCTTCATATGGTTCCAGCAACTCACCGTCATCTGCTTTGTGGAAAATCACTTCGGGACGTGAGACCTGAAACTCGTATCCTTCACGGCGCATGGTTTCAATCAAAATTCCGAGATGCAACTCACCGCGCCCGGAAACAAGAAAGTTCTCGGCCGACTCGGTCTCTTCCACGCGTAATGCGACATTGCTGCGCAACTCCTCAAAAAGACGCTCGCGCAAGCGGCGTGAGGTACCCCATTTCCCCTCCGTGCCTGCAAATGGTGAGGTGTTTACTCCGAACGTCATACGTACGGTGGGTTCCTCTACTTTGATGGTGGGAAGAGCAACCGGATCATTTGGGTCTGCCAGTGTTTCGCCAATCCCAATTCCTTCCAAACCCGCCAGCGACACAATATCGCCCGCGCTGACTTCTTCGATTTCAATTTTGTTCAAACCCTTGAAGGTGTACAAGTATTTTGCTGATTCAGGAAGGACGCGTCCGTCCGTAGTCAGACGGGCAAGGCGTTGACCGGCTTTGATCTTGCCTGCAAAGACACGCCCAATGGCAGTCACACCGCGATAATCATCGTAACCGAGCATCGTGACGAGCAATTGCAGAGGCGCATCGACATCCACCTTTGGTGCGGGGATGTGATTGAGGATGATATCGAACATGGGTTGCAAGTCGGGTCCGAGGTCAGGAGTGAGACCTGCTCGCGCCGCCGTTGCCTGGGCATAGATCACAGGGAAATCCGCCTGCTCTTCCGTGGCACCTAGTTCAATGAACAAGTCAAAGGTCTCGTTGAGGACGCGTGAAGGCTCAGCATCCTTGCGATCCACTTTATTGATCACGACGACAGCCTTGTGTCCCATTTGAAGCGCCTTCTTGAGCACGAAGCGCGTCTGCGGCATAGGACCTTCTGCCGCGTCGACAAGCAAAAGGACACCATCTACCATGTTCATGACACGCTCCACTTCCCCGCCAAAGTCGGCGTGACCGGGAGTGTCTACGATATTGATCTTCACGTTTTGATTCGTGGCGGGGTCCAAAAGCGTAATGGCAGTATTTTTGGCGAGGATGGTGATTCCACGCTCGCGTTCCAGATCATTGGAATCCATCACGCGTTCCGCGACTTGCTGGTTTTCACGGAAAGTATGCGATTGACGCAGGAGACCATCCACGAGGGTAGTCTTGCCGTGGTCAACGTGCGCAATGATGGCGATATTTCGGAGGTCAGTTCTTTCAATAAGCATTTGTTACTCGATATTCGTTATTAGGTATTCGGGACGATGGACAGTTGACAGTAGACCGAGGCAAACGGTCCATCGTCTACCGTCCACGGTCTAAGCACACAAAAACCCCCGACGGGGAAAGCCGAGGGTTTCTTCATACAACATCTTCCCAAAGGGACACCGCTTTGGGACGGTGTGAGTGGAGCCCCACGCTTTTCGGGGCGTAGTCGAAGGATCGGCGTGCGGGCTGTATATTATCAGAGGCTCAACGTTTTGGGAAGGGATGAGATAGCGAGCGCTGAACCGAAACCGTATTATTTTGCTTGCACTTGAATGCCCACTCCCGCCCAGCCTTTGCGGACAGCCTCCTGCTCTCGACTTCCTTGCCCATAAAGATCTCCGGCGACAATAAATGTTTGATTCGCAGCATCTTGGAAATCTGAATCAGGCCGTAGCTTATCGCGCAAGGTGATATACCAAATTCGACCAGCTTTCTCCCAGGCGTATCCACCTAAGTCTATAGCAGTTAAGTAAAAAGCATGATTGGATATACCGCAATTGATGTGTACGCCACCGTTATCAGATACGGTGTTAACATAGTCCTTCATGTTGGCAGGCTGCGGATCCTTGCCAAGTACGGGATCATCATAAGCTGTACCGGGTGCCTTCAAAGAACGAATAGCTACACCCTTTACCTCTGCTGTGAATATATCTTCGCCGATTAGCCAACTCGCATTCGACGCGGTTTGGTTATTTAGATACTGTTTGAATAACGAGGCGAATACATCCGCGAAGGACTCGTCTAGAGCGCCAGACTGGTTAGTGAAGTGCAGTCCTGCTTCATATTGATTCATACCGATCACATATTCATGTGCAATCATATCCGGTGCGGTAAATTGATTATTGAAAAGTTTTCCGTCCCCATCCCCAAAAATTAAATATTGCCTATCCCAAAAGGCATTAGCATAGCTTTTTTCATAATGAACAATGGCTGGAATTTCCATACCCTTATCATCAATCGAGTCACGCCCATAATTGAGCCAGAAAAATTCATATATTTTTCCCAGAGAATCGTACACCTTATCGACAGCTAGGTCGCCGGTAGGAGGATCACCTTCTTTACGAGCGATTACTCCTGGAAGAGTAGAACTGTTTTTTGCATCATAGATAACTCGATGAACGCGAACTGCGATAGCAGAAGCTAGACTGGCAAATTCACTTTGATGATCATTCCAGTAGTCAGAGAATACTGTATTCGCGTTTATTGCTTTAATTACGTCTTGCTTTCGTCTGTTATCGAGTTGTAAAACTTGAGAAAAATCTTTGAGGGCAGAGGAATATTGATTGGATCCCTCACCGATGTACGCCTGAGCGCGATCGAAGTAAATTGCTGAATTTTGTGGGTTCAAGTTAATTGCCGCAGTAAGATTCGCTTCGGCTCCATAAAAATCACCTTTATTTAACTTTTCTCGTCCTGCCAGCCAAAAACGAATCTCGCTCGCCAGCACAGTATCGGACTCTTTTGTAGCATCTGCCATCGCTTTTAGTAAATCGTTGTCCTCGGGTACATTATTCAGCTGTTGATATACCCCTTTGATGATAATGATCTGATTTTTGCTCTGTGTTCGAGAGAGTCCGGGATCAAATAAGCCTTTGCTTACGTTAGAGGGAAGCTGAAAAAACAAATCTTGAGCCTGGGTAGCATAATCCCCCCCGAGCTCGAACAACCCCGCTAAGCTTGCCAGCTGTTTTTGCGGCGTATTCGCAGCTTGAAAATCAGTTAAGTAGCCTGCCGCCCGTTGGGCGGGTGGGCGCGTTAAGTCCTTATAACCAAAGTAAGCTCCAAATAGTACAGCTACAACAGCGACGAATGCAGATGCCAACGCAATCCGACGCGAGTGCATAACGGGTGTATTCTCTTTGATCCACTGCGGATCGAAGGTCTGTTCATAGATGCGGTTACGAACGATTAATCGTCCATCCTGCGATCGAACAACCCCAGAAATCTTAAGGTGAGCTTTTGCAATGGACCGTTCATCATCGGAAACACGCTTGCCTGTGCGAACATCTTTATAAATTTTGAGCACTTGTTGTACATCAGGTGCGCGGCGAGTCAGCATGTCGCGGACAAACTGCAAATTGTTATCTTTCTTCCCTTGCTCACCAGTAAATAATTCTTCAACGACGGCTGCGATGGCTTCCTCCGTCGGAGGGTTCTTTGCGCTTGCTAGGGATGCACACAGAAGTTGGGTCAGGTAAGGATGTCCACTCGTAAAGTATAGTATCCGAGAAAGAATCGGTTCCGCGCGCTCGCCAAGCCCAGCAGCAAGGGGAAGATCAAAGCTAAATAGAAATCATCTGAGAATGGAATGCTCAAAGTGCTGTCGATTTCATCAAAAAATAGAACAACTTGTTGCTGTACTTCCTTCAACAGCACATCTTTAAAGAAGTTGGTCAAGCGCTGCGCGGATCCAAGTTGAGCATATTGCTGCCACCAAGCAAAGATATTTGTTTCCAAACTTAAAGAGGTAGAAATTTCATTGAGGATGCCCAAATACCACTCATCCTGGCTAACATTTATGCCGATGGCGCTTAAATCAATTGTTACCGAGCAAATATTTTCCTTTTCAAGTTGCTGAGCAGTACGCACCATCAAACTCGATTTGCCCACCTGACGGGATGAAAGAATAAAAGCGAATTCACCTTCTCTACAAAGTTCAACCAGCTCCTCGTCAGCTTTGCGCTTGATATAGATTCCTCCCGCTGCCTGTACGGTGCCACCAACCGTGTAAATCGTTTGTTTAGGCATTAAGGCGCTTCCTGAAATAATCTGCATACAACTTGTTACGGAGCATCACTATGTTATCGCTACGCTTCACCAAGCCCGAACCACGCAATTGAAAAAAGACGTGCTCATCAGAGCAGCGCTGGTATTTGATAATTTGCACGAGCCCCTCTTTTAGTTTTTCCTGATCTCCCATTCGGAACAGATAATTTCGGAGATGATCGCCAAATGGACCATTATCTTCGCAGGCTTTTTCAACCAATTCTGTTAAAGTATCGCGCTTGCTGGCAACCAAATAAAGCGCCCGCCGTGTCAAATAAGGATGACCACCTATTAAATCAAAAAGCTGTTTTATTTGAGTTTCATTCAACGGCTCACCATGACGATGATTCAAGTCAGACGTCTGCTCCACAGTAAAATCTGTCAATTCCACCACTTGCCCTACATTGAAGGGTGATTGGTTAAGATCGGCGATAAATTGATACGGCTCGGTGGATGTGACCAGTGCAATGTTGAAGCGTTTCCAATCGCCGCCGCGCGCCCGACTATTATGCCAACTTCGCAACATACTAAAGAAGTCGGAACGAAATGGAGAAGCAAACATTCTTTCGACTTCATCCATTGCCAGAAGTATTTGTACATCTTTGATTTCTTTGAACAAATGTCGCTGCAGATAATTTGTTGTCTTTTGCACTTGTCCGAGCGGGTTTTTCCAATATTGCTCCGTTAGATCTTCGACATCAAATTCAAAGGATAGGAGGCTGCAAAACTGCTGGTAGAAAAGCTCCGCATTTTCCATTACCGCATTTTCAATCAGTTGAAAGTCAATAAAAGCTGTCCGCATGGTCTTTTCTTGTCCGTCAGTCAATAATCGATTGAGGAGAGAGCTTTTTCCCATTTGACGCGGACCTTTGATCGTAATCGTTACACCGTCAATCTCGTTGAGAGCATTGATGGCATCCTGGTCAGATTCGCGTTCGATATAGAAAGGCGACTGATGAGGCATCGTGCCCTCGGGAGAGCCAAGATCGCGCGGGATATTTGCAAAGGCGGTGGGAATTTCCACCTCGGGTGATTTTCCAGATGCTTGTGTTGCTGTGGCGTTATCAGTTGGCAACTGTCCACCCGAGATAGCTTGTTTCAACTCAGAGATTAATTTGTCAGTATCGTTATTGCCATTCCAAATCGCCCACTGTAATGGATTGAGATATGCACTTAATGGATAAACGAGTGGTTCCGCATAATTTAAGCGAACAGGCAGTACTGCTGGTTTCCCAAAAGTTTTCCCCTGGTGGTGAGCAGTTTCGATTTCAGCAACCACCATTTCGCTGTGTACCGAGTTAGCGGATAGAAAGCTAATCAAGTAATCTGATTCTTTGATCGCCTGCTGGATTTTCTCCGCCCATCTTTCGCCCACTTGAATGGTTGTATCAATAAAAACATCGTGCTCTTTGCAGAGAGCATCGTACACAGCCTTCGCCACAGGTGTGTCAGGCTCAATATTTCGCTTATAACTGATAAAGATTTTTGCCATTCCACCCGCTCCTGATTTAGTACTGGCAAATAAAATAACTGAACCGTTTCTATACGATTAATTTGACCTTTAATGTGTTGTTTAGATTATAAGCCTGTAGCCTATTTTTCGAAATAGCCAATACGCCAATTGCCCTATTTACTTCAAATCCGCGTTATAATGCCGCCACTATGATGCGTTACGAACGAAATGGCAACGGTTTGTTGTATATCGGTCAACGTGGATTTATCTACGAGGGGTTTTCTGGAATCGCGCCTGTTGCTCGAAGATGATCGTTTTGTTCTGTCATTTTGCGCCGCAGGCTCACCTGCGGCGTTTTTGTTTAAGTTGTACTATGGGAGTAGTCATGATTTCAATCACCGTTTCGAATGCCACCCTGATCCTTGGTGCTCACACTATTTTCCACGACCTCAACTGGGAAGTTCAGCATGATCAAAGGATCGGTCTGATCGGTCCCAATGGTGCCGGAAAATCATCGCTGTTAAAGTTGATTATTGGCGAGCATACCTCCGAAAAAGGTGGCGCCGTGATCAAAGCCAAAGGTGTGACCTTAGGCTACCTCCCCCAACATCCCGAGTTTGACGCGGGACGGACAGCGATTTCACTCGCCTTGGAGGGAAATGCACGTGTCTCAGAGATCGAGGCGGAATTGCAACGCGTCGAAGGCAGGCTTGGTGACCCTGATGTCTACAGCAATCCAAAAGCATTAGAACGCGCCCTGGACGCACAACATAAGTTGCTTGAAGAATTCGAGTTGCTGGGCGGCTTGAATTATGAGTCGCGTGTCCGCGAACTGTTGCGCGGGTTAGGATTGCCCGAATCTGATTACGAGAAGCCGATCCGCGCGCTGAGCGGTGGACAGAAAAAACTTGTCGGACTCGCTCAATTACTGCTGGCGCGTCCATCCGTGTTGTTATTGGATGAACCCGATAATCACCTTGATATGCCCGGAAAGGCATTTCTCGAAAAATTGATCATTGACTATCGAGGCGCGGTGGTCATCATTTCGCACGACCGCTACTTACTGGATGGATGTGTGACCTATATTGCAGAAATCGAAGATGGAAGAATTGCAAACTTCATCGGCAACTACACAGAATATATTCTTGATAAGGAAGAACGATTAGCACGACAGGAAGAACTTTTTAAAGTTCAGCAACGTGAGATTGGGCGCTTGGAAACAGTCATAAAGCGTTATGCCTTGTGGGGAAAAATCTATGATAACGAAGATTTTGCCAGAAAGGCAAAGTCCATGCAGAAGCGTCTCGATAAAATGGAAAAGATTGATAAGCCCATCCTAGAACGCCGCAAAATGGATCTGGAGTTGAACGGCTGGCGCGGTTCGAATCAGGTGTTGGAGTTTGTGAATGTCAATAAATCATTTTCCCATCGCAATGTGTTGGAAAACATCGATTTTCTGATTCGACATGGTGAGCGTGTCGGGTTGATCGGCGCGAACGGCGCGGGTAAATCTGTGTTATTGCGTTTGGTTTTGGGACAAGAAGAACCAACAAGCGGCGAAATCAAGATTGGACCTAGTGTGAAAGTTGGTCACTATGCGCAAGAGCATGAAACGTTGGATTTCAACCAAACGGTGATCGACGCGGTTCGATTGGCTGGCAATATGAGCGAGGCAAGAGCCGTATCTTTTCTGCTCCGGTATCTGTTCACCTACCAGCAGGCGACGCAACGCATTGGGTCGCTATCCGGTGGCGAACGCAGTCGATTACAGTTGGCGCTGCTCGTCTTATCTGGCGCGAATTTTTTGCTCCTTGATGAGCCAACAAATAACCTCGATATTGCTTCCGCCGAGGTGCTAGAAGCTGCGTTGAGCGATTTCAACGGGACTGTTCTTGTGATCTCACACGACCGTTATTTTCTGGATCAAACCGTTAGCCGGGTCTTTGCGTTGGAAGATGGAACCATCACAGAATATATCGGTGGCTATAGCGATTACGCGGCGAAGGCGGGCATCGTGTTCAATGCGCAGAAAGCAGGTTGAGGTTTGCGCGAAGCGGAATCGGCGAGGCGTCTAAAATAGGATTCCGCTCGAATACGGCAAGGTTAACGAATGGTATACGCTCCGAACGGAGGCGTCGCTATCCGAAATAGTGGCTTTCTTTCGATGGTATAATCTCCGCCGGTATGCTTCAAGAACCTACATCTCAAAAATCGCAAATCTGTCCAACATGCGGAACGCGTTTAAGCGAAAATGCCACACGTTGTCTGGTTTGTGGCACAGAACTGACCGCAAAAGCCGCGACAAAATCGAAAAAAGCCGAAACGGGAATTGGCGCCAGCCGCATGCCTGAGGTCACCCTCAGCCTGCCGATGGCGCTTGGCGCGTTGGTCGCTGTTTTGTTGATTGGTGCACTGGTAGTGTATTTGATCCTCAGTTCCGGGGTCGGACCGGCAACGCTGACTGTGCCAACAGCAGCTGGTACTGTCACAGCAACCGGAACCATTACGCCAACTCCAACAGAAACATTGGCGCCCACATCTATTCCCAGCGAAACGCCATTGCCGCCGCTCGATTATACGGTCCGCGCCGGCGATACCTGCGGCGGTCTGGCAGTGGCATTTAGTGTATCGGTGCAAAGCATTGTTGTTCAAAATCAACTGCCTGCCTCCTGTATCATTTCTGTGGGGCAGAAATTGAAAATTCCCTATCCTACGTC
>WNFZ01003705.1_pt1 | contig 14263 bp, 16 predicted proteins | sample 5400081 | NCBI WGS metagenome assembly WNFZ01 (sample SAMN13153365, study PRJNA577476) | soil metagenome | isolation source: 80 cm soil or saprolite under grassland replicate 1 | place: USA:California | collected 2016-06-15
CACCGAGGCAAAAACCTCCACGCGGTAGGGCCTCCGGAAGGTCAGATCAAGGACGAAGAGGTAGCAGCGATGATCTACGATCTACGGCTGCGTATCGGGTTCGAGCGATTGCGACGCTCCCTGGCCCACGACGACGGCGAGTGGTGGCCCTACATCGAGGCAATCCACTCGAACATTCCCGAGTTCTGCTTCGACCGAACGACGCCGTCCCATTGGCAACAGGTCGTCCTCTTTGAGGGCGACCTGGTCCGGTTCGAGATTGTCGGCGTCCATCCTCAGGGACCCCAGGACCGCCTTCGGTACCGGCTCACCGGCGGCTACCCAGTTGTCGAGGCATTTCCCGACTCGGGCTGGGTCGAACATTCCGAGTTTCGTGTTTCGCTGCCAAAGAAACGCGACGTTCACTTCTTCCTCTATGTAACCGACGTCGACGACTCCGAGAACGCCGACATGAGGTCGTTCCAGTGCAGAGTTCGGCCTCGTTAAAGGGGCGAGCATGGCTTGCTCTACTCGGCTAACGTTCCATCCTTGACGAAGTCGTTCCTACCTTGACGGCCAGCCCTTCTGAGCTGCGCTACCCCCGTCAGGCTTGACCACGGCTGCCGTTGTGCGGTGTCCTTGTAATCGGCAGGTTGGGGGTTCAAGTCCCCCGCCAGCTCCAGCACGAGCGGCACGGGGACCTTGGTCTACTCGGGAACCTTCGGGGCCTGGAGTGTGTTGGCGCCTCCGCACCCGAAATCTCACGGACTTGGACCGGGACGCGGACGGGAGGCTGGTCCGGCCAGCTGGACCTGGTATGCGGCGTCGGTCACGGTAGGGGGACGATCCTCCAGGGTGCGGTCGGGCTGACGTTCCTGCAGTTGCCGTAGCCATCCTTCGGCGCGGACTGGGTGCCGGAGCGCCCGGCAGCGGTGATGCGGACGCGGGTCTGGCCGAGCGGCTGCCGACACCAGTTCTCCCAGCTGAAGATCCAGTGCAGGGTGCTGCTGTTGGGTACTCGGAGGTCGGGCTGGGACCGGCTGAGTGGTCCCGAACCGTCCTTGGGCAGGTCGCCCTCGATGCTGGTCGTGGCTGGCGTTCCCAGTACCCGCAGTGGGGTGCCGTCGGGCTGCTCGACGGTCGCCTGGAGCGTGAGCCGGAGGTGGCAGGCGGGACCATGGCCGAGGTAGCGGATGCCCCCGAACATCTGCCAGGTCTGGAGACCGTGACCGTCGGCGTTGGCGCCTAAGCTCCAACTCTTTGGGATGGCGAGCGTCCACTGGTCGGGACGGCAGGCGGGCAGCGCACGGTCGCCATGGGACGGCAGGGTTGCCCGCAGCGGCGCCATGGAACGCACGATCGTCGTGGCAATCGCGTGGTAGCGGTCCCACAGCGCCGTTTCGCCGTCGATCGTTACGTGTTGGGTATGCGCTCCGCAATCGGTCGCCGGCGTGCCCGGGTCGGGGTGAGGGTCCCTCGAGCAGGAGCGTCCCCAGTCGATGACGTAGCGGCTGAAGTTTCGCCCGGGCCGGTCCGGCGCATTGGTCTGGAGGAACGCCTGCCCGCCTGGCAGCCGGCCAGCGATCGGGTACCCGGCTCCAGAAGCCGCGTAGTAGGACCACCCGTTCGCGGCGGTCATGAAGAACGGCAACTGCGTGTCGTTCTTCACCGGGAGCGGGACGGCGGCGGATTCGGGCGGAAGGATCAGGGCCTGGCCCTGGAACAGCCCGTTGGGCTTGACCACCCAGCCCGGGGGATAGCGGAACCTGTAGTTTTCTCGTTCGTCGCGGTATTCCCTCCAGCCCTTCGGCACGAGGTTGCCCAGGGCGGGGACCGGTGGCTGCTTGGCCCGGCCGGCGAGCAAGCCGGGCACCACGCTGGCAACCAGGACGGCCAGGGCCAAGCCGGCGACCAGCGCGGCCCGGCGCCACGGCTGGCGGCGCAGGCGCCGCTGCAGGCGAGGCCAGGCATCCGGCCGGACCTCCCGCCGCAGCGCCTGCTCCCGCAACCCCCGCAGCCGCTCCTCAACGTTCACTCGGCTCATCGCCCCTCCACCTCCTGGGCATGCTGGCCAGCCTGGTCGGCCCGGTCCGACAGGGCCGCCTCGAGCAGACGCAGGCCCTTGTGGGTCTGGCTTTTGACGCTGCCGGTCGAGATGCCAAGCACCGCGGCGGTCTCCTCCACCGACAGGTCGACCAGGTGCCGCAGCACCACACAGGCGCGCTTCCCGGCGGGCAGCGCGGCCAGCGCCCGAGCGACGTCCAACCGCGCGACCGGGTCGGCGTCGAGGCGCTCCTCGCCGATGCTCCGCTGATGACGCAGCTCCAGCAGCCGGCGGCGCACGCTCGAGCGGCTCAGGTTCACCACCGTGGTCCGGAGATAGCCGAGCGCGGCGCGCCGGTCACGCAGCCCACCCCAGCGGCGCCACAGCCGCACGAACGCCTCCTGGGCCAGCTCCTCGCCGACCGCCCAGCTGCCGGTCAGGTAGAAGGCCAGCCGCACCAGGTCGGCGTAGTGGGTCTCGAACAGGCGGCTGAGCGCCTCGTCCCGGCCGGGCTTGACGTCCATGACCACTAGACTCACAAGCCATCGTCGAGGTTGCCGAGCGACTCAACCTGACGCGGCCCCAGGTCCGACAGCCAGTGGCGCTGCTCGCCGGACGCCTGTCCTTCTTCGATCTTCGCGACCCAATGGCCGCCCGCGCCGACTACAGCATGGCGCTGGACTCCTCCCGTGAGGCAGCCGACCCACACCTGTCTGCCGCCACGCTGGGCCACATGGCCTTCGTCCCCGCCGGCTCATGGCGGGTTCAGCGCCGCGATCGACCTGCTCGAGGGAGCCGACAAGTACGCCGCCAAGGTCACAGTCCTGCCATCCTGGCTAGCCGCTGTCGAGGCGGAGATCCGCGCCAGGGCAGGCGAGACCCGGGCGTCGCTCAACGCCATCGACCGCGCCGAAGGCGCGCTGGTCGCCGCCCACGAGGTGCCTGCGTGGATGGACTACTACGACGCGACGCGACTCAAGGGCTTCAAAGGCTTCGCCTACCTGGCCGCCGGAAAGCCAGAGGAAGCTCGCAACGCCTTGGGCGACGCTCTGTCAACGCTCGATGCCGGCGCGGTGAAGCAGCGCGCCGTGTTCCTGGCCGATCTTGCGACCACGTTCGTGTACGAGGGCGAGGTCGACAAGGGCTGCGAGCTGGCGGGCGAGGCCGCTGGTGCGCTCACCAGGGCTGGGTATGCGACCAGCGCGGAACGGCTGCACGAGGTCCGCGAACTGGTCCGGCCGTGGCAGGATCGAGCGTCGGTCAAGGAGCTGGATGAGCGCCTGGCGCTCGTCTGAACCAAAGGAAACTCCGCTTGGCAGCGCAATCTGTGACGCCGCGCGTGCGCGCCGTCGTCTTCGATGTCGGCGAGACGCTGATCGACGAGACCACCGAGTACGGCACCTGGGCGGACTGGCTCGGTGTCCAGCGCCACACCTTCTCGGCCATGTTCGGCGCGGTCATCGCCCGTGGCGAGGACTATCGGCAGACGTTCCAGCACTTCCGGCCCGGCTTCGACTTGGCGGTCGAGCGGCTCCGCCGCCAGCAGGCCGGCTTCGCCGAGCACTTCGACGAGCGTGACCTGTACCCCGACGCCCGCCCCTGCTTGGAGAAGCTCAGGCAACTCGGCTTCCTGGTCGTCGTGGCGGGGAACCAGACCGCACAGGCCGAGCGCCTGCTGCGCGGGCTGGAGCTGCCCGTCGACTTCGTCGGCACCTCGGACGGATGGGGCGTCGAGAAGCCTTCTCCAGAGTTCTTCGAGCGGATCATCGCCGAGTGCAGGTGCGCGCCGGGTGAGATCGCGTATGTCGGCGACCGGTTGGACAACGACATCCGCCCTGCTGTAGCCGCAGGCATGATCGCCGTGTTCGTACGACGGGGGCCGTGGGGTTACATCCATGCGGCACACCCCGATGTCGCCCGGGCGCACCTCCGCGTCGAATCACTCGACGAGCTGCCCGGACGCTTGGCACTAATCCCATAGGACCGGCTAAGAGACGACGCGGGCACCGCGGCGCACGCGCCTAGCTTGCGTTGTATTGAGTTAGGGCGCCCCGCACAACAAGGTTGGCTGTTGGTGCGGTTCCGCGGCGACGAAGAGCACTACTCATCGCGGGTGCCCGAGGAAGCCGTGGGCGGCGAAAGCGGCGGGCTGACCGGGCCGGTAGGCGAGCACGTCACCCGCCCGACGTTTCGGGCCGGACAGGCCGGACATGTGAGAGCGGCACAACCGCACCGACCGTGACCGCAGCCGCGAGAAGCGCGACGGCGGCCCCAGCGAGTGCTGAGCGCTCCACCACGGGCAGGCCCCGGCCGGAACGAGCGGCCGGGGCCTGCTGCTATCTATCTGTGCGGTGATTCCCTATTCTGGCCCTTTGGAGAAGGTCATCGGCTTCAGGCAGCTACGGGGGGAATCCATGACTATCCTCCAATCTCTACCAGGAGCGGATCATGGCTTCATGGTTACAGTACTTGGTGGGTTTGGCCTGTTCTGGGGCGCTAGCGTCCGGATCGATGTGCCGAGGGCTTCACAACGCCTACTCGCACTCTTGGCGCTTCATGGTGGCGTGATCAGCCGGGCGGCGGTTGCCGGCACGCTCTGGCCTGACGCCTCCGAGAGCCACGCCTACTCCAATCTGCGGTCAGCCCTTTCACGGTTGGGGCGTACAGCTCGCAACGCGCTGGCGGCGAGCAAGCTTGACCTTGGCCTCGCCGAGGGCGTGACCGTTGATTTCTGCCATGCACGAGCGCTCGCCCGTCGGCTGCTCGACCCGGCAATGACACCGGATCGGTCCGAGCTGGGAACGGCCGCCGTTGCGGCCCTGTCGGCCGACCTGTTGCCCGCCTGGTACGACGACTGGGTGCTGGTTGAGGCTGAAGGTTGGCGGCAGCTTCGCCTGCATGCCTTGGAAGCGCTGGCCGCACGGCTCACTGCCGCTGGCCGCTGGGGTGAAGCGGCTGGCGCTGCCGGTGCGGCCGTGCGGGCGGAGCCGCTTAGGGAGAGCGCCTATGCCGCCCTCATCCAGGTGCACTTGGCCGAGGGCAACCAGTCGGAGGCGGTGCGCGAGTTCGCGCGCTACCGGGCGCTCCTTCGCGCCGAACTCGGCCTTGATCCCACCCCCCGGCTGGGCCACATGCTCCAGGGTCTGCAGAGTCGGTAACGCTGCGGTCATGGCCGCGGGGTCATCATCAGCCTGTGGCCAATACCCGCACTGGACTTCTCATTATCCGGGCTTGGGTCGAACCCGGGTCGTGTTCGCCACTCCGGGCCCAGATTCGCCTCACCACCGACGTCTCCAGAGGTTTCGAGCGCAGCCTGACTGTCGCCCAAGAGGAAGCGGTCGTCGAGGCGGTCCACGCCTGGCTCTCGGAGATGTTGGCCGGCACACAAGGCGTCAAAGACGATGACCCCGATTGGCCGTAATGGTCGCGCTGGAGTCACGGTGGAGTCACGCTCTGGTCACGACCCAGGGTGACGATGTACAGAGCGGCTCAGTGGCATCCCCGGGCGCGGGCCGCTCTGCGCGCGGCAGCTCCGCGCAAGGAAGAGGAGACCGCTCTACCGGTTGCTGGGCCAGCATCAGGTCTGGCTGCCATATGCCGCTTCGACGCCGTGTGGACCCATTGCGGAACTCCTCTGGAAGGAGCGAACGGTGAAGCGGCCACGGAGGCCGGCCAGCACTGCACGTGCTCCTCCGCCTTTCTGCGGCGGACGTCTAGCGGCGAGGTAGCCGGCCCCTACGCCACTCGCCTGAGTTCGTCTGCCGCAGGCGTATCAAGAGCGCATCCCAAGCCCAACCTGATCTCGCCGGTCTTGGACCCGGCCGAACGCCCTTACAGGCCAATCAGATCGCACCAAAAGGAGACGGTGCAATGCCCAACACCAACCAAGCCATACTGGCAAGAGTGTATGCAACTGAGACGGGCGGCGCCATCGAGGAGGAGGCCCTCCGCTCCGATCAGCCGTTTGACATAGTGGTAGAAGCCGAAGCCGGGAACAACGTATTCAACGCGGGTGGCGCATACAAACTGCAGATGGTCTTGACCGACTACACGCAGAACATGACTACTGCCAACCTGCAAAACCTCAACGGCACCTTCGGGGACGCGAATTGGAAGACCCAGGAGCTACAGCACCGGTTTGTGATTCCCGCTCAAGGCGCCGGAAGGAACGACCACGCATACCGGGCCTTTGCCGTCCTGCAGGTGGGGAACATTGACCCGATCGTCGACTTCGAGGAAGGCGAAGTCTTCGTAATAACCCCCCAATGAGACTGCACGCTTCGCGCGTTCAGAGCAGCGCGTTCGGATTGGCCAGCTGATCAGGAGCAGTGGCACGCTCCAAGCTCGGGCGCTGGGAGTGCGATGACCCCGCGATCCCAGCGCCCCCTGGGCGAAGCCGTCGCGCAACAGCAGGATGTCCACTGTCTTCAACCAGCTCCGCGCGGACGTGCTCGACCGGCTCGGGCTGGCGGCTGGGTCGACTGGTCACGAGCGTGCGCGCCAAGCGGGAGGAGCAGGTTGCCGCCAATCCGAGCCGGTCGCTGTCGTGGGAGGCCAGGGCGAGATCGGGAGCTCATGGGATGGTCGCCACGGCGCCGGCGGCGCTCAGCAGGTCGACCATTGCGAACGAGCCATCCGGCCCGTAGGTCGGGGTCCAGTCGGGATCCTGGCGCAGGTAGGACTGCCGGTCGCCCCTGACGAGCCCGGTGATCACCTCTGCCACGATCCGGCCGCCGACGGGGCCGAGGTGCTCGCCGTCGGCGGTCACTTCCGCCTCGCGCAAGACGTAGAACCATAGGGGCGTGCGCTTGTCGAGGTGGAAAGGCTCCAGATCATCCAGGTCGGCGGCTGCCAGTTCAGGTACCTGCATGGCCTGCGCCACCCGCTGGCCCGACGGCACCTCCATCGTCAGATTGCGCAGCAGGTTGCGGGTGGCCAGCGAGGTCGGCTCGCCCTCGGGTTGGCCCAGCAGGTTGAACAGCACCGTCGACAGCTTGGCGTCGATCTTCTTGTTGGGCCGCACCCGGCCGTCTCCGAAGTCGAAGAAGGTCTGCCAGTCGATGAACCGTCGGGGGGCGCGCCGCGCGCCCCGCAGGTCGGCTGGGTCGTCCGGGTCGGCGGCGGTGGGGTCGAAGATCAGCGCGAAGAACTGCTGCGACGGGTCGGTGGCGCTGGTGCCGAAGTTGGCCCGGTAACTGGGTCGCACCTGCGAGTGGCCGAAGCGGTAGGCGGCCACCGAGAACTCGACCGGGATGAAGGGGTCGTTGCGCCACTTGAAGTGCCGAGGGCCGTTGGTGAGCACGTCGTCGACCATCGCCTGGCCGACCGCCTTCGGCAGGAACTCATGGAGGATCAGCCACTGGTAGTGCCAGCGCACCACCCGCTGCGCCTCGGCGAAGATCTCCCCGGCGGTGTAGCCCGGGCCCAGGTCGGCCTTGACGTCGGCCACCACCCGGTTGTGGAAGCGCATGACGGCCAGGTGAAGCTGGGAGACGATCAGGTTCTCGTCGTTGCGCGGGTCGCCGACCAAGGCGACCTGCTGGCTGTTGCGGGGCAGGTCGAGCCGGGTCGCCTTGTCGATCGACACGGCTACCGACCCGGGGATCTCCTCGGTCAGCAGCGTGGTCCGTCCCCCGTCGACGGTGCGGTCGTACAGTTGCGGCGAGGCAGCGGGGCCACCCCCGTAGACGCTGTCGAGGTCCAGAGCGGGGATGCGGAAGTTGCGGATCGACTCGGGGTCCTGCTGGCGGGCCAGGCTCGAGGTTGGGTCGAAGGTCATGTCGTGGTCCAGGAACTGCCCCAGGAACGTGAACCCGGCCGTGATGGTGGGGTTGTTGGGGTTGTGCAGGCTCTTGGCCGGGTCGGTGATCAGGGTGATGGGGTCGGACAGGTCGTCGCCGGGGTCCATCGGGCCGCCGGCCGCGCCGAGCTCGGCCAGTGCGTCGCGGATCAGCTTGGTGTCGGCCGCAAACGGCGGGAGCGTTGGGAACAGGCGGCCGAACCGCCCTTGCGCATAGAAGACGGATCGAGGAGTCAGCTCGCCCAGATCCGCGTGGCCATGAGGCATGCGAGACCTCCTGGTATGTCGCTACTGTTGCTGATCCTGTCACACCGTTGCCTTCCATACCATCCGTCGTATTCGGCGCTCACGCGACCGACGCCGTCCCCGGGATGTCCATGGCCAACGTGACGTCCCGCCAGAAGCCCCCCGGTCTAGAGGGGGTTCGGGTCTTGTAGTGACGTTGGGTCATGTCACCGAGAGGCCAGCGCGTCGCAGGAACGAATACGTCAGCCACCTCGGATTTCCAGGGCCTGTTTGCGAGGCTTGAGGCGCTTCGGCAGGAGCCGAGGAATCTCCTCCTACGAGGAATCTCCTCCTACAAGGATGGGAGGTAGGCGCCGAGTTCCGAGACAGGCCCTCACACAAGCTCGCCGATGAGGCTGGCGGCCCGGAGGTACCGTCGGTCGCAGCCAGGTCACAACCGGCCGGCTGCCGGGTAGAGCTGAAGGACGAACGCGCGGATCTCCACGCCGCCGTGGGTGGCAGGCTGGCCGGGTCGATGCGGAGCCCCGGCCACCACGACCATGCGCAGCTCGGGAACGCCCCGCTTGGCCAGCGGGTCGGCGTGAGCGAGTCGGCGTGGTACCGCCCACCGAGGCGGCGTGACGAGGCCGTCTGCTGCATCGCCCACCCAACTGGCAGGACTGGCAGCTCCCCCGGCCAGTCAGCGGGATCGCCGTGCCGTGCTTGCGCCCTCAACGACCCGGCATGAAGATGGCAGCGAGTTGACTCGGAGGTTGGCGATGGCGCTGCGGATCATCTGTATGTGTGGGTATGTCATCCAGGGCGAGGACGACGACGAGCTGTGGCGCAAGGTGCAGGGTCACATGGGCGTGTTGCACCCCGAGCTGGTTGGCAGCGTCACTCGCGAAGACCTCCTCGCGCAGGCCGAGCTGCTCTAGCTGTCGGCGCTCTGCAGCAGCCGTCGGTGAACGGCCTGCAGGGTGGGGCTGGGCGCGATCCCGAGCTCCTCTCGGAGCAGGACCCGTAGCCGCTCGTAGGCGCGGAGCGCCTCGGCAAGGTTGCCGCGCCGTTCTAGCGCTTCCATGAGGATGCGGTGGCCGGTCTCGCGGTAGGGCGCCAGCTCGGTCAGCATCCGGGCGCGTTCCTCGGCTTGGGCCAGCGCGGGGCCGCCGAGGCCGAGGCTGGCGGCGGCGAAGCACTCCAGCCCGCGGAGCCGGACCTCCGCCAGGCGTCGCCGCCACTGGTCGATCCAGGGCGCCTCCAGACCGGTGAGGAACGGTCTGGTGGCGACGTGGTAGGCGATCCCAGCCGGGCCCCAGGCCTGCGCCCACCGTCCCTCGGCGATGGCGGACTCCGCCCGGTGGGCGCCCTCCAGGGCCGCCTCGGCGTCGACGAAGGTGGCCTGCGGCAGCAGCAGCTCGATCTCGGTCCGCCCTCGGAGCCGGTTGGCGCCCAGGGCGTGCCGCAGCTTGGACAGCAGCACGCTCAGCGCGTTGCTCGCGTCTGGAGGGGCGTCCTCGCCCCAGCAGGCCATGAGCAGCTCACCGCGGGGCAGTGCGCGGCCGCGGTTGAGGGCCAGGTAGGCGAACAGGACTCGCCCGCGGCGGCCGGGCAGCGTGTCTTCGATGCGGGAGCCGTCGATGTCGACGGCGAAGCGACCGCACAGCTGGATCCTGGCCTTGGCCCACCCGCTCATCAGGCGACCTCGCCTCGACGGTCGGTGTCCCTCTCGTGACGGCAAGCATAGGGAAAGGTCGGGGAAAGGCGAAGGAAGGGTTCCCGCAAGCAGTTGCCGCCACGATCCCTCCACATCGACGGTCACAGGCCGCAGAGGAGGAGTTATGGCATCCAGGAACGTCGAGGCGCACCGCGCCGGTCACCAGGCCTTCAACCGCAGGGACTTCCAGGCCATGACCAGGCGGTATGCCGACAGCATCAGCTGGACTGACCACTCGCAGGGCCGGACCTTCACCACGCCGGGGGAGTTCCGTGACGACTTCCTGCCAGGGTGGGTCCGGGCCTCCGCCGACATCCGCATCACCGACCCGCATTACTTCGACGCCGGCCAGACGGTGGTGTGCACCTTCACCGTCGCCGGCACCCACGACGGGCCGCTGGGACCGTTCCCCGCCACCGGCAAGCAGTTCGCGCTGCCGCTGTGCGAGCTGTGGCACTTCGACTCCAGCGGCCGGGTCATCGGCGGCGACCTGTACTACGACCAGGTCTCGCTGCTCACGCAGCTGGGCCTGATGCCGCAACCGTCCAGCGCATAGGCGGTTTCGCGAACGCAAGAGGGAGCGACGCGGCTCCCCGATCACAGGAGAAAGCACATGTCCCAGATGCTGGACCCCACGTTCTACCGCACCCCCGCCGAGGCGATCGCCGCGCCGCCGGAGCGGCTGGCCTACGTGGCCGCCTACGACCCCGCCGGCAAGGCCAAGGACGCCATGGCGGTGCTCGACACCGACCCGGCCTCGCCCACCTACGGCAGGATCGTCGGCTGGAGCGAGCTGCCCACCGCCGGCAACGAGCTGCACCACTTCGGCTGGAACGCCTGCTCCAGCGCCCTGTGCCACCAAGGCCACGGCGATGGTGGCCAGCCCCTGGAGCGCCGCTACCTGATCGTCCCCGGCATCCGCTCGTCACGGATCTATGTGTTGGACACCAAGCCCGACCCCCGCAACCCCCGCGTCGTCCGCGAGATCGCCGCCGACGAGCTGGCCGCCAAGGCCGGCTACTCACGGCCCCACACCGTCCACTGTGGACCTGGCGGCATCTTCCTGTTCAACCTCGGCGGCGCAGGCGGCAACGACGGCCCGGGCGGCGTGGCCCTGCTGGACCACGACACCTTCGACGTGGTCGGCGCCTGGGAGCTGGACCGCGGCGACCAGTACTTCGCCTACGACGGCTGGTGGCACCTGAACCACGACACCATGATCACCTCCGAGTGGGGCACCCCCTCGATGTTCGAGAACGGCCTCAACCCCGAGGACCTGCTCGGCCGGCGCTTCGGCCACCACCTCAACTTCTGGTCGCTGTCCGAGCGCACGCTCACCCAGCGAATCGACCTCGGCGATGCCCATCAGCTGGTGTTCGAGGTGCGCCCCGCCCACGACCCCTCCAAGGCATGGGGCTTCGCGGGCGTGGTCATCAGCGTCGAGGACCTGTCCGGGTCGGTGTTCCTCTGGCACCGCGACGGCGACCAGTGGGCGGTCCGCAAGGTCATCACCATCCCCGCCGAGCCGGCCGACCCCGATGACCTGCCGCCGGCGCTCAAGCCGTTCGGTGCCGTGCCGCCACTCGTATCGGACATTGACCTGTCGGTGGATGATCGCTGGCTGTACGTGTCGTGCTGGGGCACGGGCGAGCTCAAGCAGTACGACGTCAGCGACCCGTTCAACCCGCGTGAGACCGGCTCGGTGCGTCTCGGCGGCATCGTGCGGCGGCAGGCCCACCCCGCCAAGCCCGACCTGCGGCTGGGCGGCGGGCCGCAGATGGTGGAGGTCAGCCGCGACGGCCGGCGCGTCTACATCACCAACTCGCTGTATGGGTCGTGGGACCTGATCTTCTACCCCGATGGCGTCGGGGCCTGGGCGGCCAAGCTAGACGCCGACCCGCGGGCGGGTGGGATGGCCGTGGACGCGCGGTTCTTCCCCAACGGCGACGACTTCCGGGGGCTGCGGGTGCACCAGACGCGGTTGCAGGCTGGCGACGCCTCCAGCGACTCCTACTGCTACACGAGCTGACGACGATGCGACCCTTGGCCCACCACGCTGGCGAGCAGGGACTGGCCCCGCTGCTGCTGTTGCTGCTGGGCGGCGGCGGGATCCCCCTGATGGTGGCCATCGGCCGGGCACGGCTGGCGGCCGCCCGCGCCAAGCTGACCCGACCGAGGAGAAGGCCATGATCATCCGCGTCTTCCGGCCGACGATCCACCCCGGCAGGGAACGTGAGTTCGAGGCGTTTCTCCGCGACACGGCCGTACCGCTCGTGTCGCAGCAGTCAGGGCTCGTGGCGCAGCATGTCGGCAAGCCTCGTGACCCGTCCTCGACGGAGTATGTGTACGTCACGGTCTGGGAGGACGTCGAGTCGATCCGGGCGTTCGCCGGCGAGCGCTGGCAGCAGGCCGTGATCACCCCAGACGAGGAGCACCTCCTAACGGTAGTTTGTTGAAGGCGGGATAGGCTGGTGTGGTCCTGTCGATATCCTGTCCGCCGCCAGGAGTAACGCCGATGACCACCCGCCGCCCCTGCCCGCCCGCACCCGGCCCGCTGGAGGATTACGCCCAGCAGTTCGACCCGCTGCTGGGGAGTCTGGCGCAGCGCCGCGGCCTGCGTGACTACCTGCAGGGCCTGCTGCTGCCCCGCGATCGCAACAAGACCCTGACCGCCCTGGCCGACGCCGAGCCGATTGTTGGCGCCCAGCACCGCGAGGTCCAGCGGCTGCAGTGGTTTTTGTCGGAGTCGACCTGGAACCACGAGCAGGTCAATCAGCAGCGGATCCGGCTGCTGCAGGGCGACCCCGCCACCGCGCCCCATGCGCGGGGGGTGCTGGTGATCGACGACACCGGCGACCGAAAAGACGGCCACCACACCGCCCATGTGGCCCGCCAGTACCTTGGCTTGGTCGGCAAGACCGACAACGGCATCGTGGCGGTGACCAGCCTGTGGGCCGATCCGCGCTGCTACTGGCCGCTGCACCTGGTGCCCTACACGCCGGCGTGCAGGCTGGCCAAGGGCAAGAGCGATCCGGGGTTTGGGACCAAGCCGCAGCTTGCGGTGGAACTTGTCCAGGCTGCCCGCGCGGCCCAGATCCCGTTCCGGGCGGTGGTGGCCGACTGCTTTTACGGCGACAACACCGGCTTTGTCGAGGCGCTGGGCCGCGCCAGGGTGGCGTTCGTGCTGGCGCTCAAGCCCCGCAAGGGCACCTGGGCACCGGAGGACGAGCCGCACACCCCGGTGGAGGCCGCCCTCCAGTTGGGCTGGGGCGGGCCGGGTCGGCCGGGGGCGTGGCGGCGGGTCATCCGCCGCTTCCGCGACGGCCACACCGAGACCTGGTGGGCCGCCGACGCGGTGCTGGGCGGCTGGGGCCCTGACCGGCACCACCGGCTGGTGGTGGCCACCACCGACCCAGCCACGCTGCCCAAGCTGACCACCTGGTACCTGCTGTGCGACCTGGCCCGCCCCGCCACACGGCGCGCCCAGCAGGCCCAACTCGCCGAGATCGTTGCTACCTATGGGCTGCGCAACTGGGTGGAGCAGGGCTACAAGCAGGTCAAGGACGAGCTCGGCTGGGCCGACTTCCAGGTCAGAGGCGACCGGGCGATCCGCCGGCACTGGACGCTGGTGTGCTGCGCGTTCTCGTTCTGCTGGCACGCCGGCCACGCTCAGGCGGCGGCAGCCGCCGCGCCCGCACCGCCGGCCGCCACGGCGACACCGCCGGCCGCCCAGGCGGCCGCGCGGGGGGCCCAGCAACGTCTCGATCCCGACCGTCTGGCCCGCGCCGGCCGGCGCGCTGCTGTCGTGGCCCAAGGCGCTGCGGGGGGTGCGCGCCTGGCTGGCCCCGTGGGTGTGGCTGCAGCGCTGCTGGCGTGGATGGTCGACCAGCCCACCGCCCCCGCAGTTGCAGCAGGCGCTTGACTGGGTGATGGCCGGACAGCCGATCTACCTCTACCTACCGCCATAGTCAACAAACCACCGCTAAAAGACACCTGGATCGGGCACTACGAGGTCCTCCCGACACCCCATTGACCTTTCGTCAATGGCGCCTACACAACCGGCTGACTGCCAGTGCGTCACTGCTTCGCCCGCTTGCATCGGCCTTGCTCACGACCTGGAGGGTTCGGGTCTTTGGTGCGGCGGGGTCATGACACCGAGAGGCCGGTGCGTCGCAGGAACGAATACGGCAGCCACCACACTCGACGGACGCGTTCGATCCCTTGCCAGCTCGCTTGGATGACCTCGCCGAGGGTGTCAAAGGCCAGGTTGGCCAGCTCCTGGCCCTTGAGGTTGGACCACAACGCCTCAACCGGGTTGAGGTCGGGCGCATAGGCCGGCAACCGCTCCACCACCAGCCAGTCCCGCTGGATGGCCAGGAAGGCGCGCATCGCGCGGCTACGGTGGGCGCCCAGTCCGTCCCACACCAGCGTGGCCTTCTGCCCGCCAAGGAAGGCGCAGCTGCTTGAGCACCCCGATCAGCGAAGCGGTGTCGTAGCT
>WNFZ01003707.1_pt1 | contig 14263 bp, 14 predicted proteins | sample 5400081 | NCBI WGS metagenome assembly WNFZ01 (sample SAMN13153365, study PRJNA577476) | soil metagenome | isolation source: 80 cm soil or saprolite under grassland replicate 1 | place: USA:California | collected 2016-06-15
AGGCGCACGGCGGCCTCCCGCACCCCAAGCCGCTCGCTGCGGTCCAGGAGTGCGCGGGCCCCGGCGGCATCGCCGCCGCGCCATGCTGCCCCGGCGGCGGCCGTCAACCGGCGGGCTCGATCCTCGTCGGAGCGGCTGAACTCCGCCGCCCGCTGCAGGGCGACGGCCGCAGCGGCATGACCGGAGCGCTGAAGCGTCCGCTCTGCCGACCGCTCCAGCTCGCACGCAACCTCCTCGTCCGGACCCTCAGCGGCCTGCGCGCGGTGCCACGCCCGCCGATCGGCCTGCGCCTCCTCACCGTCGAGCGCCTCGGCCAGCGCTTGATGGGCCTTGCGGCGGGCAGCCGGGTTGGCGCCGTGGTAGACGGCCGAGCGCACCAGCGGATGCCGGAACTCGACCGTCGGACCGTCGATCTGCACCAGGTCGGCGAGATCCGGGGACTCAAGCAGGCCGGGGTCCAGCCTGAGCCGCTCGGCCGCCCGACGGATCGTCTCGACATAGCCGGAGCCCTCGGCCGCGGCGAGCAGAAGCAGGGTCTGCACCTCAGGCTTGCGTCGCCGGGCTCGCTCGAGGAACGCGCGCTCAAGCTCCCCCGCCAGCCGCGGCGGCTCGTGCAGGGGGTCGCGGCCGGCCAGCGGCCAGCCGGTGAGCGCGCCGGGGAGCTCGAGCAGCGCGAGCGGGTTACCACCGGTGGCGCGCACCAGCCGACCCCGGTCCGCGGGAGCGAGCAGCGCTCCCCAGCGTGCGTCGAGGATCGCCGCGGCCGCGTCGGGGTCGAGCCCGGCCAGGTGCAGCTCTTCCATCCCGGCCGTGTCGATGTCCCAGCCCTCCCCCTCTCTGATGGCGACAAGCAGCGCGAGCGGCTCGGCCTCCAAGCGGCGGGCGACGAAATGTGAGCGCCTGGGCAGACGGGGTGTCGGCCCAGTGCGCGTCGTCGACGAGGCAGAGCACCGGTCGCTCCCCCGCGACCTCCGACAGCAGCGTAAGGGTGGCCACCGAGACCAGGAACCGGTCAGGCGCCTCCCCCGCCTCCAGCCCGAACGCGACACCCAAGGCCCGCGCCTGTGGTTCGGGCAGCTCCTGCGCCCGGTCCAGAACAGGGCGCAGGAGGCGGTACAGGGTCGCGAAGGCGAGCATCGACTCCGCCTCGACCCCTACGGCGCGCAACACGCGCATGCCGTCCGCCCGCTCGGCGGCGTATGAGAGCAGCACCGACTTGCCGATGCCCGGCTCGCCTCGAAGGACGAGCCCCCCGCCCTCACCTGCGCGGGTGCGCTCGAGCATTCGATCGATCGCGGCCTGCTCTCGCCGTCGCCCCAGGAGCATGGCGCCGATCCTACCCGACCGATCGCCTTTCCTGGTCCGGCGCCCCAGACCCGGCAAGACTACGAATCCTCGTGATGCGGCGCCAAGCCCGTCACTCGTAATGTCGCGCTGATCGGACAAGGCAAGGATCTACGACCCCCTTGCCAGCGCCGTGGCTGACGGGCGGTGAGATTGAGATGACGACACCTCCAGCAGATCGTGCGGCGCAGCCGGCGTTCCCGACCACGACGCCGGCCGTGTCCGCACCCAACGGTGCTGCGGCCGCGCGGGCGGTGGGGGCCACCAAGGTCTACGGGTCGGGTGAGACCGCGGTCCGGGCGCTCGACGAGGTGACAGTCGAGTTCCCCGGCGGGCGGTTCACCACGATCATGGGGCCCTCTGGCTCGGGCAAGTCGACCTTGCTGCACTGCGTCGCGGGTCTGGACACCCTGACGTCGGGCCGGGTGTGGATCGGCGAGGTGGAGCTGGGCGCGCTGTCGGACAAGCAGCTCACCGTGCTACGCCGCGAGCGGGTTGGGTTCGTGTTCCAGTCCTACAACCTGCTCCCCACGCTCACCGCGCTGGAGAACATCACCCTGCCGCTGGCCCTTTCCGGCGCCAAGCCCGACCGGGGCTGGCTGGACGGCGTGATCGACGCCGTCGGCCTCCGCGATCGGCTGTCGCACCGGCCGGCGGAGCTGTCGGGCGGCCAGCAGCAGCGGGTCGCCATGGCGCGGGCGCTGGCGAGCCGGCCGCGGCTCATCTTCGCCGACGAGCCGACCGGCAACCTCGACTCCCGAGCCGGCGCGGAACTGCTCGACTTCCTGCGTCGGGCCGTAGGGGAGCTCGGCCAGACGATCGTGATGGTCACCCACGACCCAGTCGCGGCCGGCTATGCCGACACGGCGCTGTTCCTAGCCGACGGCCGGATCGTGGACTGGATGGACAAGCCGACGTCGCAGCGGGTGCTGGACCGCATCAAGGCTCTGGGGGAATGAGGTCGGCGTCATGTTGAAGATCAGCCTCAAGGGCCTGTGGGCGCACAAGCGCCGGCTCGTCGGCACGCTGCTCGCGGTGTTCCTCGGGGTGGCGTTCCTGTCCGGGACGCTGGTGCTTGGCGACACCCTGCGGGCGAACTTCGCCAGCCTGTTCACCACCGCCAACGGCGGCACCGACGCCGTCGTCCGCAGCGCCGACGCGATCCAGGCCCGCTCCGGGCGCGGTCCCGCGCCCGGAGCACGCGTCCGGGGCCTCATCAGCGCGGCACTGGTGGACCGGGCCCGCAGCGTCCCAGGCGTCGCCGCGGCCGAACCGTCGATCCAGGGCTTCGGCCAACTCGTCGGCAAGGACGGCAAGGCGATCAGTGGGAACGGGGCGCCGAGCCAGGCGGCCAACTGGATTGGCGACCCCGACCTCACCCCCTACCGGCTCGTCGACGGCCGAGCGCCGAGCGCCGACGACGAGGTCGTCGTCAACCGTGGCGCGGCCAAGAGCGGCGGGCTGCGCATCGGCGACATCACCACGGTGCAGACCCCCGAGCCGGTACGGGTACGGATCGTCGGCATCGCTACCTGGGGCACGGCCGACGGGTTCGGCAAGACCACCTACACCGCTTTCACTCTCCAGAGTGCCGAGCGGCACGTCATCAGGCAGGCCGGCCAGGTCTCCAACATCGCGGTGAAGGCCACGCCGGGCGTGTCCCAGGACGAGCTGGTGCGCCGCCTTCAACCGCTGCTGCCGCCTGGGGTCGAGGCGCTCACCGCCGCGCAGGTCACCAAAGAGACCACCGACGAGCTCAGCGGGCAGTTCCTCGACCTGTTCCGCACGTTCCTGCTGGTGTTCGCCGGGATCGCCCTGCTCGTCGCCACGTTCAGCATCGCCAACACCTTCTCGATCCTCGTGGCCCAGCGTCGCCGGGAGTCCGCGCTGCTCCGGGCGATCGGGGCGTCGCGGGGCCAGATCCTCGGGTCGGTCGTCGTGGAGGCGCTGCTCGTCGGTTTGGTGGCGTCGGCCGCTGGGCTGCTCGGCGGGTTCGGTATCGCCGGGCTGCTCAAGGGCCTGTTCAAGAGCTTCGGCTTCGCCCTGCCGGCCAGCGGGCTGGTCGTGACAGCCACCACCGTCGTCGTTCCCCTCGTCGTGGGCACCGTCGTCACGCTCGCCGCGGGTGTGGTCCCCGCGGTGAAGGCGTCGCGGGTGCCGCCGCTGGCCGCCCTGCGCGACGTCGCGGCCGACCGCGCCAGCGCCTCGGCGTGGCGGGCAGTCGCGGGGGTCACGCTCACCGCGATTGGCGTAGTGGTGGTCGTCACCGCGGTCGCCGGCGGTGGCGGCAGCGTGCTGTTCCGTGCTGGCCTCGGTGCGCTGCTGACTCTCGTCGGCGTGGTGGTCTTCGGACCGGTGGTGGCCAGGGCGGCGATCGGGTTCCTCGGCTCGCCGCTGCCGAGGCTGCGCGGCATCGCCGGCGCGCTCGCCCGCCAAAACGCCATGCGCAACCCGCGGCGCACCTCGGGCACGGCCGCCGCCCTCCTGGTCGGCGTCGGCGTGGTCACCCTGTTCACCGTCTTCGCCGCGTCGCTCAAAGCCTCGATCGACCACAGCGTCTCGACCTCGTTCGGCGGCGACCTCACGATCAGCACGGGCGGGTTCGGCGCCGGCGGGCTCAGCCCGCGGCTCGTACGCGACATCGGCACGCTCCCCGAGGTGCAAAGCGCCACCGGGCTGGGGCAAGGCATCGTGCGCGTGGACGGCGACGGCAAGACGATCAGCATCGCGGACCCGGCCCGGCTCGGCGAGGTCCTCGACCTCGACGTCGCCCAGGGGTCGATCACCGGCCTCGGGGACCATCAGCTCGCCGTATCCAAGCAGACCGCCGACGGCAAGGGCTGGCGGCTCGGTGCGACCGTGCCGGCCGCGTTCGCCGACGGCACCACCACCCAGCTCACGGTCGCCGCGATCTACCAGGCGCGCAACGTCGCTGGCGACCACCTCCTCAGCCGAGCCGCCTGGACGCCTCACGCGGTGCAGGACCTCGACTCGCTCGTGTTCGTCAAGCTGAAGAAGGGCGTGGGCCTGCAGGCCGGCAAGACTACGGTCGAGCAGGTCGCCAAGCGGTACGGCAGCCCCACGGTGCAGGACCGCCAGCAGTTCACCGACACGATCTCGCAAGGCATCAACATGTTCCTCGGCATCGTCTACGCGCTGCTGGCGCTGGCCATCCTCATCGCCCTTATGGGCATCGCCAACACGTTGTCGCTGTCGATCCACGAGCGCACCCGCGAGCTGGGCCTGCTCCGGGCGGTCGGCCAGACCCGCGGCCAGCTCCGCTCGATGGTCCGCTGGGAGTCGGTGATCATCGCCCTGTTCGGCACGATCGGCGGTCTCTGCCTGGGCGCGTTCCTCGGCTGGGCGCTCGTGCAGGCGGCCTCGAAGCAGAACATCGCCAGGTTCTCGGCGCCGGTCGGGCAGCTCCTCGCCGTGCTGGTGGCCGGCGCCGTCGCTGGTGTGCTGGCCGGCGTCCGCCCAGCCCGCCGGGCGGCGAAGCTCAACGTGCTGGAGGCCATCGCCACCGAGTAGCCGCCGTAGCCGCCCCGCCAGTGGGTGCCAGAAAGCGGTCTGGCTGCCGCAGCCCACAACGCGGCAGGGGCCAACCGGTCCACCAGAGAAGTGCTCATATTCGACACCCTCGGAGCCAGCCTGGCGCCCGGTGGATGTTGGAAGTTCGAGGCGGTACCGATCGAGATCCTCCCGCAGCCTCGCCACCGCCACCGGATCGGCATCCACTCCGGGCTCGGGCGGGACGAATCCTCGCACCACCCGTTCGCCGGTCACCGTGAGGTGGAACCACTGGCCAGCCCGAAGCGCTGCCCGGTTGCGGTGTGGGCGTGCCGCTTACAGTCGTACAGCACCTTCTGGTTGGCCCACGAGGCGGGTCGTTGCACCCTGGTCGCGAGCCCGTCCACGCACATCATCCATGAATACGAACTTGCTGCATGAGCCCGAATCGGGACTTTCCGTGCCTCTCACGTGATCGGCGTCAGCTCGAAGTGGACGGTGCTGCCGTACTTGGAGCGGTTGGTGCGGTGGGTCAGCGGCACCAGGATGCCTTGCAGCAATGGGTTCTTCCGGGCGAGGAGCCGGGCGGCGTGCTTGGACTCGGCGTCGTCGAGCCGCCTGGCGCGGGTGTGGATCGCTGGGCCCGTGGGGGTGCCGCGCACCGTGCACGGGGCGACCTCGACCATCGGGTTGTTGCGCAGCCGGCGCGTCTTCCCGGCCTTCTCGTAGCTGCGGATGAAGGCACGGTCATCGTCGACGGCGATGCTGACCGGCGTGCTGACCGGGGTGCCGTCACGACGGTAGGTAGTGACCAGGACGGTCTTTTGGCGAACGAAGGGCGCGAGGGCGGGGATCGTCTGGCTCATGATTCCTCCTTGCCGGTTGCATCGTTGTTTTCGTTGTTCCTGTCGGCGTTTCCGAGCAGCCCCGCCGCCATTTCGGCGAGCGCCGCGACGTAGCGTTCCTCGTCGATGCCGGCTGGGTGCTCGCCGAAGACGTCGCACAGAAGCCAGTAGTGGGAGACCGAGCCGATGATCACGGCTGCGAGCGCCGTCCAGTCTCGCTCGGCCGCCGGTGCCTGGGTGGCCAGCCACTGCGTAACGAGGCGGTAGATGCGCTGGATCTCGCCCTCGCGCATGGCGGTGAGCAGGTCGGGGAAGCGGCCGAGGTCGCGGACGAGTAGCCGGTTCAGGTCGCGTTCCCGGTCCAGCCGGCGCAGACCGGCGCGTGCCACCATTGCCAGGCGCGCCCGTGCCGGCAACGCGTCGAGCGCGGCCCGGTCACTCAGAAATGCGACGAGGTCCTCGCCCGATTCGATCTGTGTACGCACTCCCTCGGCGAGCAGCGCCTGCTTGGATGGAAAGTGCCGGTAGAGGCCGCCCGAGCCCGGGGATAGGCCTGCGGCTGCCTCGATCTCGGCGACCGTGGTCGCCGCGTAGCCCTGCTCCCCAAACAGCCGCATCGCCGCGGCGACGATACGTTGCCGCGTCGGGCTCCGTTCCCCTGTGGGCATTGCCGCGTGGGTTCCTCAGGCGTTGGCTTCGTCGACGACCGGCACCAAGCCGTGCTGCCTCACGAAGTTCGCCACCTCAAGGTTGGAGTGCACCCTGCGCTTGCAGCCGATATTTCCAGCTGGCGCAGACCAAGGCTGAGCGGCACGGAAACTCGTGATCTGGGTCTCAGGCAGCGAGTTCGTACTCGTGGAGTGCAGGTCGTCGACACCGATGTGGATGACCCGCCGCACTCGGTTCCCAGGGTCGCGGGCGTGCCGACCAGCCTGCTCGGCGCGGCGGGTACCACCCTCACCGCCGTCGCGGGTTGCTTCTTGATCGACATACCCGTTGATGCTGTGGATGGCTCCACAACCCACCTTGAGGATCGTTGCGACCGGCCGCACCGCGACGCAGCGACTGGCCTCGACCCGCCGATGCCCTCCTGTCAGCGTTACCCATGCGCTCGGGTTCGCCGATCGCCTCAACGGCGGCTCCGTGGTCGCCGACGGTCGCGACCGCCACCTCGACCAGCAGGCCAGACGGCTGGGCTCCGCCAACGTGTGCGGCTGCCTGCACGCCCTGCTGGACGACGGCTGGAGCATCCCCCGCTCCCCACCCACTTCGACACCACCCAAGCGGCCATCCGCCGCGCCATCACCGACCACCAGAGGCACCTCGTCACACCTTCCGGAACGGCCCTGTCCAGGCGATGATGTTCACGCCGAACAGACAGAGCAGCTCATCGCTGGTGGGGGTATCGATCATGGATCAGGGGCCTGACTCCAACGCCGAGGCGCGTCAAACCGCCGGACGGATGCCCCGAGCAGCACCGATGGAGGGCGAGCTGCCGCCCCTGCTGTACCAGGGCCAGCCGCTGGCCTCCTGGGGCAGCCGAGTGGTCTCCTACCTTATCGACTTGCTCTTCGGGCTCCTGCTGAACGCTCCTGGCGGCGCCCTGATCGGCGTTGGCGCGGCGACGCACGGCGGAGTCCGTGTCGCGCTGATCGCCGTCGGCTCGGTGCTGCTGGTCATCGGGGCGATCGCGCAGATCTGGCAGTCCGGATGGCGCCAGGGCGCCCGTGGCCAGTCCTGGGGCAAGTCGATCACGGGCCTGCGTACGGTCAGCGCCGAGACCATGCGCCCGATCGGCGGCCCCATGGGCCTCCTACGCTGGTTTGTGGACAGCATCCTCGGCGCGATCGGGATCCTGCAGCTCCTGAACTACCTGTGGCCGCTGTGGGACCCCCGCCACCAGACCTGGGCCGACAAGGTCGTGGGCTCGGTGGTCCTGGCCAGGTAGGGGCGGCGCCCGGCACTCGGCGCGTGCCCACCACGGACCAGCGGACCGGCCGCGGCGCGGTCCTCCCCCGGCTGCTTTCAGCGACCCGTCGGCACCAACCCACACACCCGGCGCGGCCGGGACCGCGGCAGTCGTCAACGGCTACCGGGCGGGCCGCCGCCGGTGAACTCGAAGCACCCAGCCTCGTCCGGCTCACCGAGTCCGGCTCACCGACCTCCACCGCCGCCCGTCCGAGAGCACCAGCAGCCCCGGTCCGGCTCGACGAGGCCCGACTGGTCCCCTGCTGATCGGGGCACCGGCGCCCCACGGCCGGCCTTCGCCCCAGTGCATGCCCACCGTAACCGGAACCTCCATCTCACCGGTGCCCAGCTCGACCCGCAACACAGCGCTCGCCGAGCCTGTGTTGGAAGTCGATGAAGGGTGCGGCGGCCGGCGTCGAGACGAGTATGGGTCGCGTTTAGCTCGCCTTGATGCCGAGGCGGGCCAGTCCATTCTCGAGTGGTGCGAGCGCGTGCCGGGCCTGGGCGCGGACGTCGCGGACGAGTTTGCGGTTCGGTGTTCCTGCCAGCGTCCCGCGTCGCACGTAGTCGATGAGCGTTCGGTGAAAGCCTATCAGGGCGTTGGCAACGACCCAGGGTTGCGCGTCGTCGGCGCGGGTTCCGGTTTCTTCGGCGATGAGGACGGCCAGCGATGCTGTGAAGCGAGCGAACACCTGTTGCTCGTGCGCGAGCAGCGTCGGACTGTTGGCAATCATCCGTCCGACCGCTTTGAGCTGCTCGCTCGCGCGCTCATCGGCGAGCAGCCCGTGCGACTCGATCACGAAGCGCGCGAACGCTGCGAGGATCGATTCGCCCGGCTTGCGCCCGCGGACCGTGTCGAGCAGGGCGGCTTCGAACGTCTCGAGGCGGTGGTAGATGAGCCACGGCTTGGATGGAAAGTAGTTGTAGACGGTCTTCGCGTCGACCTCGGCTGCCCCTGCGACCTCGGCGACGGTGACCGCGTCGAAGCCGTGCTCGAGGAAGAGGCGCATCGCCGTGTCGGCGATGAGCTGCCGCGTGCGCTGCTTCTTGCGCTCGCGAAGTCCGGGCTGCTGCGTCATCTGAGGTACCCGCGGTTGCGTCAGAGCCGAGTGAGCAGGCAAGTCTTGAGGGACAGGCGCAGCACGAGCGTAGCAAATCATCCATGCACTAGAAACTTCTAGTTTCGAGGATGTTCTAGCTCGGGAAGGTTTGGGTAGACCACGCGGGCGAAGCGAACGAAGAGGAGGCCTGATGGCCCAGTCGGCCGAGGCGACAAGCCACGGCCAACCGTCGGTCTCGACCGGGAGATCCTCGTTCTCGGAGCGGTCGTCGTCTTGGGGACGATCATGAGCGTTCTCGATCTGACGATCGTGAACGTGGCCGGCTCCGCTTGGTCGATCGGCTCGCTGATCGGTCCGTGGAGGGCGGAAGCGCTGGCCACGCTCGCTGCGGCGATCCCTGCGCTCCGCGAGGTCCGTCCACCCTGATGACCGGGTCGCGTACGCCCGAACGCCCACCGGTCGCGGTCACGGCGCGCCGCCTCGCCACCCGCTCCGACAGCCAACCAGCCGACGGTCACGACGACAGCCGCGGGAGGATGCCATGGAAGAGACGATCCGCACCCTGCAGGAGCGGGTGAACACGGCGCTGCTGGAATCCGACTGGGAGACGCTGAACGATCTGGTCACCCCGGATGCCCGGATCATCGGCCCCAGGGGCTTCATCATCAGCCGGGACGAGTGGATCGGGGTCCACCAGGGCAGCGACTACCAGCAGGTCAAGCTGGAAGCCAGCGACACCGAAGTGCACACCTACGACAGCGCCGGCATCCGGTTCGACGTGGTGGACTCCGAATGCACCTACAAGGGCGAGACCATCGCCGGCCACTTCCGGGTCACCCAGGTCTGGGCGACCGACCGCGGGCGGTGGCAGCTGGCGGCGGTGCAGTACACCTCGCTGCCGGCGCCGTCCTGACCCAGGACACCGCGCACCACGACCAGAGAAAGGAGCGCGCATGCCTGGCACAGCAATGCCGCCTCCCGATCGTAAGGCGCTGACCGGTCTGTTGGCTGGTGTCAGCTTCATCGCCGGGGTGGCCGGAGCGATAGCGCTCGCCGATGGTTCCTTCCCGCGCCCCGGCGCCGACCCCGCCCAGATCCGCACGTACTTCACGCAGAACGCCGGCCCGGCCCGGCTGAGCGCGGCCGGCCAGGCGATCTCGGCGGCCGCACTGGTGCAGTTCGCCACGTCGGTGGCCAAGCTGGCCGGGCGCACCGGCCGAGGGTCGCGGGCGCTCCAGGCGGCGGCGGTCGCCGGCGGCGGGCTCGCCGCCACGTCGCTGGCGACCTCCGCGGTGACCCACGCAATGCTCACCGGCCAGAATGATGACGACGATGCGGCCAGGCTGGCCCGGCGGGAGTTCGTGGCCGGTGGCCCCGTGCACGGCGTCGGGTTCGGCGTGCTGACCGGCGTGCTCGCGCTGGCCGGGCTGCGCACCGGCGAGCTGCCTCGGACGGTGGCGATCACCGGGCTGGTCTCGTCGGGCTCGAGCCTGCTGTCGCCGCTGTACTTCGTCTGGGAGCCCGCGGGGTGGCTCATCCCGGCCGGGCGGTTCCTCGGGCTGCTGGTCAGCGGCATCGCCGGTGTCCGGCTCGCCCGCGGCGCACGCCCGCTCCAGCGACCCGCAAACCTCGCGCTCCGCCGAGGGCGCACCTGACGGATACGGCGCAGATCCACGGTCTGGGTAACGGACAGCGCGGAGACGATGAGCAGCGGGACGCGACGCGGGCGGGTGCTGCAAAGGAGGTCACCGACGATGCCTGACGGCGGCGCCGCGGGCCTGCTCCTCGGTGGGGTGCTGACCGAGTACCTGGCCTGGCGGTGGTGCCTGTACGTGAACGTGCCGATCGCGGTCGCCGCCGTGGCCGTCGGTGCTCCGCCGCGCCGAGCGGTACTATCGCCGACGATGCCATCGCTTGATAGTGCGTTGCTGGGGTGGGCGGTACGCGTTGCCGCTCCAGGGGCGGATGTCACCGAAGTTCGCGGCTTGCGCGACGGTGGCTCGCCCTGGTTGGTGCGGCTCAGCCGACGTGGTGAGCCGCGCACTGTCGTGTTGCGAGTCGGCAGCGGACAGGACCCATCGGCGCTGCGCACGGAGGTGGCGGCGCTTCAGCTCGCCGCGAAGCACGACATCCCGGCGCCACGGCTGCTCGCCGCCGAGCTTGCTGGTGACTCTCCCGCGGTACTGGTCGAGCTGCTGGCCGGAAGCAGCGCGATCCCGTCGGATCGCCCTACTGCTCGCCTGCGTACGCTCGGTCGCACCGCGGCCGCGCTGCACGCTGTCGCCGTGGAGCCCGGGCCTGCGTTGCCCAGGCGCGATCGGCCGATCGCCAGCCAGGACTTCGCTGCGCTGCGCCGCCAGCAGCCGGCACAGCCCCTGCTCATGGAGGCCGAGGAGCGAGTGACGCAGCTGCGTTCACGGGAAGCTGACGTCTTCGTGCACGGTGACCTGTGGCAGGGCAACGCCCTGTGGACCGGGGACACGCTCGCCGGTCTGGTCGACTGGGACTGTGCGGGCGCCGGGCCGCCCGGTGTCGATCTCGGTTCGTTGCGTTGCGACGCCGCCATCTGCTTCGACATCGAGGCCGCAGACGACGTCCAACATGGCTGGGAGGAGGTGGCCGGCCGACCCGCGGTGGACGTCGCGCACTGGGATGTCGTGGCTGCGCTGAGCACTCCCCCGGACATGGGCTGGTTCCCCGAAGCCCTCGCCGGGCAAGGCCGGCCCGATCTCAGCCGAGAAGTACTGCTCCAGCGTCGCGATGGGTTCCTTCTGGCCGCCCTCAGCCGGTTGGACGCCGATGGCGGGTGACACTACCGGGCGGCCCAGCGGCTAGGGCCGATCTGACGACGCCTGGTTGGTAGGTTTGGCTGACCAGCCGACAGCCTGCCAAAGGGAGGACAGGCGGTCAGACGCCACGAACTCACCGACCAGGCCTCGGCTGAGATCGCCCCATTGCTGCCGGCCAATGGCCGTCCTGGCGGGCAATGGGCTTGAGGCCACGCATCGGCCGTAGCCGCGACTACGGCCGCCCATGGTCGGCCGCAACCCGGTCGGTGGTGGCGGTACGGCCGGGCGGCCTCGGCCAGAAGCGGCGTGAACCGCTGCACCCAGCGGTAACGGGCGGACGGTTCTCATGGTTGGAGTCTGTGCGCCGCCCACCTCACCGCCAACGCAACAGAGCTCGGCCTGGGGTATCAGTAGGTTAGCTGCTCATTCCAGTCGGTTCCGCGCCCCTCGGGGGTGAGGTCGTACAGGTTCCAGAGCGGTTCGATGGTGCCGACGTGGCGGGGATCCTGTCCGGGGTCGGTTGGTGCGTAGAAAAGCTCTGAGCCCCAGAAGTGGCGGATCGTCTCCCCATCGCGGTGGAACACGTTCAGCATCGGCCGCTGGTGGCCTTCCGCGGTCTCGGCGAGGTAATCGCGGTTGTAGGTGCTGCCCGCCGAGGACAGCAGGCGCAGCCGGCGCCAGCCGCGCTCCTCGGCGAAGGCCAGGATGCGCGACAGCGGCGCCTTCCCGGCGGCCGCGAAGTTGATGCGCTGGGAGACGTGCTCCGCCGCGCCGTCGAGCTGATCGAGCAGTGCGGTGCACGACGGGCACGGGCCCTCCACAATGGGCAGGAGCGCGGTTCGACCGCCTTGGGGGCCCGGCCGCTCGTCGCCGGGGTCACGGGGAAACATCATGCTGTAGATCACCAGCGAGTCCCTGCCGGGCGCGAACAGCTCAGACAGCCGCACGTCGGTCGGGTCGCCGTCCGGCCCTTGCCCCTGGAAGACGTAGTCCTGCGGCACGACGCCGCCGGGCGGCAACCGTCGCCTTGCGGCAGCCACTGCCTCCATGGTGCGGCGCAGCTCGATCTCCTGCTCGAGCAGCCGATCCCGCGCCGCCCGGTACTCGGCTGACTCTCCAGGAAACGTGATGCCCATGATTGCTCCTTCTCACAGAGTCGCGTACAGCTACAGCCTGTGCCTCAAGCGGCGGCCACCGGAAAGGATCTCACCCAGCACCGACATCAGGTGCCGACGTCCAACGACGAGCATCCGGTCCAAGCACTCGCGGCGGACCGTGCCCACCCACCGCTCCGCGTAGGCGTTCGCCCGCAGGGAAGTTGAGCGTAACCTTTGGCTGTCCGCTCGCGCACAGCTGGAGGTGATGCCGCAATGACCGGTCGGTTGCACGGTCGCACCATCGTGGTGCTGCTGGCCGAGGGGTTCGAAGACCTCGAGTTCTGGGTCACTGTGATGCGCTTGCGGGAGGAGGGCGCCCAGGTGACCGTCGCGGGGCTGACGACGCAGCCGGTCCATGGCAAGCATGGCCTGGAGGCGACGGCGGACATCCAGGTCGCGGAGGCGTCGGCCGATGCCTTCGACGCGGTCGTGGTTCCGGGAGGCTGGGCGCCCGACCAGCTGCGCCGCTCCGACGCGGTGAAGGACCTCGTACGCAAGGCATACCACCAGGGCAAAGTCGTGGGTCTCATCTGCCACGCGGGTCTTGTGGGGATCTCTGCTGGCATCGTGGACGGCAGGCGCGCGACCGGGAGTCTGGGCATCAAGGATGATCTGGTGAACGCGGGGGCGACATGGGTGGACGAGCCAGCGTTCCAAGACAGCAACATCGTGTGGGGCCGGGTGGTCGAAGATATCCCAGACTTCTGCCGCGAGCTCATCGCCGCGATCAAGACGAATCGAGCCTAACCGCCTATAGGGTGCGTAAATGCGTCCACGCAGCTCAGGGTGTTCACGGGGGAGAACCCAAGCCACTCACAGAGCGCGTGGGAAACACCCCCAGCAGCGCCGCCTGCTCGACCGCGCCGGCCTGACCCCACCACCCCGCCGGGGTGAACGGCGCCCGGGCACGGCGGAGGAGCCGGCGCGTCAGGGGGCGATCATAGTCATCCTGAGAATGGGAACTGGGACGATTGGCGGCGCCCCGGGCCGGCCAGGCGCGAAGGAGGCTACCGATTGCACGACCTGCTCATCCGTGGCGCGAGGATCGTCGACGGCACGGGTGCCCCGGCAGTGAGCGGGGACGTCGCAGTTGAGGACGGGGTGATCGGCGAGGTCGGGCGGCTGGGCCGGCCAGCGGCGCGGCGGGTGGTCGCCGCCGACGGGGCCGTGCTCGCCCCCGGCTTCATCGACCTGCACACCCATTCGGACTTCACGCTGCCCCAGTTCCCGCGGGCTGCGGCCATGACCCGGCAGGGCGTGACCACGCAGGTGCTCGGCAACTGCGGCTTCTCGCCGTTCCCGGTCACCGGGCCGGCAGCGCAGCTGCTGCGCGCCTACACCGGTTTCCTGGACGGCGGCCTCGATTGGGACTGGCGCACGCTCGACGAGTACGCACAGCGGCTGGCAGCGCTGCCGCTGGCGGGCAACGTGGCCCTGCTGGTCGGCCACGGGAGCGTGCGCATCGCCGTCATGGGCTTTGCCGACCGGGCGCCCATCGACGCCGAGCTCGCCGCCATGCGCGACCTGGTCGCCCAGGCCATGCGTCAAGGCGCGTTCGGGCTGTCGAGTGGGCTGATCTACGCCCCGGG
>WNFZ01003713.1_pt1 | contig 14257 bp, 8 predicted proteins | sample 5400081 | NCBI WGS metagenome assembly WNFZ01 (sample SAMN13153365, study PRJNA577476) | soil metagenome | isolation source: 80 cm soil or saprolite under grassland replicate 1 | place: USA:California | collected 2016-06-15
TACACTTAAGTCCAGGCTGCTCGGTCGGACTTTCACATGGGATTTTTTAGGTCCCACACTACTAATCCCCCGCCGGAAGGCAGCTACTCTCGAGAAGCAACTTCCTTCAGAAAAAGATATAGAATATATAATTCCGTGCCTTTTTCTAAAGAAAGAAGCTTAATATAAAGAACTAGCGTGCACTCGTTATATCACATTAAAAAACTAGCGGTCAAGTAGATAGGTGGACAAACTGTGGACAAAGTTTATGCTTCTGCAATCTGCAGATTAGCCGCTTTTTTAACCTTAGAAGAAATTTCACGGACAAGTTTAGGATTGTCTTTGAGATATTTGCGAGAACCATCAATTCCCTGCCCAAGTTTCTGGCCATCGTAGGTATACCAACTGCCAGACTTAGCTACTACTCCGTACTGGATACCGGCATTGACGAGATCGGCCTGAGCAGAAATACCCTCATTATAAAGAATATCGAACTCACAGGTACGAAATGGCGCCGCTACCTTATTTTTAACTACCTTTACTTTCACCCGGTTGCCTACAATCTTATCTCCAGATTGAATTTGGGCCGCCCGGCGAATCTCAAGCCGAACTGAAGCATAAAACTTCAGAGCCAATCCGCCGGTAGTCGTTTCGGGATTGCCAAACATAATTCCGATCTTATGCCTGATTTGATTGATAAACAAAACTGTGGTATTCGTTTTAGATACTATGCCCGTCAGCTTGCGCAAGGCATGAGACATAAGCCGGGCTTGCAAGCCCATATGCTGTTGATCCATTTCTCCCTCTATCTCCGCCCGGGGAGTTAAGGCCGCCACCGAATCAATTACCACAAGAGATACGCCGCCTGATTTAACCAATGTTTCTACGATTTCCAATCCTTGTTCGCCGGTATCGGGTTGGGAAATAAGCAAATCTTGAATTTTAACGCCAATTTTTTTGGCATACTCCGGGTCCAAAGCATGTTCGGCATCAACATAAGCCGCCACTCCGCCCATTTTTTGGACTTCAGCCACCAAATGGAGAGCCAGAGTTGTTTTACCCGAACTTTCAGGGCCATAAACCTCCACCACTCTTCCTCTAGGCATACCGCCCACACCCAAAGCCAAATCCAAAGAAATAGATCCCGTAGGAATAACATCTACATCAACCCGACGTGTATCACCAAGCTTCATGATGGAACCGTCGCCATACTTTTCCTGTATTTCTTTGACCGCCAGATCGACATTTTTATTAATTTTTAAATCTTCGTGTTTTTTCGCCATAAACAAACTCGCAATTCCCTCCTATTGCTTGTATTTAAACTTCTTCCTTTTCAGCTTCAGGCGTATCAGCTGAGACACCAGATTCTACTGATGTATTAATCAATGTCCCTTCTCCAGGCTTAAGATAAACTTCCCGCGGCTTTGCTCCATCACCTGGACCAATAACTCCTTTTTCTTCAAGAATGTCGAGCAATCGGGCTGCCCGGGCATAACCAACCCGTAACCGCCGCTGCAACAATGAGGCCGAAGCTTTACCTGCTGAGATTACCACTGCTTTGGCATCTTCGTAAAGATCATCATTAAAACCAGCACTGTCACCTATTGTACCAATTGTATTAATACCGGTATCCAAATCAACTTTTAATTCTTCCTCTCCTGTTTCCATTTCTAATTTTTCAGCTTGTTTGCATATAAATGAAACTACATCTTTAACTTCCTTTTCGGTTGTTAGTGGAGCTTGAAGCCGTCGCGGTTTAGATGCATCTCCGGACATAAACAGCATATCTCCTCGACCCAATAATTTTTCAGCACCAGACATATCAAGAATGGTACGCGAATCCACCTGGCTTGCTACCTGCAAAGCGATACGCGACGTAATATTTGCCTTAATTAATCCGGTAATCACTTCTACCGATGGCCGCTGAGTAGAAAGAATCAAGTGAATACCAACAGCCCGAGACATCTGGGCCAGACGTACAATCGCCGCTTCTATATCCCGACCATAGGAAACCATTAAATCCGCCAATTCATCAATTACGATTACAATAAACGGCATTAGTGATTCATTATTAGATGATAGCTTGGCATTATAGGAAAAAATATCCCGGGCTGCCGCTTTAGACAACAGGTCATAACGGCGATCCATTTCAGAAATAGCCCAGCGCAAAGCACCAAGCACTTTTTTATTATCAATAATTACCGGGGCAATGAGATGCGGGATATCGTTATAAAGAGTCAATTCCACTCGTTTAGGATCAATCAAAATAAGTTTAACAATATCCGGCGAATGCTTGTATAAAAGAGAAAGAAGAATTGAATTTATCATTACTGATTTTCCGGTTCCGGTTGCGCCGGCAATTAAAAAGTGGGGCATTTTTTCTAAGCCGGTATAAACTGGGTTGCCTGACACATCCCGCCCAAGCGCAATGGGCAAAAAGTTTTTCGATTGAGTAAACTCTTCCTGTTCCAAAAGCGCGCGCAACGATACAATAGCAATCTTTTTATTAGGAACTTCAATGCCAACTAATGACTTGCCGGGAATAGGCGCTTCAATTCTAATGGGATGCGCTGCCAAAGCCAAAGATAAATCCGGATTAAGCGCACCAATACGCGATAATTTCACACCTACGGCGGGACGCAAAGTATATTGAGTTACAGTCGGACCAATAGACACTTCTCCCATTTCCACATCAATTCCAAAATTAGACAACGTTCTTTTGATAATCATGGCACTGGCATTAATATCTCCGGTTGACGGTGACTCCTTGTCATCATTGAGAAGATCAAGCGGCGGTAAAATCCATTTTCCCGTTTTCAGATTCCTAATGACAAATGCCATGTCAGAAACATCAGTTTTTGCCGGTTGGACTTTGGCAGCAGCAAGCTTACCATCAGGCCTTCTCAATGATTCATTGCCCTGACGAATCACGATATTATCTACTTCCTTTTTTTCATCCTCCGATTTAGTTATAAGCTGATATAAAGGCACATTGAGAGCCAGGAGCACGGAAATAACCATAAGCGCCACTAAAATGATGAACGATGCTGTAAAGCCAACCAGATTTCTAAGCGGATAACCGAATATCACGCCTAAATAACCCCCTTGCACAATACGATCCTGGAGTTCGCCATTGCCTAAAATAAAGAAGATAGCCAATGAAGCAAGAACAAAAATACTTGTCCCCAGAACCGCACTAATATATATCTTACGGGAAATAGATTTAATAAAGGCAAAACTTAGTAGCCCAAAAGCAATGGGAATAAGAAAAAATCCCCAGCCAAAAAGAGTACGAGAAGCAGAATTTAACACATTGCCGGCAGTTCCCGCTTTGCCAACAAAAGCAAGAATACTAATCACAGCAACTAAAAAACTAAATAATCCCCAGATGCTATTTTTTGTCTCTTGAGAAATATCAAACTTACCCGCCCAATTTTCTTTTATTTCAGGGTTAGCGAGTTTCTTCTTTTTCTTAAACCTCATACCAGTAATTGTATCAAATAGAATGCCCTAAGCAACAATAAACCCGCTCTTAGAGCGGGTTTATTGTCTAGGCCTGGCCATCGCCTTCTATCTGAGATTTTAGGCCAGTTCCGGCGGGAATGAGCCGGCCAATGATAACATTTTCTTTAAGACCACGCAGGTAATCCTCTTTGCCGGCAACTGCCGAATCAATAAGAACTTTGGCCGTTTCCTGGAATGATGAAGCTGACAAGAAACTTTCAGTTGTCAAAGAAACTTTAGTAATGCCCATGAGTAGCTGTTCAAAAGTTGCCGGATTTTTCTTTTGAGCTTCCATTCGCTCATTTTCCAAGATACCTTTACGTTTTTCTATAATATCTCCGGCTAACAAATCCGTATCTCCCTGATCAATGACCCGGATGCGTGAAAACATCTGGCGAACGATGAGTTCTACATGCTTATCATTGATGGTATCGCCTGTTGGAAAATAAATGCCCTGCACTTCACGAATTATATAGCGAGCTACCAATTGTATATCCCCTGTTGTCTTATATAATTCTTTAAGATCAATATGGCCTTCACTTAACTGCTGGCCTAGAGTTACTAAATCACCTTGAGTTACTGCCACTGCAATATTAGGCGAGACAAGGTATTCCCGTTTTTCGCCTTCGGTTGTCTCAATCACAATGGCTTTTTGTTTGCCTTGTTCCTCAATAGCCAAAACTTTGCCTTCAACATCAGCAATAAGGGCTTTGAATTGAGGCGGGCGAGCTTCGAAGATTTCTTCAACCCGCGGCAAGCCCATAGTAATATCAGCTCCGCCAGCTACGCCACCGGTATGGAAAGTTCTCATCGTTAATTGAGTACCCGGCTCTCCAATTGCCTGAGCCGTGACAATGCCAACCGCTTCGCCAATTTCAACTATAGTATTTTTCGACAAGTCATAACCGTAACACATTCGGCAGACGCCATTACGAGCCTTACAAGTAATAAGCGAGCGGATTCTAATCGTTGGTAAATTTAATTCATCAATTTTCTTAGCCGCCGCTTTATCAACAATTTTGCCCTTTTTAACAATAACCTCACCATTAGCATCCTTGATTTCTTCCAAAACTACTCGGCCCTTCACCCTTTTACCCAACGATTCACCGCTGAATTTAGAATCTTCAGCATAGACGGTGTAACCTTCCTTATCTTTACAATCTTCTTCCAGAACCACAATATCTTGCGCCACGTCAACAAGACGCCGAGTTAAATAACCGGCGGATGCAGTCTTCAAAGCTGTATCTACCAATCCCTTACGCGCACCGTGAGTAGAAATAAAATATTCCAGCGGAGCCAGACCTTCTTTAAGCGAATCTTTGACTGGCAATTCAATTAACTCGCCCGAGGGGTTGGCAAAAATACCTCTCATGCCCATCATCTGATCAAGCGTCGACCAGTTACCGCGAGATTTAGATTCCACCATCATATAGGCAGAATCTTCCGGTGTAAGCTGTTTCTTCACCAGAACCGATAATTTTGACTTGGCGGCGGTCCAAATTTCAATGGCCTTAGAGCGACGTTCGTATTCCGTGAGTAGGCCCTCTTGATATAACTTCTTATTTTCTTCCACCATGCGGTCGGCTTCTTCAATTATTTCGGGTTTTTCCTTAGGCGTACGCAAATCATTCATGCCCCAAGAGATACCGGAACGAGTAGCATAATAAAATCCAAGATCTTTTACTTTGTCTAGAAATTGAACTGTTATTTCTTCACCATACTCATCCCAGATACCGGCTTCGATGCTTCGAATATCCGGTTTAGTAAGCGTTTTATTAACAAAACCGTATCCTTCAGGCAAAGCTTGGTTAAAAAGAATCCGGCCAGCGCTAGTCTCAATAATTCCGCCTTTAGCCGTGTCATCACGCTGTTTTTTATCACCTGGTTTATACAAAACTTTAATCTGAGCTCTCAAGTCTACGATTCCATTTTCATAAGCTAAAATTGCTTCTTCAAATGACGAGAATAATTTTCCGGTACCATTGGCATTGGGAACAGTGCTAGTCAAATAATAGCATCCAAAGGAAATGTCATGACTGGCTACAGCCACTGGTTCTCCGGTGGCCGGTTTCAAAATTCCATGCGTAGAAAGCATAAGCTCCCGCGCTTCTTCTTGAGCTTGTTTAGTAAGCGGCAAGTGAACCGCCATTTGATCACCGTCAAAATCCGCATTAAAGGCATGCACTGGCATAGCTGGAATCTGAATTGCTTTTCCTTCAATCAAGATTGGCCGAAATGCTTGGACAGAAAGGCGATGCAATGTCGGAGCACGATTAAGCAATACCAGTTTATTCTGAATTGCTTCTTCCAAGGCAGCCCAGACATCTGCGGTTTCCTGCTCAATCAAACGTCCGGCAGATTTAATATTATGGGCTAAACCTTTATTGATCAGGATACCGATGACAAATGGTTTAAACAATTCTAATGCCACATGTTTTGGCAGACCACATTCAGCAATGCCAAGTTTTGGACCAATAACAATGACGCTTCGGCCAGAATAATCAACCCGTTTGCCTAAAAGATTTTGCCGGAATCGGCCTTGCTTTCCTTTAAGCATATCAGCCAGCGACTTTAAGGCTCGCTTTTGGCCAGTTGAAGCCGCAGTCGTAATTTGGCCTTTACGCATAGAATTATCAATCAAGGCATCAACTGCTTCTTGCAGCATGCGCTTTTCATTTTTAGTGATAACTTCAGGCGCTTTAAGCTCCATTAAATGCTTTAAGCGGTTATTCCGATTAATTACCCGGCGATAGAGATCATTTAGATCAGAGGTGGCATAGCGCCCCCCATCCAATGGCACCATCGGCCGCAATGAAGGCGGAATGACTGGCAAAGTGGTCATAATCATCCATTCCGGCCGCAATTTCGCCTTAATTATATTGCGGATAAGTTTTAACCGCCGGGCAATTTTCCTAAGCTCCAGCGGATTTACTTCATTTTTATATTCGCCTTCAATTTGATCAGCTAATTCTTCTAAATTAATTTCTTCCAACAACTTACGGACCGCTTCGGCACCTATACCCGCTTCAAACACCTCACCGTATTTTACGGAGAGGTCACGATATTCGAGTTCAGAGAGAATCTGATATTTACGCAAGCTCTTTAAGTTATTGCGCTCGCGGTCTTTTAGTTCTTTCAAATTTTGCTGCTCTTCCTCAATTGCAGTTGTTTTGAGTTTTGATTTAAATTCCGATTCAATACGCTTCATCGCTTCAGTTTTCAAGTCTTCATTTACCCTCATCACAATGTAACTGGCAAAATATATAACCTTCTCGAGTTCCGGCAAAGAAACACCCAAGATAGAAGCAATTTTTGAAGGCACGCCGCGCAAAAACCAGATATGCGCTACGGGTGAAGCCAATTTAATATGACCCATGCGCTCGCGCCGGACAATTGAACGGGTTACTTCCACGCCGCAACGGTCGCAAATAATACCCTTGTACCTTATTCTTTTATATTTTCCACAATAACACTCCCAATCTTTTGTTGGGCCAAAGATTGCTTCTGAAAACAAACCTTCTCTTTCTGCTTTCTGCGTACGATAATTAATAGTTTCTGGCTTTGTTACTTCACCATAAGACCACGATAAAATATCTTCAGGGGAAGCAAGTCTAAGTTTTATATAAGATAAGTCCATATAATTATTCGAGATCTGACATATCCTGATTTCGACACTCGGGTAGGCTGGGGTTCATTAATGTACTAATCAATATGGCAAGGGTCGAAATCAGGATATGTCAGATTGTCATCTTTCAATTAAATCCACATTCAAGCCAAGTCCTTTGATTTCTGAAAGCAGGACTTTGAATGATTCAGGCAAATGAGGGGCTACAATTTCCTCTCCATTAACAATGGATTCGTAAGTTTTGGCTCGGCCTAAAACATCATCCGACTTAATAGTTAACATTTCCTGAAGTGTATGCGCAGCGCCATAACCTTCCAGGGCCCACACTTCCATTTCGCCAAACCGCTGGCCACCAAATTGAGCTTTACCACCCAAAGGCTGTTGAGTGATAAGCGAATAAGGACCAATGGATCGCATATGAATCTTATCTTCCACCATATGAATTAATTTCATGAAATAAGTCGTACCAACCGTACATTTCTTATCAAAAGGTTTGCCGGTTTTGCCGTCATAAAGCTGAACCTTGCCATCCATAGGGAAATTGGCTTTCTTGAGTTCTTCCATAATAATTTCTTCGGTCGGACCCGCCATAGCTGGAGTAGCCGCTTTATAATCCAATTTCTTGGCCGCCATTCCCAGGTGCGCTTCCAATACCTGCCCGATATTCATTCGAGAAATGATACCCAGAGGACTCAAAACAATATCCACCGGCGTACCGTCAGCTAGAAATGGCATATCTTCTTCCGGTAAAATAGTAGAAATAACACCTTTATTGCCATGGCGGCCGGCCAATTTATCACCCACCTGGATTTTTCGAAGTTGGGCAACAGAAACCTGAATCTTTTTGATTACACCAGCATCCAGGCGATCACCCTCTTCACGAGAGAAAATTTTAACGCCGACAACACGTCCCTGTTTACCGTAATCCAATCGCAACGAAGTATCTTTTACATCTCTAGATTTATCGCCAAAGATTGCCCGAAGCAGCCGCTCTTCAGCCGTTAAATCACTCTCGCCCTTAGGAGAAATCTTGCCCACGAGAATGTCTTGTGAGCGAACTTCTGCACCGATGCGAACAATTCCATCCGAATCCAAATCGGCCAACCTTTCCATAGCTACATTGGGAATATCATAAGTAATGACTTCTGGACCAAGCTTAGTCTCACGAACATCAGTTGAATAATCTTCAATATGAATTGAGGAGAAAAGATCTTCTTTAACCAGCCGATCTGATAGAACAATGGCGTCTTCATAATTAGCGCCTTCAAAAGACATGTAAGCCACAACCAAGTTTTTTCCAAGCGCCAATTCACCCTGATCTGTGGCTGGACCATCAGCCAATATATGCCCGCGCTTCACTTTATCTCCCTTTTTCACCAATGGACGTTGGTTAAGCGAAGTAAAAGCATTAGCCTTGGCAAATTTCAGCAATTTAAACTCAATCTTTCGGCCCTTATCAGTTTCCAGGACAATATGCGAGGCATCAACTGCCTTAATCGTGCCGCTTTCAGGAGCAACTACAACCATGCCCGAATCAATTGCTACCTTTCTTTCCAAGCCAGTTCCTACATATGGCGCTTCTGGTTTAATCAGTGGCACCGCCTGACGTTGCATATTCGAACCCATTAATGCTCGGTTGGCGTCATCATGCTCTAGAAATGGAATTAACGACGTAGCAACCGAGAATTGCTGCCGCGGTGAAACATCTATATAATCAATTTGCATTGGATCCGCTGTACCCGGTTCACCTTTAATACGAGCAATAATTTCGGACTCTACAAATTTGCTGTTATCATCAAGCTTAGCTCCGGCTTGCGCAATGATGTATCTTTCTTCTTCGGTAGCGTCCATATAAGTCACTTCCCCTGTGACTTTTCCTTTTTCGACTTTTATATAAGGTGTCAAAATAAATCCAAGCGGTGAAATCTTGGCATATAATGCCAAGTGGCCGACTAAACCAATATTCGGACCTTCCGGAGTAGCAATTGGACAAATTCTACCATAGTGAGAGGGATGAACATCACGAACTTCAAAACTAGCCCGTTCACGAGTTAAGCCGCCTGGACCCATAGCTGATAATCGGCGCTTATGTTCTAATTCTGACAGTGGATTTTGCTGATCCATAAATTGGGACAACTGTCCTGAGGAAAAGAATTCTTTCAAAGCCGCTACGAATGGCCGAGCATTAATAAGCTGCGATGGCAGGACTGTAGCCACATCCGACGTGCTCATGCGGTCTTTAATGATACGTTCCATTCTGGCAAAGGCAATTCGAAGACGGTCTTGAAGCAGTTCACCCAATGTCTTTACCCTACGATTGCCAAGATGATCGATGCTGTCAGGCTGGGCACCGGGATCGTTATTAAGCCGGATAATTTCCTTAACTAGATGGATAATGTCTTCCTTACTCAAAATCCTATATTTTTTATCTTCTAAATCCCAATCTTGATTAAACCGCTTATTCATCCTGAAACGACCAACTTTAGAAAGATCGTATCGGGAAGGATTAAAGAATAGGTTATTTATCATCTGCCTAGCTGTATCGGGTGTGGCTGGATCTCCCGGACGGATGCGCTTATACATTTCAATTAATCCTTCATCTTCATTTGAGGACGGGTCGGCTAAAATAGTGGCCAGAATATATTTAGTATTTGGATCATTATCAACATCCTCAAATAATTTCTTGATTTCCTCATCACTGCTAATGCCAAATGCCCGCAGGAGAGCTGTGGCCGGAACTTTTCTTTTCCGATCAATCCTAACCGAGATAACACCATTAAATTCAGTTTCAAATTCCAGCCAGGCGCCTCGGGAAGGGATTAATTTTGCACCGAAAAACCGCTTATAGCGGCTTGATCGTGATAACGAGAAAAATGCTCCCGGGCTTCGAATAAGCTGTGAAATTACAACCCGCTCAACACCGTTAACAATAAAGGTGCCGCGTGGAGTCATAAGCGGCAAATCAGCAATAAACAATTCTTGTTCCCTTTTGGCACCGGTACGCTTATTGCGCAATTCTACCTTAACTTTAAGGGGAGCTTCGTAGGAAATATTTTTCTCAATTGCTGTCCGCTCATTATATTTAGGCTCATCCAATTTAAAATCCAGAAAACTTAATTCAAGTTCCTTACCGGTCCAATCTTCGATCGGCGAAACATCATTAAGCAACTCATCTAAACCTATATCTAAGAACCATTTATATGAATCTAATTGCACCTGCACCAAGTTCGGAGCCTCGAATTGGTCAATATTATATTTAGAAAATATTTTTCTCATGCGCTTATTTAAGCGTTATAAAAATACGCAGGCCAATAACTGTCCACGTCTGAAAACAAGCTAACGACGCAAAACACGGCTCACCAGTCGTGTTTGGCTGAATATAACTTGCTTTATTGTAGACGCATTGTCGGAATCACGGGCCCTCGGGTAAATCTACTTACAGGGGGTGGAGCAGATTATCCCGAAATTGTTATGTTTTTAGAAAGCCACAACTAAATTACGACTTCCTAAAAACCTACCACTTATGACCCTCATTAATGCCTTTTACCGCAGAAATCCATGTCTTTACTACGGTATAGGCGGAGCTATGTTTGTCAATGTCACCCGCTATGGTGATACGATTTAACGACAGTAGATTTATTCTATTCTTTTTCAAAAACTTGTCAACAGTATCAATAAGAACAGTATCGAGATCAGCCTTAAATGAAAAGTCAAGGATATCGATCAACTTTCTATCTTGCTTGAGTTCTAATGCTATATTTCCAATGCTTTTGAAGTTTATTATCAGATCCATAGTTAAAAATTACTAATTTCTAATATCTAAATCTTAACCAATGCCTAAATTTTAAATTAAAAAATTGGAATTTGTTTAGAAATTAGGATTTAGTAATTAAAATTTCCAATGCAGTCCTTATCCGTATCTTTTTATGCTTTGTACTATTCCCAAGCCAAGCATTAATGCAAAAAGATGGCTGCCACCATAACTTATAAATGAAAATGGAATTCCCGTAATCGGCAACAGCCCTAAATTGACCGCGGCATTCACAATTGTATGAACCGTAATTAAAATCGCCATGCCCAAACAAAATAATTTCCCAAAATTATTGTGGGTTCGTTCACCAATGTATAAAATTCTAGCAATTATAATAAAAACTAATCCCAATACAGCAATAACTCCCAACAAACCGAACTGTTCAGCTAAAGCCGCAAAAGCAAAATCATTATGAGCTTCGGGAAGAAAACCCAAGCTCGCTTGAGAACCCTTGCCTAAACCATTCCCCAGCCAATGTCCAGAACCGATAGCAATTTTTGACTGAATAATATTATAACCTATCCCTGTTGGGTCTCTGTAAGGATTTGTGAAGGCAATGAGGCGCTCCTTCTGATAGGGTTTAAGCATAAAAATCCATCCAAAGTATACCGTAAAGATAGTAACGATCATCAGCAGGAAAAAATGTCGCTTATTGATTCCCGCTGCCAATAAAATTCCTCCCCAAAGCAAGGAAAGTAATGCCGCCGACCCCAAATCCGGCTGAATTAAAATCATTCCTAAGAGAATGAGAAGATAGGTCCCGGAAATTACAATATGACGAAATTGATTGATATGGCTATGGCGTTGAGAAAAATATTTAGCCATTACTACGATAAACGCGAGTTTAGCCAGTTCGGACGGTTCAAAACGAAAGTTACCAATAATGATCCAGGCATGAGAACCGCGAATTGACGGTGAAAGAAGTGCCCACCCCAGAAGAATGATAGCCAGCCCATAGAAAATCATTACTGGTGAAGAATAATTTTTTAAATATCGATAATTAAAAAATGAGAGCGCTACCATAACCGCTAATCCGATGCCGATGAATATTGCATGGCGATAAAGGAATGGCCCGTTCCAGCCGTCAATGCCGTACAAGTTAATAAAACTAAGCAACAAAATTGCCACCGTTGTGGCAAATAATGGCCAGTCAATTTCCTTAAAATATAAGCTAAAACTTCTGAAACTCTTCCTGAGATCCATTGGTTTTGAGAAAATTAGAATTATTGAGGATATCAGTCGCGGCTATAATTCGAACGTGTTTTACTTCTCCCGAAACAGCAAATGGCCAGCTTACTTTAAAGTATCGTTCTGTTCCCGCCAAGAAAGTTCTGACTACCGTTGTATTTACGCCAATAATATTTTCCTGCTGATCCAATAAAAGCACGACTACATCCACCTTATCGAGGTTAAAATTTGAATGATTATAGATTACTCCTTCATACTCGCTATAAACCGGAGCAGTGCCAATATTCCGATACTGCTCCCTTCGAAGGGGGAAATCAATAGCGGTTTTAGGGCCTTCTATTTTTTGCCATGAAACTGGTTGAAATACCAGCTGAGAAGTACTGACAATATTTTCCGATTTAATGCTTTCAACCAAAAAACGAGTCTGGCCGGGAACAATATAGAATAGCCCCTGACGCCGGCCCGCTTCATTGCCAGAAGCATCATAGAAAATCACTTCATATCCAATATCGGAAGCACCGTAAACAGAATTGGGGTTTTGAACCGCAGCTACAAAGTCATATTCTCCATTTGCCGCCGGTAAAATCAGAGTTGATGTGATTTCCAGCGGCTTTGTCTCCGGGGCGCACAATATCCCGCAGACCGCTCCGCAATCCACGCCTTCCTCGCCTTGATTCTGCTTGTTATCAAAACAGGTAGGGCGGGGAGTTAAAAGAAAATATGCTCCATATCCTAAGCCGCTAAAAAGCAATAAAAATATACAAAAGATAATAATCTGTTTGGCTAAGCGGGGCATATATTAGAATTATAACCTAGAAAAAAGCATGGGGCGAGCAAGCTTATTTAGTTATATCCCAAAGTCAAACTTAAAACCAGTAATCTGGCGGCTACGACCCTGTCCTCTGTCCAGGGCGGAATTTACTTTTATTTCTTTGGCGCCGGCTTATGCGAGCTCGTATCATAAGAGGTGAGACATTCCCATTTATAAACAATTAAAAAGGCATTGAATTGGCGACTACCTACTTTCGCCGGGTAATCCCGACTATCATGGGCCTTAGTGTATTTCACTTCTGAGTTCGGAATGGGATCAGGTGGGACAACACTAGTATAATCACCAAATCAATGCCTTTTTAAATTCCTGATAAAATTCTATAGAGAGGCAACCTCATCGATTGCCCCATCGGGAACTACATGAGATCGGTACTGATTCGCTCCAGCGATCTGAAAGCACTATCTTCTTGCTTCTCTAACTCCTTGATGCGGCGTTTGATCTCTCGCCGCCCTTTGAAGTTAAAGATACCCAGACTCTTTTGCTCTCTTTTGAGAGCATCGATTTGCTCCATGATGCTGAGCGTGCTCGCTGCTGCTTGAGCAAGACGTTCTCTCATATTTCACCTCCCTATAGAATATTATCAAGTTACTGGTTTCAAAAACTTTCACAATATCCAAACAAGGCGGATCGTCCGGGTATCTAATCCGTCCGATCCTTCAGGGCTCCAAACGTATGCTTAGTAGTGGATTCTGCCTGCCACTTACATACGCGTGTATGCCTCAGCACATGCTCGCCCTGCTCGGATATTACCAAAGCTTAATTTTGTAAGGAATCAATAGTTACTCAATAAATCGGATTTATTAGTAGCTCTTGGCTGAACACGTTACCGTGCGTACACCTGAGCCCTATCAACCTTGTAATCTTCAAGGAATCCTTATACCTCATCTTGGGGCCCGCTTCGCGCTTATATGCTTTCAGCGCTTATCGGAACTAGACATAGCTACTCAGCACTGCCCCGGGCGGGACAGCTGATACACCAGCGGTCTATTCACTCCGGTCCTCTCGTACTAGGAGCAACTCCCCTCAAGTATAAACGCCCACACCAGATATGGACCAACCTGTCTCACGCATGTTCTCACCCATTACTGGGTGCACTGGACTCTATCTTCATCCGGTCTGGATGGTTGACGTATAGTCTCTACGGGCGAACTTTTCTAATGATGATATCCGAGAAGGGGGCGAATCGTTGATTCGCCCGATGGCGACTCTAGTAGCTGGCATTCGCCTGGTAGAGCTCGAGGTTCGACTCAGGGCGGCGGCGGCACGTCTCGAGAAGGCCGGAGGTTTTCAGGATGATTTCCTGAACCCTTCCGCCGCC
>WNFZ01006614.1_pt1 | contig 14247 bp, 16 predicted proteins | sample 5400081 | NCBI WGS metagenome assembly WNFZ01 (sample SAMN13153365, study PRJNA577476) | soil metagenome | isolation source: 80 cm soil or saprolite under grassland replicate 1 | place: USA:California | collected 2016-06-15
TCGCACCGAAGGTGTCGCTGCTCCACGCAGCCGGGAACCGTGTACGGCACCAGACATCGTCGATCATCCGGCCGGACGAGATTCCACCAAACCTGGGCGTCGCTCGTGCTCGCGCGGGTTCGCCTTTGAGTCTGAAGCCAGTCGAGCGGACCCAGCGCAGCAAGCCCCGCAGCGCTACAGAGGAAAGGAGCACGTCATGCGCCAGGCATTTGCAACGCTGGCCGACCGGTTGGTCAGCCTGGTCGTGCCCAAGACCACGGCCGCGGCCTGCGCCTGCCAGCCGGGTGATTGGACCTACGTGTATTGCGGCTGTCTTTGGCCATACAAGCGTCACAAGCGGTGCTATGTGAACTGCTACTGTCAGCCTACCAGCAACTGTGGCGCCTGCTTCGTCTATACACACTGCTGATGACGGAGCGAGCGGCGCGGTCGGCCATTGAGCGGTTCGGTGGCTGGCCGCGCCGTCTGTGCCGGAGAAAGGCGCCGCAATTCACCGGGGCATGGCGTGGGCTCCCGCCCCGGACTGTCGAGAATTGCGCATCAAATCCTCGCTGAGGCGAATCAGCTATGCCGGAGATGGCGATGGTGTACGTGCTCGTTGGGTTGATGGCGGTGTTGTGGCTGGTGTTCGGGGTCTCTGCGTGGAGCAAGGTCCACAGCCACGCGGCGCGGCGTTCATTCGCCCGGCGGGACTGCTGCTCTCGGTGCTGACCCTGGGCGTCGGTCTGGCGCTTGGCCGCGGCGCGAATGCCCGGTGCGCTTGCTTCGGGGCCACAGAGCGCCCGCTCAGCCGTCGCCATCTGGTCCGCAACTCGTTGTTGCTGCTTATTGTCGCCGGCGGCCTTGCGGGCGTGGCGACGGCACCACCCCGGCCGGCGCAGCCGGCCGGGGTGGTGCTCGGCCTTGCCGCAGGACTGGCCGCCGCTCTTGTCCTCATCCACCTCGACGATCTGGCCGCGCTGTTCGGCCCGGTCCGCAGTGCCGGACCGGGCTCTCAAACAAGGAACTGACATGGCCTTCCTCGCTGCCGCCGTCACGGTTGTCGGCGCGCTCGGCGTCGTGAACTTGATATTTTCCTTGGGCGTCATCCGCCGGTTGCGTGAGCACACCGAGATACTTGATCGCCTCGCTGCTGGCGGCGGTGCGCAAGGGGACTCGGTCATGCTCCCACCCGGCGAAACGGTCGGGGACTTCGTGGCCACGACCGTGGATGGCGAGCAGCTCTCCCGCGAGGAGTTGGCCGACACCACCCTGGTCGGCTTCTTCTCGCCAGACTGCGAGCCTTGCAAGGAGCGGCTGCCGCAGTTCGTGGACTATGCCGAGCACCACCAAGGCGGGCGGCGTCAGGTGCTCGCCGTGGTCGTGGCTGATGACGAGGACGGCGCCGGGCCAGTCGTCGCCGAGTTGGCCAGCGTCGCCCGAGTGGTCCGTGACGTCGGAGCCGGGCCGGTCCCCAGGGCGTTCGGCGTTCACGGCTTCCCAGCGTTCGCGCTGGTCGAGTCGGGAGGCGTGGTGCGGGCCAGCGGCTATGAGCTGTCCGCGCTTGCAGGGCCCGCGGCGGTATGACCGGTGCGCCCGGTGCCCATGAGGGCGGCGAGCGGCCAGGTCGCGTCCTCAGGGGTGCGGGACCTGCCCTGCTGATCGCCTGGCGCGCCGCCCCCGGGTGGCTGGCGGGCCACGGCGTGGCGACCATCGTCGCCGCGGTCGTGCCGGTCGCCACGGTGTGGCTGCTCAAGGCCGTGCTCGATGCGCTGGCCTCCGGCCGCCGTGCCGCTCTGCCGCCGGGCCTGATCGGGCTGGTTGTCGCGGGTCTGGCGGCCGCGGCGCTGCCGCCGGCCACAGAATATCTGCACAACCAGGCCGGCCGGTCGATCGGGCGTCGCGCGCAGTCGGACCTCTATATCGCTATGGAGCGACTCGTTGGCCTTGCCCAACTCGAGGATCCGGCCTTTCGCGACCGGCTGAGGATGGCCCAGCAGTCGGGCCGGGCCGGGCCCGGACAGGTCGTCGACGGCGTGGTCGGGGTCTGCCGGGGTCTGATCACCCTCGTCGGCCTCATCCTGGTACTGGCCGCACTCAGCCCGGCCATGGCTGGCATCGCGCTCCTCGGGGTCGGACCCGCGCTCGTGGCGGAGATCCACCTCAGCCGGATCCGCGCCGGGATGATGTGGCAGATCAGTCCTGTCGAGCGCCGTGAGTTCTTCTACGCTGAGCTGCTGGACAGCCTTCCCGCGGCCAAGGAGCTGCGGTTGCTTGGCCTTGCGGGGTTGTTCCGGCGACGCATGCTCCACGAGCTCGGGGTTGCCGACGCGCAGCGCCGCCGCGTGGACGGCCGCGAGATGCGGGTCCAGATCGGCCTGGGATTCCTGTCGGCCGTGGTCGCGGGTGCCGGGCTGGTCTGGACGGTCAACGGTGCCGTGCGGGGACGGTTCAGCATCGGAGGAGTGTCCGCGTTCATCGCGGCGATGGCCAGTCTGCAGGGCGCGCTCACCGCGCTTGTGGCGCAGGTCGCGAACGTGTACCACGCGCTGCTGCTGTTCGGTCACTACCGCGCGGTGCTGGCCGCCGAGCCGGACCTACCGGTCGCGGTGCATCCCCGGCCGGTGCCACCGCTGCGGCACAGCCTCGAGCTCCGCGATGTCTGGTTCCGCTACGGCCCCGATCAGGGATGGGTGCTGCGCGGGGTCGACCTGGTGATCCCGCACGGCGCGGCGGTGGCGCTCGTCGGCCGCAACGGCGCCGGCAAGAGCACGCTCGTGAAGCTGCTGTGCCGGTTCTACGACCCAGAGCGAGGCGCAGTCCTGTGGGACGGTGTCGACCTGCGCGACCTGTCCGTCGTCAAGCTGCGCGAGCGGATCGGGGCGGTGTTTCAGGACTACATGTCCTACGACCTGAGCGCGTCCGAGAACATCGGCCTTGGTGACGTCGCCTTGCTGGATGACGAAGGGCGGATCCGCGCGGCTGCCCGGCGTGCGGGCATCGACGCGACGCTCGACGAGTTGCCGCGAGGCTACCGCACATTGCTGTCCCGGATCTTCGTCGATTCCGCTGACGCCGCTGATGCGGCGACGGGTGTGCTGCTGTCGGGCGGCCAGTGGCAGCGGCTCGCGCTGGCCCGCGGGTTCATGCGAGATCGGCGGGACCTGCTGATCCTCGACGAGCCGAGCGCAGGACTGGACGCGGCCGCCGAGTACGAGATCCACCACGGGCTGCGCCAGCACCGGGCCGGCGCGACCAGCGTCCTGATCTCGCACCGGCTCGGTGCGGTGCGAGACGCCGACCGGATCGTGGTACTGGCTGACGGTCAGATCACCGAGCAGGGCACGCACGCACAGCTTCTCTCCGCTGATGGCGACTACGCCCGACTGTTCCGACTGCAGGCGGAGGGCTACCGCGACGAGCCGGATGCCGCTGGCGTCGACGCTGTGACGGTGCGTGGAGCGCTGCCATGACCTGGGTATGGGTGGTCGTGGTTGGGATCGTCGCGGCGGTCGTCGGCGCCGCGTGCGTGCTGCGCAAGCGGTTCGTGGCTGTGCGAGTCGAGGGCGCGAGCATGGAGCCAATGCTGCGGGCGGGAGACCGGGTACTCGTCCGCCGGGTGGACTTGGAGCGGGTGCGTGCCGGCCAGCTCGTCGTCTTTGCAGCCCCGGCCGTCGTCGTCGCTGTGCCAGACAACCCGCCATGGCTGATCAAGCGCGCAGCGGCCCTGCCCGGCGACCCGGTTCCGCACGCTCACGTTCCAGCATTGCCCGTGACCGACCGGCAAGTCCCCGCCGGCCGGTTCATAGCCCTCGGCGACAATGCGGCGCACAGCCACGACTCTCGGGCCCTGGGATACATCGCCGGCGAGGCACTGCTCGGGGTAGTCGTGCGCGTCATGCGACCATCACACACCCGCAAGCCGCTGGTCGCGCAGGCTGTGGCGCCGACCAAGCGGCCGGAGCGTGGCGGCGCTCCTGACGGTCCGTCGCCGCACCGCGGGGCTCAGCCGGAGGGGCGACCAGGTCAGGGCTGAGGTCGGTCGGCGAGGGTGGGGATGCCGCTCAGTGCATGGGGTCGGGGGCGGCGTGTGTGGGCCTGCTGGTCGACTGCAGGGTCTGCCAGGACCGCCACGCCCACCCTACGCAGAGGATCGACCAGATGATGCCGCCGGCACGGAGAGCCAGCTGGGCGGGTGGCCGCCGATGCCGGAAGGCCATCCGAACAGCAGCTTCCAGGCCGCGTCGCTGGCGGCGAAGGTGGCCCACAGTAGCGCCGACGGTGCGAACCGCGAGCCAGCCCTGCAGCTCATACAGGTAGTGCTGGAGTCACGATGCGGCCGCCGAGTTCCCGCAGCCGCCGCTCGACCAGCTCATGCCAGGGCGTTTCCTAGCTCAGGGGGTCAGAGACCTGCGGGTCGGCCACGATGCGCTCTTGCAAGGACCGTCTGAAGGACCGTCTGGTCGAGATCCTCGGTTTGCCACGCCTCATCCAAGTCGACCTGGCCGCCGCGTAGCTCGGCGCGGCAGAGCGCTGGCGACCACGTCCGCCCGCAGCGTGAGCGGCCCCAGGAGATCATCACACCTTGCTCCTGCGCAGAGGCCGCACCCTGCCAGCGACAAGCTCGCATCGCCATGCCAAGGCTCGCCGACTTGACACGACAGATATATGATACCTGATGTGCCATCAGGGGAGGCGAGGCAGGGAGGCAGGGAGGAGGGAGCGAACGCCATTGATATGGGTCGTGCACCGACGAAGAGGCCTCGGGATGCCATGAGGCTCGGCCAACCGCGGTCGAGGCTTGAGGGCTCGCCGGGCCACCCGTCCTCCGGTCCCCGCCCCGCGATCAGCTTGCAGCGCGTCGGCAAGGACTTCCGCCTTGACCGTGGAACCACTGTCCGAGCGCTGGACGACCTTACCCTGGAGGTCGAGGATGGCCAGTTCATCGCGCTCATCGGGCCGTCCGGCTGCGGGAAGTCAACGGCCCTGCGCCTGATGGCGGCTCTCGAGGAGCCGACTTCGGGGGCCGTGTTGATCGAAGGCGCGCATCCGAGGGAAGCAGTTCGAGACCGCCGGCTCGGTGTGGCGTTCCAGGATCATGCGCTCCTCCCATGGCTCAACGCCTGGGACAACATCGCGTTGTCGTTCCGAATCGCTGCTCAGAAGGTCGACGAAGACCGCGTGCGCAGCCTCGTCGAACTCGTCGGCCTCGAAGGGTTCGAACAGGCAAGGCCGAAGCACCTGAGCGGAGGCATGAAGCAGCGGGTGGCCATCGCCAGAGCGCTGGCGCTCGCGCCCGACATCCTGTTGCTGGATGAACCGTTCGGGTCGCTGGATGCCGTCACCCGCCGCCGCCTCAACCTCGAGCTCCAGGCGATCTGGGTCGAGCAATCGGTGACCACGGTCCTGATCACCCACGCGGTGGACGAGGCGGTCTTCATGGCAGACCGGGTCTATGTCCTGTCCCCCCGGCCCGGCCGGGTGAGCCTCGTACGCGAGATCCCATTCCCCAGGCCCCGCGACCGGAAGCTCACCTTGATTCCGGAATTCCACGCCCTGACGGACGATCTCCACGTCGCCCTCGACACCCAGGCGACCTCGCCCGATGTGCTCGGAGAGCTCGAATGACGGCCGTGCGTGGCGCCCGGTCCGCGCGTGCCCAAACCTCTGCGAGCACGGGGTCGCTGGCCGGCGCACATCGTGCCGGGCTGGGCATTGCCGGGCTGATCATCTTCGTAGTCGCGTGGGAGGTGATCGGCCGGACGGAGGCGTTCGGCCGCGCCTGGCCGCCGTTGACCACCGTGCTGGACCAGTGGTCCGAGAGTCGGTCCTCACTGCTCTCCGCGCTCGCGGTGACCACCTACGAGGCCGGGGTCGGGTGGGTGGTCGGGACCCTGCTGGCGTTCCTGTCTGGAGTGGTCGCCGTGTTCATCCGCTCGATGCGTTCCGGTCTCCTGCACGTCGCCGTGGTGGTCAATTCGATCCCGGTCATCGCGCTGGGGCCGGTCCTGATCTCCATCTTCCCGCGTGAGGTCGCCCCCATGGCGCTGGCTGCGATCTCGGTCTATTTCACGACGCTGGTAGCGACGACGACAGGGTTCGCCGCGACCAAGGCCGTCCACGAGGATCTGTTCACCGTGCTGGGAGCTGGGACCCGGGAGCGGTTCCGCCGCCTGCAGCTGCCCACGGCGCTCCCGCTCATCGTGGACGGCCTCAAGCTTGCCGTCCCCGCCGCTGTGCTCGGCGCCATCCTCGGAGAGTGGTTCGGGTCCCCGCGCGGGCTGGGGCCGATCCTGGTCGCGACCATGCAGGACGCCGTCTACCCGCTCTTGTGGGCGACGGCTCTGACCGGCGTGGTCCTCTCGCTGCTCGGGTTTGGGCTCCTGGCCCTGCTCCACCAAGGAGCAAAGGAGCGCTATGGCTAGCTCCGGCCCCCCAGGCGTCACCAAGGCGGCTTCGTCGAAAGGAACCGCGGTGCGGCCCGACGGGCGCCCACCGCGGGCGAACGCAGCCGCGCGCTCGTCCACCGCCAAGTTCCTGGTTCGGTCTCTCGGACCGCTCTGGGTGGTCCTCCTCCTGGTCGGCGTCTGGCAGGCGTGGGTCTCAGCCTTCGGGATCGACCGCCTGGTCATGCCAGGGCCCCGGGATGTCTTCAGCGAGTTCGTGAGCAATCCCACCAGGTACCTGCCCGACCTCGTGATGACGGTGAAGCACGCCGCCATCGGTCTGGTCCTGGGAACGGCCCTCGGCTTCACGCTCGCGGTGGCCTCGTGGTTCTCCCCGCTGCTGGGCGGGATGGTGTCGATGCCGGCCATCCTGCTCCGGGCGACGCCGATCGCCGCTCTCACCCCGGTGATCGCTCGCATGTTCGGCTACAACGACAACAGCGTCATCGCGGTGGCGGTGCTCATCTCCTTCTTCCCGACCTATGTCTTCGTGGCCTCGGGGCTCCGCGCGGTGTCCTCCATCTCCGATGACCTGTTCGCGGTACTGCATGCCGGTCGGTTAATGCGGCTGAGGCACCTGGCGCTGCCGTCGGCAGTGCCATCCCTACTGCTGGCCCTACGCGTCACGGGGCCGATCGCGGTCCTCGGAGCGCTGGTAGCGGAGTGGCTGATCGGGGTGGAGGGACTGGGTGCGCTGCTGTCGATCTCCCGGTTCACCTACCAGGTCTCGATTGTCTGGGCCGGCGCGATTCTCGGCACGCTCCTTGGGGTCGTCACCTTCGCTGCAGCCAGCAAGCTCGAGCGGATCGGGGTGGAGCGATGGACCTGACGGCCTGAGCGGCGGTGGTGGGACGCCGGTGTGACCGGCTGATCTCGTATCGGAGTTCGGTAGCGGTGGGAAGGAGGAGAAGGGATGGGTTCTCGGAGCGCTTGGGGTGATGCCTTGCTCGCCCGTCGCTACTCGCGACGCGAGGTCATCAGGGCGTCGGGGGTGGCGGCGGCCAGCCTGGCACTGTCGGGGCCGCTCCTAGCGGCATGCGGGAAGGACGAGGGCGGAGCTGGGACCAGCGGGCCGACGACGGTCAGCAACCAGCTCAACTGGCTCGAGAACGCGGAGTTCGCGGGCCACTGGGTCGCCGACGACCAGGGGTACCTCAAGGAGCAGAACATCCAACCGAAGTGGATCACGGGCGGTCCGAACGCGCCCCGTTCCGAGGGCGTCGTGGTCGGGGGCCAGGCCGACGTCGGGATGTCCAGCTTCATGGAGACGACGGTCCGCGCGATCATCGAGGGTGCTCCGATCAAGATGGTGGGGGCGTTCTTTCAGCACAGTCCCCTGGCCCTCATGTCGACCCAGGCCCATCCCATCCGGACGGCCGCGGACATGACCGGTAAGCGGCTGGGCGGCCCTCCCTTCCTCCAGCCGAACATCGACTCGCTGTTCCGGGCCAACGGCATGAAGGTCGACTACAAGTTCGTGCCGGTCGGAGGCACCGAGCCCGACCCGCTGCTGAACAACGAGATCGATGCCCTCTACGTGTTCGTCACCAACCAGCCGTTCATCTACGAGCAGGCGGCGAAGGAGAAGCCGGTGCTGCTCCGCGACTCGGATAACAGGTTCGACGTCTACTCGAGCCTCTACTTCGCCCGCACCAAGGACATCGAAGGCGCACGCCGGGATGCGCTGGTGCGGTTCTTCCGCGGACTGGTCAAGGGCTGGGAGCACAATCTGCAAGACCCGAGGCTCGGTGCGCGCCTGGCCGTCGAGAAGTACGGGAAGAACCTGGGATTGAACCTGGAGCAGCAGATCAAGGAGAACCAGACCCAGAACACCCTGGCCATCGGGGACATCACCCAGGAGAAGGGCCTCCTGCGGCTGAGTGAGCAGTTCATCGAGCAGAAGGCCTACAAGAGCTTCGAGGCCGCCGGGGTAAAGGGTCTCCCGGAGATCTCCAAGCTCGCCGACTTCTCACTGTTCGACGATGTCTTCGGGGACAAGAACCGGTTCTACCTGGATCCCGGCCAAGACCTGACGAAGCTGGTCCAGTCCAAGCTCACCTGAAGCGCCTGCGGTACGCGGGCGGGGCCGGCATGCCGACCGACGAGGAGATGCTGGAGGTAGCCCTGGAGGAAGCCCGGGCGGGGATGGCCGAAGGAGGGGTGCCGGTCGGGGCGGTCTTCTACCCGGCAGTTCGCCTTCCGGCGGGTCGTCATCGGTGAGGCGACCAACTTCGACATGGGGACGGTGGAGTGGTTGCGGGATCTCGGCTTCGAGGTCCGCAACCTCGAGTCGCCGGTGGCCATCGAGCTGCTCGGCCGGTGGATTCGGGAGAACCCCGAGCTGGTCGCCGAGGACGCCGGGCGGTGAACCTGGGAGGAGGAGCATGAGCGTCAAGGTCGCCCTTGCACAGTTCGTCGGGGTGGAAGACCGAGAGCGAAACCTACAGCGTATCGAGGAGCTGATGGCCCAGGCGGCCGACCAGGGCGCCAAGCTGGTCGCGTTCCATGAGCTGAGCACCACCGTGTACTGGTGCTACCTGAGGGACGACCGGTACTTCGACTGGGCGGAGCCCATTCCGGGCGCGAGCACTGACCGGGTCAGTGAGGCGGCGGAGAAGCACGGGCTGCACGTGGTGTTCCCGCTGTTCGAACGGGCGGGCCAGCAGACGTTCAACACGGCGGCGCTGATCGAGCCTGGCAAGGGCGTGGTCCAGCGCTACCGCAAGTCCCACGTTCCGACCTCCCGACAGTATGCCGACCAGCGAGGCGGCGAGGAGTCCTACTACTTCACCCCCGGGGACACGGGCTTCAAGGTGTGGAAGACGGACCTGGGACTCAACGTCGGCCTGCTTATCTGCTACGACCGGCATTTTCCAGAAGGGGCCCGCGCGTACGGCCTGCAGGATGCGCACGTGGTCTTCGTGCCGACGGCCTCCTATCGCAAGTTCATCATGGGCCAGCTGTGGGAGCTGGAGCTCCAGGCGATGGCGTGGCAGAACACCTACTACGTGGCCGGGATCAACAAGACCGGGCCTGTGTACGGAGAGAGCTCCGACCACGTCTATCCCGGTCGCTCGGTCGTGGTGGACCCCGAGGGGACGATCGTGGCCCGCGCGGCCGGCGAAGAGGGGCTGATCACCGCCGAGATCGATCCGGCGAGCGTCGCCAAGACCAGAGAGTACCTGCGGTTCTACGAGTACCGGCGGCCCGAGCTTTACGGCCTCCTGACGGAGGGAGCGCGTTGACGGTACGAAAGCAGCGACGGTCGGACGCGGGAATGGCCATCGACGCCCGGAGCGGGCTCGACGCCCTCCAGGAACGGCTGCGGCAGCGGTATGCCAGTCCCCGGCCCCGGTCGCGCGCGCTGTTCGCGCGCGCGCTCGCCTCGCTGCCGGGAGGAAACTCGCGCTCCCAGCTGTACTTCGCCCCCTTTCCGACGTATCTGGTCAGTGGGGAAGGCGCCACGGTGGTCGACGCCGACGGCTTCCGCTATATCGATCTGCTCAACAACTACACCAGTCTGATCCATGGGCATTCCGCGGCGATGGCGGCTGGTCCAGGTGTGGCCGGGACCGCCTTCGGCGCCCCCACCCCGCTCGAGGTGGAGATGGCCGCGGAGTTGTGCGCACGGCTGCCGAGCGTCGAGAAAATCCGCTTCACCAACTCCGGGACCGAGGCCGGCATCTATGCGATCCGCACGGCCAGGGCGTTCACCGGCCGGACCGGCGTGGTGAAGGCGGAGGGTGGCTATCACGGTGGGGCGGACTGGATGCAGGTCAGCGTCAAACGGCTCGGCCCCCCGGGTCGGAGTGTCCCCGAATTCGGCGTCACCCCGGGCACGGCCGCCGAGACGCAGGTGATCCCCTTCAACGACGTGGACGGCGCCGTGCGGGTCATCCGCGACGTCGGGTGGCGCTGCGCGGCGGTCGTGGTCGAGCCCATGCAGGGATCCGCGGGAGCCATCCCAGCGGACAAGCGGTACCTGGAGGCCCTGCGGGACGTGACCACCGAGGTCGGCTCGCTGCTCGTCTTCGACGAGGTGATGACCTTCCGGCTCGCCCCGGGGGGCGCGCAGGAGCTCTATGGCGTCGCCCCTGACCTCACGACCTTGGGCAAGATCATCGGCGGCGGGTTCCCCCTTGGAGCTTTCGGGGGGCGCGCGGACGTCATGGAAGTCCTCGACCCACGGCGCGACGAGGTGCTGAACCACGCTGGGACCTTCAACGCCAACCCGGTTTCGCTGGCCGCCGGCCTGGAAGCCATTCGGCGGCTGACGCCCGAACGCATTGCCGAGATCAACAGTCGCGGTGAGCGGCTTCGCGGCTACATCGCCGAGCGGAGCCGGCAGGCGGGCGTCCCGCTCAGCGTCTCCGGGATGGGCAGCCTCCTGCAGGTCCACGTGGGCACGGAACCACCGCGGTCCTACCGCGAGGCCGCCGCTCGTCCAGGCCTGGCCATCGGATGCCTGTTCCTGTTGCTGCTGCTGAACAGTGTGTACATCGCGACCCGCGGGCTGATGAGCGTCTCCACGGCGATCCAGGATGAGCACCAGCACGACGTCGAGGTCGCCCTCGGCGAAGCCGTCGATGAACTCCGACTGGCCGGCCTCCATGCGGCCTGAGCCGGGCCGGTGGACCAGCCGATGGCCCTCGATCTGCTGATCCGGGACGTACGGGCGGTCACGCCCCGAGGCGTCGTGCACGCCGACATTGAGGTGGCCGGTGGCCGCTTCGTCTCCGTTGTCGACGCCGGACGAGGGGCCTCGGCCGCTCGGACCGTCGAGGGCGGTGGCCGCGAGGTCTTTCCCGGCGCCATCGACCCGCATGTCCACTTCCGGGGCTTCCCGACCGTCGGGGTGGAGGGGGACGGCTTCGCCGATGTCGCGGAGGCGGCCGTGCGCGGCGGGATCACCTCCTACCTGGGTTTCGTGATCGCCCCACCCGAGATGCCGGCCGTGGAGGCGGTCCGGTCCGTCATCGCCCATCAGGGGTCCGTGCCGGTCGACTTCGGCCTGCACTACGTCCTGTGGCCACGACCGGACCGGCTCGACGAGATTCCCGCGCTGTGCGGGCTCGGGGTCCGGTCCTACAAGCTGTTCTTCGCCTACCCCGAGCGCGGGTTCATGTTCGAGGGCCCCGTTGCCCTCGATGCGTTCGAGCGGATCCGGCGTGCCGGTGGCCTCGCCCTGGCGCACGCCGAGGACGGCCACACCATCAAGTGGATCGAGGACCGGGCTCGGGACCGGCTGGGCGCGAGCGCGACGATTCAGGACTACCTCGCCTCGAGGCCGGAACGCCTGGAGGCGGCCGGTGTCGAGTTGGTGGCCTTGTGGAGTGTCCTGACCGGGTGCCCGCTCTACCTGGTGCACCTCTCCACCGGAGCGGCCGTGCCGGCGCTGCGCGCGATGCTGGCGGCGGGCGCCGACATCACGGTCGAGACCTGCCCGCACTACCTGGTGCTCGACCAGCGGCGCGTGGAGGCGCTCGGCCCATTGGGGAAGTTCGCGCCGGCCGCCCGGACGGAACGGGACAACGCGGCCCTGTGGGAGGCCATCGCGTCCGGCCTGATCTCGACGATCGGCTCGGACCACGCGGGACACGTGCGCCAGGTCAAGCTGGAGATGGGAGCTGAACACGGGATCTTCGGGGTCCCGTTCGGGATCCCGGGGATCGAGACGTCGTTCCCGCTGATGTACACCCACGGAGTGGTCGCGGGCCGCCTCACCCGCCAGCAGCTCGCCGCGATCACAGCGACGAACACGGCCCGGCGGTTCGGCTGGTTCCCCCGAAAAGGGGTCATCGAGCCGGGAGCGGACGCGGATGTCCTGCTGGTGGATCCGGACGAGCAACGCACGGTGCATGCTGCCCAGCTTCGAAGCCGGGCAGCCTACTCACCGTACGACGGCATGGCGCTCCGAGGGTGGCCGTCGCTCGTCATCCGGCGAGGGCAGGTGGTGTACGAGGGGTTGGACGTGCATGCCGGCGGGGGGCGGTTCCTCGAGACCGATCCTTCATCGGCGAGGACAACGGGGAGGACATCATGAAGCAACAGACGTCGGTCGTGTTCCGTGACGTCCGGGTGCTGGGCAACGAAGAGGGGTCCGCCGAGCGCAAGAGCGTGTGGGTCCGGGATGGGAAGATCGCGAGAGTGGACGGGGAGCCCCCCGCCGGTGGTGGGTCGAAGGTCGTGGCCGGCGAGGGGCTCACCCTGATGCCCGGGCTGATCGATGCCCACCTGCACGTCCTCGGGATCTCCTCCTACGACTTCAACGCCTGGATGATCGAGGATCCCGCGCTCCACGTGGCGCGTGGCGTCGGGGACATGGCCAAGCTCGTCGACGCCGGCTTCACCACCGTCCGGGATGCGGGGAGCGATACCTCGCTCGGGCTGAAGGCCGCCCAGCGGGAGGGTTCGATCAGAGGGCCCCGGATGTGGGCCTCGGGACGGTGGATCTCCTCGACGGGAAACCTTCCGGATATCTCCCACCTTCCCTTCTGCGTGACTCACAACCGCGGGATGGGCGTGGTGGCCGACGGCGTGGACGAGTGCCGTCGGGCGGTGCGCGAGCAGATCCGGGCCGGAGCGGACATCATCAAGATCGCCACCACCGGTGGCATCGATCCCTCCTTCGTGGTGGCCGAGTACACCTGGTCCGACGATGAGCTCCGGGCCATCGTGGACACCGCCCACGGCTTCGGCCGGCGGGTCAGCGTGCACAACAACGTGCTGCCTGGCATCCCTCCCACCGGGATGTGGCGAGCCCTGGCTGCGGGGGTCGACACGATCGACCATGGGTACTTCGTCCCCGACGACGTCCTGGCGGCGATGGCGAAGCAGGGGACCTGGCTCATCGTGACGGCGAGCTACCTGAAGCTGGTCAGCGAGGGGGGGCGTGAGTACGGGCTCTCCGACATCTACGTGGACAAGGCCACGCTGGCCCTGGAGTCCGTGCTGGATACGATCCCGCGGGCCAGGCGGGCCGGGGTCCGGATCGCCTGTGGAAGCGACCTGCTCGGCACGCCGTTCGATCCCCACGGCACCAATGCCATGGAGCTTGGCATCCTGCGCGACGCCGGGTTCAGTGACCGGGAAGTCGTTGAGGTGGCCACCAGGAGGAACGCGGAGGCGCTGGGGATCGACGGCTGGACTGGCAGGATCGCCGAGGGGTATGCGGCGGACCTGCTGTTGGTGGAAGGCCGTCCCGAAGAGGACATCGAGGTCTTGACCGATCCGGAGCGGATCAAGTACGTGATGGTCGCCGGCGTCGAGCAGAAGGACGAGCTGTCGATGGACCGAGCCGCGTCAGGGCTCGGTGGCTGAGATGTCGCGCGTCGCGGAGGGGATCGCCGAAACGCTGAAGGCCTACGGGACCGAGTACTTCTTCATGGTCACCGGGGGAGACCAGGACCTCTGGATCGCCCTCGCCGACCAGGGCATCCGGATGGTGAACTGCCGAAGCGAGCAGGCGGCGGTGTACCTGGCCGACGGGTACGCGAGGACCAGCGGCAAGCCCGGCTTCGTGTACGGGCAGTACGGCCCTGGTGTCGGCAACGTCGTCGGCGCCCTCGCCGAGCCGTACTGGGCCATGAGCCCGGTGATCTCCCTGACGACCTCGATCCGCACCACCACCCGGGATCGGTTCGAGTACCAGGAGCTCGACCAGTTGCCGATGCATGCCTCCGTGACCCGGTGGAACCGGGCGGTGGTCCGCCCGGAGCGAGCGCCTGAGATGGTTCGGGCGGCGATCAGGGCTGCCACCGGCCCGATTCCCGGGCCGGTCCATCTTGAGATCCCCTCGGACATGCTCCGGCTCGACGTCGAG
>WNFZ01004548.1_pt1 | contig 14242 bp, 14 predicted proteins | sample 5400081 | NCBI WGS metagenome assembly WNFZ01 (sample SAMN13153365, study PRJNA577476) | soil metagenome | isolation source: 80 cm soil or saprolite under grassland replicate 1 | place: USA:California | collected 2016-06-15
TGGAATTTATTGTTGGCTGGTGCTGATAAAGTCAGTGTCAATTCGGCAGCGGTGCAGAGACCCGAACTTTTGTTGGAGGGCGCGGCGCGTTTCGGTGCACAGTGTATTGTGCTGGCAATTGACGCGCGCCGCCGTGTAAACGGAAGTGGTTGGGAGGTCTTCATCAATGGTGGGCGCGTGCCAACCGGAAAGGATGCCGTCGAATGGGCAATCCGTGGAGTCGAATTGGGCGCAGGCGAAATCTTGCTGACCAGTATGGATGCTGATGGAACACTAACAGGTTATGATCTTGACTTGACGCGCACCATCTCAGAAGCAGTATCTGTGCCTGTGATTGCTTCAGGCGGGGCAGGGACACCCTCTCATTTTGTGGAGGTGTTGACAGAAGGCAAAGCGGATGCTGCATTAGCCGCGTCGCTTTTTCATGATGGTAAGCTGAAAATCGCTGAATTGAAGAAAGAGTTACAAGCTTGGGGGATACCAATACGTATTTTCGAGTCTCAATATAAGGATTAATCCATGGAAGTATCATTGCCTGAAATTAAATTCGATTCAAAAGGACTCATCCCTGCGATTGTTCAAGATGTAGAAACGAACGAAGTCTTGATGATGGCATACATGAATGAAGAGTCGTTGCGGCTTACGCTAGAAAAAAGTGAGACCTATTTTTGGTCGCGCAGCCGACAGGAGCTTTGGCATAAGGGCGAGAAATCGGGAAATGTGCAGCGTGTGGTCGAAGTCCGCGTGGATTGTGATGCGGATACACTTTTAATTCGTGTTCACCCTGCGGGGCCAGCTTGTCACACAGGGGAACGAACATGTTTCTATCGAAATTTGTAGGTCATGCAGCAGGCGTGACTGACAGGGAGAATTATCATGAGCATTCAATGGTTATTCGATGTCATCGAAGATCGCAAAAAAAATCCCACCGGAAAATCTTATACATCCAAGTTGTTCGCGGAAGGCTTACCGCGGATCGCGCAAAAAGTTGGTGAAGAGGGGACAGAAGTTGTGGTCGCCGCGCTGGCACAGGATGACGGACGTTTAATCGAAGAAGTTGCTGATCTCACTTATCACACACTGGTCCTGCTTGCAGCGCGCGGATTAACCGTCGAAGATATTTTAGCTGAGTTGGAAAAGCGTCACAAGAGTTAATTAGATTCCCCCGCGATGTTGGAAAAAACTTTATCCGCCGGTCGCTTTCGCTGTCGCTGCGGAACGGGTATGAACATCCAATTTTTCGAAAATTGCTTTCAAGTGCCGTTTGACAGTGTTCGTTGTAATCACCAGTCTCTCCGCGATTTCTTTATTTGTCAAACCCTGTGCTAATAGATTCAGCACCTCGCGTTCGCGGTCGGTGAGGGTGCTGAGTTCATTAAGTGATTTGTTCGCCGCTCTTGTTTCTTCGACGACACGGCGGAACGTGGAGCGGTCAAAGGTCTGCTTTTCAATGTAGGCCAATATGGAATATTCAGAGTAAATTTGATCCCACCCATAACGGTTTGTTCCATTGAGGGATAAGTCAAAAACAGCTAATGTGAACTTTTCCTTGCGAAGATAGCCGAATGCATCACCAAAGCTTGTACAGGTGCGCACTTGAAATCTGGCATCGCTTAAGAGTTCCTCGAGAATACTCCTCCAGCCGGCATCATCTTCTACAACCAGCGCTTTTTCGTTTGGAAGTTTTAACAGCGCGGTCTGTCCTTTCACAGGGGAAGAAGACGTCATTGGGGCGGAAGGAGGAACCGGCGTCGTTAGCATCGGAGGGCTTACCAGAATGCGATATACAATGTCACGGAATTGGCTGCGGTGGAAGCTTTCCTTCCGTAGAAACGTGAATGCCCCATAATCAGTCAACGCAGTAACAGCCAACTCAACAGTCGCAAAACCAGTCAGGAGAATGGTGCGGCAATTGGGGTCAAGGCGTCGGACTGCATCGAGGACTCGTAAACCGTCATAGTTGTTGTGATCGTTCGGCGAAAGCGAGAGATCCACAACAGCGAGCCGATGCGGTTGTTCGCGGAGTTTGTTGGAGGCTTCCTCTAACCTATCAGCGACCTCCACCTCCAGACCGCAATCTGAAAGGATCTCACTCAAGATTTGCTGCCATGAGTGATCATCTTCTACAACCAATGCACGCAATGTGGAGTTGGTCATGGTTTGCGCTCTGTATCCGCGCATGGCAGGCGCAGTCGAAAAGTTGTGCCGTATTGACCATCGCTTTCGACTGTCACGAAACCACCCAGACGCGTCATCAAGGTTTTTACCCACCATAGACCGAACCCAAGTTTCCCGGGACGTACGCTGGTTTGTCCGGAAAAGTCCAATTCGAAAATTCGGTCATGGAGTTCGGGTGAAATTCCTGGGCCACTGTCACTGACCGTTACTTCGACCCATCCCTGAGTGGAGATACCCTGAATAGTGATCGCACCTTGATCATTCATTGCATCCACTGCGTTTTCTATCAGATTCTTAAATACAAACGTAAGACTCTGCCTTCCTGCAAGGACCATTGGCAAGTCATCCAGTCCATCCATCTTAATCTGAACATCGGGTGGTAATTGTGTGGTACGGATCGCCTCGGCAACACGATGCGATACATGAACTTGCTCCATACGAATGGGGCGCAAGTGTGAAAGATTTTCTTGTACCATTTGCATGGCTTCCATCGCGCAACGTTCGATCTCGATTAAGTTGTTCGCCAAATAAGGATCTGTTTTGAGTGTTGGACCATATTTATCTTGAAGGGTTTGGACCCGCACAGGGATGGTGCCAACCTTGTTATTCATGTTGTGCAACAGATTGGAGGAAATATCGCCAACAGCTGCAAAAGTCTCAGCGATCCAACGTTGTTCTTGGGAGGCGCGCAGTGCCTGTTGATGGGATTCATTTTGCACAGTCAGCACCGCGTAGTGAGCAAGGCAAGTAAGTACTTTCTCATCCCATTCCGATTCGGTGAAACGGCCAACATCTGCATCTGTGCTGAAAACACTGAATGCTCCGATTGCCTCATCGTTGTCACCCGTCAGCAGAGGCACGATCAATGCTCGTGACCAGCCTTGAGTTTCTATATCATCTTCATGATAGGAGTTAGCATCTAAACTGATGTTATTTATTGCCACTGGTTTTTTCAGCAAGATGGTCCGCCCGATCAGACTCCCCTGAAGCGGAATTCGATCACCATGGCGATTATCGCCGTTTGAAGCTGCTAATGTCAAGCCATTATTATCCAAAAGCCAGATCGCGCTGGATGAGGCGTTGAGCAAATCATTGGCGGTCATACTAAGGTGATCAAGTACTTTTTGAGACGGTTGTGAAAGCAGCAATTGGGCGACTTCCTGCAGAGCATCCAGCAAGCGCACTTCCTGAATGGCAGTGACTGCATACGTTGCCAATGATTGCAACATGTGACTGTCATCTTCAGAAAAACCTCTCAAATGAGGGCTTTCCAGATTGAGAACACCTTCTAGCCGTCCGCTGGCATTAATCAATGGCACTGCCAGTTCGGAAAGCATTTTCAAACCGGCATCAAGAGGATAATAAATTTTGGACCAAGGTTCCTCTCGTAGGTCTGGTATCAGTAGAGGTTCTCGATGGCGCGCTACGTGCGCCATCACACTGTTTCCGTTCAAGGGCAGTTTTTCGACCATTGGGCGGTCAAGATAGTGTCCGCTGACCGCACGCGTGATTAGAAACTCACCGCTTTTATCCAATAAACGGAAAATGCCATATTGAGCGTTTGTCACTTCAAGCGCCAGTTGTAAAATTGACTCGAGCGTTTCTTCCAGACGTAATCGCGACGAGATGAGTGAGGCTGCACGGCGCAAGCGATATAATTCATCCTCTTTGCGGGTCAGGTCGCGCCGAATCCCAGCGAGGCGCCGGGCATGGTAAATTGCCATCGCTGCTTGATTGACAAAATTATCCAGCATCAGTTGTTCGAGATGCGTGAACTCTCGTTCTTCATGCAGATAAACATATAATGCCCCCACGACCTGTTCTGCAACGATCAAAGGAAAGCAAGCGACTACTTTCACACCTAGTGAGGCTTGATATGGATGAATATCGAGGTCCGGCTCTTCGTAAGACAATGTTCGGCGTCCGCGAGTGAGCGTCCGCATTCCTATCCCATTCGGACGCGGCGCATCATCTGGAGAAATGTTATTGGAAGGGGAGGTATGTTCTTCTGGTTCTGCTGACACCCGCGATTCTTTCTCGAATGCACCCGCGGCCTGATCATACGTATAAATCACTGCAGAGGAACCAGGGACCACACGGATCGCGCTGTTGACAATCAACTGAAGGCTCACATCGTTGCTACTTGCATCACCAGGGCCGATCTGATTGATTGCGCCACTGATCTGATTCAAACTTGCCAGCGCCTCGAGCAGTCGCGGATCAGTTTCTTGAGAAGTCAGGGAAGGAGATATCTTCATAGCCTGCCACCGGTTCATTGTGGTTTCACCGATGATTTTCTCGTTTGATTGTACTCTATGAAAAGAAAGTTCTGGCTAAAGTATATTTTGCGCCAATTGCCAACCAAGTTGCAGAGCAAAGAAGCTCAGTACGATTCCACAGGAGAGGTTTACCCAGCGAAAGAAGGTTGGAGTAACAAATTTGCGGCCCCATGCGACAAGCCCAGCCATAAAAAAGCACCAGAGCACAGCTCCACTCAGAAAACCAGCAAAGAAGATGGCGAAATGAATTGGCTGGGGATTTCCAGATATAGATGTGAACACCGTGCTGCCAAGGCCAGTCCAAAATACAATGTTGAGTGGGTTACCCAGGGAAAGAAATGCGCCATTAGTGAAATCGCCTCGGTTCGCTCCGCGTGCGGAAGAAGTAATATCCAGTTGTTTGCCATGGCGAGCATCTTTGAATGCATCCCATGAAAGCTTGAATATCAAGATAATGCCGATCAGGCTCAGGAGCGTTTTGGCAATATTGTTTTGAATGAGAAATGCAAGTCCAGTAAATGCAATGGCTGCCCAGGTCGTGTCGCCTATCAGTGAACCGAACTGAACGAACAAGGCAGGGATAAATCCACGCGCGGCTCCGCGCCGAACGGTTTCTGCAGTGATAATACCGGGCGGAGCGCAGAACGAAATTGCAAGGACAAATGATGTAATAAAAAGCGTCATACGATTTTACAGGAAAGGCCGAGAGCGACCTCGGCCTTTCATTCTCTTTAGCATGTTGTCATTGCGAGGGCTGTTGATGCGACGCTTTGTGTCGCAACTCAGCCCGAAGCAATCTCCAACTAATAAGGGGGTTGCTTCGCCGGGGAGATCGCCCTCCTCGCAACGACACATATCAATTAGCAGTCGAAATACAAAGTGAATTCATGGGGAGTCGGGCGTAAGCGAACCGCATCGACTTCATAGATACGCTTGTATTTGATATATTCTTCGAGGAGGTCCTCGGTGAACACACCACCTTCGAGCAGGAACTCATGATCCGCTTCGAGTGCATCCAATACTTCTGTGAGGGAACTGGGCACTTGCTTGATTTTCTTCTTCTCTTTCGCAGGTAATTCATAGAGATCGCGGTCTTGTGGACCACCCGGATCGATCTTGTTGCATACGCCGTCGAGGCCTGCCATAAGGATCGCTGAAAAAGCGAGATAGGGATTACAGGATGGATCAGGCGCACGGAATTCAACGCGCTTGGCTTTGGAACTCTTGGTGGCCGGGATGCGACAAATGGCTGAACGGTTACGCTGGGAGTACGCGATATTGACCGGTGCTTCATAACCAGGGACCAGTCGGCGGAAAGAGTTTGTGGTGGGTGACGTCAATGCAAGCAGAGCGGACGCGTGCTTCAAAATACCGCCGATGTAATAGATTGCAGTTTGTGAAAGGCTGGCATAGCCTGCTTCTTCGAAGAAGACATTGGTGTCGCCTTTCCATAAAGAAGAATGGACATGCATCCCAGAACCATTATCACCAAACAAAGGCTTGGGCATGAAGGTAACTGTCTTGCCATGCTGACGAGCAACGTTCTTGATAATGTACTTATAGAGCAGGAGATTATCTGCCATGCGGGTGAGGGTGGTGAAGGTCATACTCATTTCGCTTTGACCGGCCGTGGCGACTTCATGATGATGCAAGTCCATTTGAACGCCGGCTTTTTCCATAGCCAGCATGAACTTGGAACGCAAGGTTTGCAAGGTATCGGTGGGAGGCACAGGGAAGTATCCGCGCTTGGGGAGAATCTGTCCACCATAATTTGGACCGTCTGTGCGCTCGCTCGTCCACCAGGCTTCTTCACTATGAATCGAATAGAATGCTTCATGAGAGTTCGACGCATAACGGACTCCGTCAAATACGAAGAACTCTGCTTCCGGCGCGAAATATGCAGTATCAGCGATGCCGGTGCTTTTGAGGTATGCCTCGGCCTTAAGAGCGACATAGCGCGGGTCGCGGCTATATGGTTCGACCGTCAGAGGATCGTGCACAGTACAACTTAAAACCAGTGTGGGGATCTCGGCGGTGGGGTCAACAAATGCCGAATCGGGGTCAGGCTTGAGGAGCATGTCTGACTCATGAATTTCCTGAAAACCCCGAATAGATGAGCCGTCAAAAGGAATGCCGTCCTCAAAAAAGTCCTCGGTCAAGCGGTGAGTGGGCATAGTGAAGTGCTGCCAGGTTCCGGGTAGATCAACGAAACGGATATCCACCACCTCAGTGTCATTTGCCATTTCCAAAACTTCTGCGATTGTCTTTGCCATTGGAATCTCTCCTGCAAAATTGTGAATAAGAATCTCGAGTGTTTCGAGTACTAGGAGATTATAGGCGGGTAAGAAAACACGCGTCTATTACCCAAACGGGTAATTATGTGATCCCTCTTTGTAAAGACTTCGGATGTAAAACAAACATCAGGCATCCCCAGCTTTTTGCCAGAAACCGACATCGATCCATTTTCCAAATTTTCTGCCGACCTGTGAAAAATGCCCAACTTTTCTAAACCCACATTTCTCATGGAGTTTGATGCTTGCATCATTTGGAAGAGCTATTCCGCCAATGATGACGTGGCGTTGTGATGAAACTTGCGAAAGCAATTCGGAATACAACCTTAACCCTAAGCCTCTGCCGCCAAATCCGTTTTTCAAATAAATAGTTGACTCGACGGAATTCTCATACGCCTTTCTTTCTCGAAATTTTGAAACATAGGTATAGCCGATGATTTCTCCATTTTCCTCGTAAACAAGATAGGGCCCGACTTCCTTATATTTTTCCATCCTATTCATAATTTCTTGCGGTGTGATTGGATCAAGCTCGAAGGTAATTATCGTATTCAATATGTAATAGTTATAGATGTCCGCGATCATTTCGGCATCTGAATATGTAGCTTCTCTGATCATGGTGCTTTCCTTGAATCGAACACAGTAAAAAATATCCAGGCGGTTGAGAAATTTCTCAACCGCCTGGGAGTATAAAGGATTTGTGAGATACAAAATTAATTTACATATCTGACCATAGAGGCTAGTCAGTAGTTCCAAGAGCATTGACTGTCTTACTTGGAAAAGCTTTTGTTGCTTCATCTTCAATATCGGTGGGCTCCCAATCGCTAGGATAACCGGGCGCGCCCATTTCAGGAATGTCTAATCCTTGCAGCTCTACTTCACGGGAAACACGCAGCAGCTTGAATGCGGCAAGTACCTTGAAGAACACATAAGAGAGTCCAAAGACGAATACAAAGATACTACCGACTTCAGCGAGCTGTGCAAAGATCTGAGAGGTGCCACCATACAATAGACCTGTTACCGCTGATTCAACGCCATTCCACGCGGCAGTATCTGGGTTGCCATTGGCAAAGATACCCACTGCGAGCACACCCCACATACCATTGAAGAAATGAACTGGAACCGCGCCTACCGGATCATCAATTTTCCACTTTTCAAGCAATACAGTTGCCCAGCAAACGATCACTCCCGCAATTAAGCCGATGACAACTGCTGCCCAAGAATCCACGAAAGCACATGGAGCTGTAATCGCAACCAAGCCAGCCAAGATACCGTTGACAGATAATCCTGGATCCGGCTTTTTGCTGGGTCCGAACAACCAGGCATACGTCATCGCTGAAACGCCGCCAGCCGCACCAGCCATAAGAGTATTGATCGCCGCAATGACTGCCAGATTACGGAAAGCACCTGTAAAGCCAAGGGATGAGCCGGGATTGAATCCAAACCAACCAAAGAAAAGGATGATGGTTCCGAGCACTCCAAGTGAAATGCTGTGACCGGGAATAATATTTGCAGACCCATCCTTATTGAACTTACCAATGCGCGGACCAAGCACAATGGCTCCTGCAAGGCCGATGGCACCGCCGATCATATGCACCACGCCTGAGCCGGCAAAGTCAACTGCGCCATTCCCTAGACCTACACTACGACCCAAATTCTGCAACCAACCGCCACCCCAAATCCATCCGCCCACTAATGGATAGATAAACATGCTCACCCAAAGACCCATAAGCACAAAGCCGACAAATTTCAAACGTTCAGCCATTGATCCTGTAGGGATGGTTGCGGCAGTATCCATGAACACCATTTGGAATAGGAAGAAGGCAAGCAGACCTGCGTTTGCTCCAAAACCAGCGAGGAGAAAACCACTGCCACCCAGGATTCCAAACTGACCAAATCGAATCAATGGGGTAGAAAGGAAACCAGTCCAATCTCCCAACGTGATGGGTGAATGTGCCCACGCACCTGCAACGGCACCAACTGTGGCTACTCCTGGATAAGCGGCATTGACTTCGCCAAATTGAAAGGCAAACCCTGTCAACCAGTAGCCAACCGCGCCGATACAGAACACCATCATGTTCATCATCATCGTGTGCGCCACGTTCTTATTGCGGGTAAAACCTGTTTCCACCAGCGCAAAGCCGGCTTGCATAAAGAATACAAGAAAACCTCCGATGATCATCCACATCACGTTGACACTTACCGTTATATCGTCAACTTGATCTGTGGGTGGGTTTCCATCCTGTGCAAAAACTGGCGTGACAAATACAAGTGTTAGTATCAACACCAATGACAAAATCCATATCCAACGTTTTTTTATGTAGTTCATTTCTCTTGCTCCTTAACGTTATAGTTTTGTTTCAACATATCGGCGAATGTCTCTAGTACCAGCCAAAATGTCCTTTGAGCATGACAAGCATAGAAGTCAATAACATAGCTAAAATCGTGGGCGGGACAGCTACTTTGATCCAGCGTAGCCAGCCAATCGAGCCATGATTTCTTTCCATGAAAGAATAAGCCACAACGTTGGCGGATGCGCCAATTGGAGTAAAGTTGCCGCCGATATCCACCCCCAATGCCAATGACCAGACCATTAACCCTAAGGCGGGCATGCCGGGAATGAGAGCAATATCTTTGATAACATAGCCCATGGCCAATGCAAGCGGCACATTATCTACAATCCCGCTCACAAGACCCGGTCCCCAATGCAAAGCCATCACTAGACCCGCGGGGTTGGCAGAGGCAGTATGCGCTAATCCCTCTGCCAATTTCTCGAAAATCTGAACCTTTTCGAGTCCGCCGATAATCACAAACAAACCCGCAAAAAACACGATGCTCTCGCCGTCCACACGTAGAATGACGCTTTTGCGTTGGTCGCCGTGCACGGCGATGATTGCCAATGCAGCCGGTATCAGAGTTGCCACCGCGCCGTTAATAGGAAGACTGGTCAAATCGCTGAGTGGAACGTGGATCATCAGCAGGACGACTGCAATGATGAAGCCAATGATCCCAACGCGACTCAAATGAGCGTGAACTGGTTCTTTGTGTAAGGCTTCGATTTCGATGATGGTATCTTCGGTGAGCGCTCTGTGAGCATCCCTCAAGGCTTTGCGGTTGATCATGTAAAATACTAGTAACAGGGTCAAAGCGGCTAGCAGGGAAACTGGACCTGTATGCGTGGCGAAATCGGCAAAGTTAAAACCCAGCATCGCGCCCAGAACCATATTTGGTGGATCACCTACTAACGTTGCCGCGCCTCCTGTATTTGCAGCACACACCTCAGCGATAATCAAAGGGACAGGATCAAGTTTCAACAGTCGGCATAACTGCAATGTCAGAGCTGTCAGGAATAACATGACAGTAATGCTGCCCATGAACATCGCCATGGCTGCTGAGAGCACGATCAACACTGCAAATAAAGAAGCAGGATGATAATTGACTTTGCGAACCGCAGTCAACGCCAGCCAGGAGAAGAAACCAGCCTGCTGCAAAATCGATACCAGGACGAACATGCCGGTGACTAATCCTAACGTTTCCCAACTGATATAAGAAAACGCCTCGAAAGGACTCAACACGCGGAATACGATCAATAATCCGCCGCCGATGAGGGCGATCCAATGGCGAGGGAATTTTTCACTTGCAATTGCAATATAAGCTATCACAAATACCAGTAAAGCAAAAATCATAAGGTACCTCAATGATGCAAATTGGGTTGAGCCTAACTATGGTTATGATTTTATGGAAATAAATTGGAATTCCTATTACCCCAATGGAGTATTTTGTGCAGAGAAATTCCTTCGCTATCGAAATAAGAGATAATTTTCTCACCCAAATGGAGCATCAAAAGTAAAGAATCACAAGATGAATGTTATTTTGGATCTGTTCTTTAAAAAACAAAACTGGAGGAGTTTTCTGTTTGTTGAAAGCGAATACTATGTCGCATGTACTATAATTTGCTTATCGTACTTTACTGCTTGTCGAATAAATAACTAAACTTTCGGAACAATTTAAAGCAGGAGTCAATTTCCAGTTTAGTTCTGCACGCGGTACCTTGTAGCCTACAGCCGCCTAATATCCTAAACGATTTAGGATTTTATTCGAACTGTAGTTGGGCCGCTTCCACAAAGATTGTCTTTAATTAGGAAAGCCCGTAAAATGAGGGCAATTTACAATAGTTAAAGAATTGGGAGATAAACTATGGAAACAACCTTATTAACGATGGGTATTCTACTTATGTTAGTTGGGTTAATAGGCCAGGTAAAGGCAAAAGAAATCGAAGTTGGCACTAAGAATCCCTTTGTTCGAATAATCCTGGGGGTAATTGGTGTCATATTTGTATATCTTGCTTTAAGCAAAGACTATCTTCCTGTTTCTGTGTCACCAACTCAAGAACCACCGATATCCACACTTGCTTCAACATCGGTCCCACCAATTTCCTCGGGTAACCCAACTACACCTGCCCAACCCTCCTCAACAGGCTGTGTGGTGACAATTAGCAACACTCTCGTGTCACTAATGAGTGAGCCAGACCAATTCAGTCAAGAACTTATTAGAGTTAAGCCTGGTGAATACCCAACGTTGGATTACACTGAAAGAACATTCGTAAATCAACAGCAAGGTTGGTTTCAAATCGAGTCTGAGGGACGTACGGGCTGGATAAGAAACGACACCTGGACTATTGCAGATAAGACAAGCGCTTGCCCGTAAAAAGTGCAAAGAGATATCATTTGAACTTTTGTCCTCATTATCCAGCATTCAGCTAGGCGGCCCAACACAGCGTGCATCCGACACATTCGCTTCGCTCCTCCTTCGGGGACTTCGCAGTGCGGGCTAGTGGTTGCGAAGCGTGCCGCGCTAAAAAGGAGTACATTAGAGTATCGTCATGATATGATCTTAACAATCATAAAAAGTCAAAACCGCTAAAAAGGGAGAATGTGATGAATGTTCAAATACTGATGATGATGTTTCCTGTCGCATTCATGTTCCATGATTTTGAGGAATTGTGCTTTCTTGAAAGTTGGATAAGAAAAAACGCCAATGAGATTAGGAATAAGTTCACTGGGAAAATATGGATCAGATTGGAGGGCTATTCAACATCCGCTTTGGGAATCACGATCATGATGATGTTTCTGTTCGTTTCATTAACGTCAATTCTGTCCGTGATACTCAATTTATATACATTATTCGCTGCTGCAATGATCGTCTTTATGGCTCACAATCTTTTTCATATCATTCAACCGATCCTATTAAGACGGTATATTCCGGCCATGGGATCCTCAATCGTCACCATCGTATATCCTTTGTATGTTCTGCGCTATATGAATCATCTTAGTCTTTTTATTTGGAGAGATGCTGTGACTTATTCGGTGTTATTTGGCGTATTAACATTCACGTACCTGGAGCAGCCGGACGCATTGGCCTTTGGATAGCTAAGCAGTTCAATCGTTATTGAGAAGACAACTGTTTAACAACCATATTGTAGAATTATTTCTTACCTCGACATCGGTTGTAGTCAAATATAAATGCGCCCAACACAGCGTGGACCTGACTCGTGGGTTTCACTCCGCCAAAAAGGAGTAAAACACGCTCAAGCGATTTCCCTAGGAGTCCGAGATGAAGCACATCATATTAGCAGTAACATTGCTGGCTATTATTTCACTTGTCGCTTGTACAATACCACTCACACAAACAACCGGCAGCAACACAGCTGCTGTTTCATCTGTCGCTCCTACAGTACCAACAACCACGCCGATACAAACCACCGTAAACAATGCGGCTGAAGAAGTCGAAATCAGAGATTTGGTGGAGAACTTCGGAAAGAGGCTTCAGGTCCTCTCGCTTCAGGCTCCCGACGCTGCGCAAGAGATGCAGAAGCAATACTCTGAATTTGTCTCTCCTGCTCTGCTTGAAATGTGGATGAACGATGTCTTAGAAGCTCCTGGGCGGATTGTCTCAAGTCCCTGGCCCGATCGAATCGAAATAACCACTCTGTCAAAGGAAGGTTCCGATAACTATGAGATTACTGGCTTTGTCGTCGAAGTTACGAGTATGGAAGTAGTCAACGGTGGGGCAGCAGCCGAGATACCAGTTCGTATTGTTGTACAGAAAGGCCAAGGACGTTGGCTCATTACTGAATATGCAGAAGAGCGATAACCGGCAAGGGTGAGCTAAAGCGCGCCCCGGCAAGTGGGATTTCACTCGCCAAAAGAGAGTTCATTACATTTTATTCCCGTCTTGACAGATAGAATATATGTTCTACAATAGGAATCTGTTAGTGATTTCAGTTTATTAGTGATTAGGAGAGGAGCAGTATTATGCGAAAACTCATTGTCAGCAACTTTGTCACATTGGATGGCTACTACGAAGGGAAGGACAAAAGTATCAACTCTCTATATGATTACTACCACGAAGACTACTCCGGTGACCATAGCTTCGACACCTACAACGCGGAACGGTTGCGTACAGCCGATTTCCTGTTATTAAGCCACACTGCATTTTTGGGCAATAAAGATTATTGGACGGGTGTGCCAAATGACCCCAACGTTACTGCGATCAGACGTGAGATTGCTGGGCTGATGAAGTCCATAGAAAAAGTTGTCATTTCGGATCGTCTGACTGCTGCTGAATTAGCACCCTGGGATAATACGCGCATCATCAAACGAGCGGATGCATACAAAGAGATTGCCGCGCTCAAAGGGCAACTCGGCAAAGACATCCTGGTGATCTTGAGCCGCCTGCTCTGGAATGATCTACTCGTTCATGATTTGGTGGATGAACTGCACCTTACGTTTTTTCCGTTGATCGCAGGCGAAGGCACACCGCTGTTTGAAGGCCGCCCACCAGTCTCACTTAAACTTATTCACACTCGTACATGGGAAGGCTCAGGCAATGTTCTCACCTGTTGGGAAGTGAGTCGCAAGAAGTCGTAATAGATATTCTCCCATCAGAACGTTTCAGGGTATACATTAATTAAGTTAGAATCAACGAGATTTCTTGGCAAGCCAGACAATTCATCGAAGGAGCTTAAAAACTATGCGACGCAGGAATTGGCGAATCATCATTGTTGGTTTTGTTCTTATCCTTATTGCGATCGGATTTTATTTCTTCATGTTATCCATTGCATCGACATCCACCGATCCCGCGGCATTGATGCAGACGGTTGGAACAGTTGCCGGAGCTGCCGTCGGCATCAGCCTCGCCATGATCATCATCGGGCTGATTGGTAAAAAGGTTTAGTCAAAACGAAATGGGCCAATGTCCAGACTGTCCGACGTCATTCGCCTTCCGTCTGGAGGCAGGAAAGAGCCAAAGTGTCAACACGCCAACACATGCCATTTTCCGTGACCTGGAATCAGGTCGCCGCTTTTCGGCTCGCGCGGCATCATCTCGCGGAGCGCGCGCCGAAGAGGGCCCTCCTATCGGTTGTACGTGATATGGCTGGGGCTCAGGCGCAGCTCCTCTCGGCAGCGCAGATCTCGCTTTGGTCGAGGATTCGCG
>WNFZ01006201.1_pt1 | contig 14241 bp, 14 predicted proteins | sample 5400081 | NCBI WGS metagenome assembly WNFZ01 (sample SAMN13153365, study PRJNA577476) | soil metagenome | isolation source: 80 cm soil or saprolite under grassland replicate 1 | place: USA:California | collected 2016-06-15
GGGGTCCCGGCCAGTGTCCCGCTCGGTGTCCCGGACGGCGTCGCGGCCGGTGTCGCGGCCGGCGTCCCGGTCCATAACCCGGACGGCGTCGCGGCCGGTGTCGCGGCCGGTGTCCCGGTCCATAACCCGGACGGCGTCGCGGCCGGTGTCGCGGCCGGTGTCCCGGTCCATAACCCGGCCGGTGTCCGGCTCCGTATCCCGGCCGGTGTCCCGGTCGGTGTCCCGGCCGGGACGGTCCACTCCGGACGGCCCGTCGTCCGGCAGGACGCCGCCCTCGCCGCGGACACCGTGCTCGCCCGCCAGCTCAGCGAGGAACCGGGTAGGGTCCGGCAGCGCCTCGTCCGGGTCGAGCACCACCTGCGGTGCGAACCGGACCGCGGACCGCAGCGCGGCGGCCGCGGTCACCGCCAGCACCAGCTCCTGCCGGCAGTCGTCGCAGGCGCGCAGGTGGGCGGAGACCCGGCCGGTCGCGGGCCGGTCCAGCTCGCCGCCGAGCAGGGCGGGCAGGTCGTCGAACACGTGCTCGTGCTCCGTCATCGCGCACCCCCCTTCTCCTCGAGCAGGCCGGCGAGCCGCTGCATCCCCCGGGACATCCTTGTCTTCACGGTGCCGAGCGGGACCTGCAGGCGGGCCGCGATCTCGGTCTGGGTGAGCTGGCCGAAGTACGCCAGCCGGAGCACCTCGCGCTGCGGGTCCGGCAGCTCGTCAAGCGCCCGGCGCACGTCGATGGCCCAGGCGAACCGCCCCGCTGTCACCCGGCCGTCTTCGCCGGACAGCTCCCGCACCTCGTCGAGCGGTACCACATCCCTGCGCCGGGTACGGAGCAGGTCGATCGCGCGCTTGCGGGCTATGCCCAGCACCCAGGCGGTCAGGCTCTGCCCGGGGTCGTACCGTTCCTGGCTGCGCCACACCTCGACGAACACCCGCTGCAGGACGTCCTCGGCCTCGTCCCGGGCGACGTATCGGCGCAGGTACGACAGCACCAGCGGACCGAACTGGCGGTAGCACTCCTCCAGCGCGGACAGCTCGCCCCGCGCCAGCCGGGCGCCGATCGCCTGCGCCGCCGGATTGTCCACCAGGCCCCTGTTCGCTCAGGCCGCCGTCGGGGGGGACGACGTCGTGGCTGATCTCCTGGCCGCCGATCGTCCTCCATCGGGGTATTCGGGTGGCTGTCGCGCGCGGATTCACCGGCCGTGGGTGGGCGGCCCGCTGGGTATCGTCGGTCCGGGAACCGACCCGCGGCGGAAGGCGGCCGGCGATGGCAGTGGCATACCTGGTGGGCGGCGTGCGTACCCCGATCGGCCGGTACGGCGGTGCGCTGGCCGGAGTGCGCGCCGACGACCTGGCCGCGCATCCGATCCGGGCGCTGCTGGCGCAGTACCCCGACATCCCGGCCGACGCGGTGGACGAGGTGGCGTTCGGCTGCGCCAACCAGGCCGGCGAGGACAATCGGAACGTGGCCCGGATGGCGCTGCTGCTGGCCGGGCTGCCCGACTCGGTGCCCGGGGTGACGGTGAACCGGCTGTGCGGCTCCGGCCTGGACGCGGTGGTGTACGGCGCCCGAGCGATCCGGGACGGCGCGGCCGACGTGGTGGTGGCCGGCGGGGTGGAGTCGATGTCGCGGGCGCCGTATGTGATGGCCAAGCCGACCGCCGCGTTCGCCCGCGCGCCGGAGATGCACGACAGCACCCTGGGCTGGCGGTTCGTGAACCGGCTGATGGCCGAGCGGTACGGCACCGACTCGATGCCGGATACCGCGGAGAACGTGGCCGCCGAGTACCGGGTGGCCCGGGCGGACCAGGACGCGTTCGCGCTGCGCTCGCAGGAGCGGGCCGCCAAGGCGGTGGCGAACGGGCGGCTGGCGAGGGAGATCGTGCCGGTGCCGGTGCCGGGCCGGCGTGGCCAGGTGAGCGTCGTAGACCGGGACGAGCACCCGCGGGAGACCAGCCTGGACAGGCTGGCCGCGCTGCCCACGCCGTTCCGGGAGGGCGGCACCGTGACCGCGGGCAACTCCTCCGGCGTCAACGACGGCGCCGCGGCGCTCCTGCTTGCCTCCGAGGCGGCGGTGCGGCGGTACCGGCTGAACCCGCTGGCCCGGATCGGCCCGGCGGCCACTGCAGGGGTGCCGCCGCGGATCATGGGCATCGGGCCGGTGGCGTCCACCCGCCGGCTGCTGGACCGGACCGGGCTGTCCGTGGCGGACCTGGACGTGGTCGAGCTGAACGAGGCGTTCGCCGCGCAGTCGCTGGCCTGCCTGCGGGAGCTCGGCCTGCCGGACGACGCCGAGCACGTCAACCCCAACGGCGGCGCCATCGCGTTGGGCCACCCGCTCGGGATGAGCGGCGCCCGGCTGGCGCTGACCGCCGCGGTGGAGCTGTCGGTGCGCGGTGCCGACCGGGCGCTGGCCACCATGTGCATCGGCGTGGGCCAGGGCATCTCGGTGCTGATCGAGGCTGTGCGTCCCTAGGCACGTGGACCTACGGTCGGCGCACCGCCTGCGGCCGGCGGAGGGGTGGGCGCACTGCGGCCAGCGGATGCCGTCAGCGGCCTACCTGGGCACCATGGTGCTGGTCGGTGATGGTGGTGCGGCGCCGCGCGCCGGGTCCGGGCTTGCTGGTGAGCCGGGTGTCCGACTCGATCGGATGCCCGCCGGCGCACTCCACGCGGACCTGCACGGCGCCGCCGCAGCCGGCGTGCTCGACCCGCAGCGGCGGCCCGGCCGGCCCGGCGAAGTGCGCGTCGCCGTACGCCATCAACGCCAGCAGCACCGGGCGCAGGTCCCGGCCGGCGGGGGTCAGCCGGTACTCGTGCCGCGCCCGCTGGCCCTCCTCCCGGTAGCTCCTGCGCTCGACCAGCCCGGCCTCCACCAGTGTGGCCAGCCGGCGGGTGAGCACGTTCCGGGCGACGCCGAGGTGCTCGGCCAGCTCGTCGAAGCGCCGCACCCCGTTGAACAGGTCACGCAGCACCAGCAGCATCCACGGCTGCCCGATGAGCGCAACCGTGCGGGCGATCGAGCAGGTGGCGCTGTCCAGCTCGCGCCAGGCTGGAGGCGCTGCGGCATCGGTAGCTGCGGCATCGGTAGAGGACACGGCACTGAGCATACGCCCTGGGTTGCGCAAAGCAACCTAGGGCGGCTAGGCTGCGTTTCGCAAGGCAACCCAGGCGAGCGCGAGGTGACGCGATGTCCGGCGAACGAGCCACCGCAGAGCTGCTCCGGGAGCGCCGGCACCGCTGGGAGGACCCGCTGCGCACGGCCGCCGCGGCCGCCGACCGGGACGGCCTGGCGTTCCTGCGGGCACTGGTCGCGGGCGAGCTGCCGCCGCCGCCGATCGCCGCCACGCTCGGTTTCACGCTCCGGTACGTCGAGGCGGGCCGGGCGGTGTTCGAGCTCGAGCCGGCGGAATACCACTACAACCCGATCGGCTCGGTCCACGGCGGGGTGTACGCCACCCTGCTCGACTCGGCCACCGGCTGCGCGCTGCACTCGCTGCTGCCGGCCGGTGCGACCTACACCAGTCTCGACCTTTCGGTGAAGTTCCTCCGCGCGGTCCGCGCCGACACCGGCACGCTGACCTGCGAGGGCACCGTGACGCACCTCGGCGGCCGCACCGCTCTGGCCGAGGCGCGGCTGACCGGGCCGGATGGCCGGCTCTACGCGCACGCCACCAGCACGCTGATGATCTTCCGCCCGGAGGCCACGACATGACCGTCACCGACTTGCGTCCGGCCGCGCCGCCTGCCGGCACACCGGCCTCCCGCGCCCTGGCCGGCACCGTGGCGTTCCGCGCCCTGACCGGCACCGCGGCCGACCGCGCGCTGGTCGAGGAGCTCCTCCGGCGGAGCTCGCCGCCGACGCTCCGCAGCCGGTTCTTCCTGCCCGCCGGCCGGGACCCGCACGAGATGCTCGACACCTACCTGCCGTTCCTGCTGGCCGGCCCGCCGGACGGCCTGGCCCTCGTGGCCCTGGTGGACGGCCGGCCGGTCGGACTGCTCAACCTGGTCGCCGGACCGGAGCGCCGGCTCGAACTCGGCGTCCTGGTGGCCGACGACTGGCAGCGACTCGGTATCGCCGGCTCGCTGCTGCGGCAGGCCACCCGGCCGGGCCGGTGGCCGGGCTGGAGGGTCCGGGCGACCGTGCAGCCGGGCAACGCCGCCGCCCGGGCGCTGATCCGGGCGCACGGCGGTGCCCGGCTGTTGTCGGGCCTGCGCGGCGAGTACGTCTTCGAGTTCGCCGCGGCGCGCTGAAAGCCCGGGTGGTGGTCGAGGTCCGGGTCGGCCGGACCGGTCCGGGCGGGCACTACAGCGCGCCGCGCATGGCCGCGGCACGTACCGCCACCGGCCGGCCACGCGGCGCCGTAACCGGAGCGGGTCGTTCACCGCGGCTGGACGTCGATGGCGCCGGACAGCCCGGGTACTCCGCCCAGCAAGGTGGCCAGGGGCGCCGGGACGCGCACGCGAAACTCGGCGTCGAACGACTCCACGCCCCAGCGGATCAGCATCAGCGCCCGCAGACCGGCCGGCTCGATGTAGCCCACGGCCGACAGGTCGATGACCACGGCGTACGGCCGGTAAGCCAGGATGTCCCTGGCCGCGAACATCAGCAGCGGGCTGGACTCGACGTCGACGTCCCCCGACACGACCAGGGTCGCGATGCCGTCGCGTACCAGCGGCTCGACGGCGAATGGCATTCCCACCGAGCGCATCGCCTCTGCTTGGACCGCGCACCGTGACGACGACATCACAGACTCTCCCTGGACTCATCGTCTGAGCCGCCGCAAATGTTTCGTTACCGGGCGGGCAGCAGGTCGGTCGGGGCTGGAACGCGGCCGAGCCGAGTTATCCCGTTAGTCCGACTTGCGGAACTCCGCGATCGCCACCCCTAGCAGCACCAGCCCGGTGACCGCGACGATCAGCAACTCCAGCGCCACCGGTACCCGCCAGCCGCCCCAGGTGACGCCCGGGTTGAGCGCCTGGTGCACCTCCGGGCTGACGTTGACGTGGCCGAACACGGCGCTCCGCATCGGGTCCACCGCATAGGTCAGCGGGTTCAGCCGGGTGAGCACGGACAGCCACGCCGGCAGGTTGCCCAGCGGGAACAATGCGCCGGACAGGAACATCATCGGCATCAGGATCATCTGCATCAGCCCCATGAAGGCCTGAATGCTCTTGATCCGCGCGGCCATCATCACCCCGAACGCGGTGAGGGTGAACGCGCCGAGGTACATCTCCGCCAGCAGCGTGAGCAGCAGGCCGGGGGAGTACGGCACGTCGGCCAGCCCGGCCAGCGCCAGGATCGCCACCCCCTGGAACGAGGCCACAATCGCGCCGCCCAGGCACTTGCCCACCACGATGGAGGCGCGGCTGACCGGAGCCACCAGCATCTCCCGCAGGAACCCGAACTCCCGGTCCCAGACGATCGACGCGGAAGAGAACATCGCGGTGAAGTTCACCGACATGGCGATCACGCCGGCGAACATGAAGGTGCGCAGGTTCACTCCCGGCATGCCCCGGGTGACCAGCGACGACAGTCCGGTGCCCAGCACCAGCAACCACAGCAGCGGCTGGATGAGCCCGGACACCATCCGGGTGCGGTCCCGCCAGTACCGGATGAGCTCCCGGTGCAGGACGACCTTCACGGCGCGCAGGTCGTGCTGCATGGTCCGCCGGGGCACGCTGACCCGGACGACGTCGCCGGCAAGGCTGTTCGCGGTCACCGCACTCACCTCCGCGCCAACTGGCGCATCCAGTCCTTGGCCGAGCCCGCCTCCGCGTCCCGGATGGTGGTACCGGTGTAGGCCAGGAACACGTCGTCCAGCGACGGCCGGGCCACGCTCACCGACCTGATTGCCACCCCGAGCCCGGCGAACAGCCGCGGCACGAACTCCTCGCCGGCCGGCACCGCGAAGGTGACCGCGCCCTCGTGCATCGCCGCCTCCACGCCGAAGTGCTCGCGCAGCGCGGCGATCGCGGCCTCGTCGTCCGCGGTGTGGATCTGCACCCGGTCCTTGCCCACCGAGGCCTTCAGCGCCTGCGGGGTGTCGCAGACCACGATCTCACCGCGGTCGATGATCGCGATCCGGTCGCAGTACTCGGCCTCCTCCATGTAGTGCGTGGTCAGGAAGATGGTGATCTCCTCGGTGCGCTTCAGCTCGTTGATGTAGCCCCAGATGGCCACCCTGGTCTGCGGGTCGAGCCCAACCGTCGGCTCGTCCAGGAACAGCACCCGCGGCGAGTGCAGCAGCCCGCGAGCGATCTCCAGCCGGCGCTTCATGCCGCCGGAGAAGGTCTCCACCCGGTCCGCCCGGCGTTCGGTGAGCCCCACCATCTCCAGCACCCAGCGCATCCGCTCCGCCAGCACCGCCCGCGGCACGCCGTACAGCTCGGCGTGGAAGCGCAGGTTCTGCTCGGCGGACAGGTACCCGTCCAGGGTGGGGTCCTGGAACACCAGCCCGATGTTGCGCCGCACCTCGTCGCGCTCGGCCGTCACGTCGTGCCCGGCCACGCTGGCCGAGCCCGCGGTGGGCGTGACCAGCGTGCAGAGGATCTTGATGGTGGTGGACTTGCCGGCCCCGTTCGGCCCGAGGAACCCGAACGTCTCGCCCGGCCACACGTCGAAGTCGATGCCGCGCACCGCTTCGATCACGCCGTACCGCTTCGCCAGCCCGCGTACCGACACCGCCGGCGGACCGGCCGGCGGGGCCCCGCCGGCGGCCACCGCCTCGATCCCTGCGGCAACGTCCGTCATCTGCCCGTCCCCTCGAGGTATTTGATGGGATGCACCCACGGTAGGAATGCCCCGCCGCCTCGGTCAACCCCTTTCGGCGTTCCGATTATCGCAGATGTATCGGCGAGCTGTCGGAGTCACTTTCGTGGGAACCTCCTACCATCGGAGCATGAGCGCAGCGCCCCGGCTCAGCGCGCCCGGCCTGCCCGAGCGGCTGCTGGCCCACCCAGTATTCGTGATGCTGCAACTGGTCCGGCTGGCGCGGCGTCGCGGTCTGCGCGCACTGCCCGGTGACATCCGGCTGCCGCAGTACTGCGTGCTGGCCGTGCTGGTGGACGTAGGCCCGGCCTCGCAGCGGGAGGTGGCCGACCGGCTCGGGTTCGACGCCAGCGACCTGGTCGGCCTGGTGGACGCCCTCGAGGCAGACGGGTACGTGACCCGGGAGCGGGATGACGCGGACCGCCGGCGCTACATCCTCACCGCCACGCCGGCCGGCCGCCGGGCGCTGGCGGAGGTCGAGGTGCGGGCCCGCGAGGTGCGGGGGGAGTTCCTGGCGCCGCTTTCGGAGGCGGAGCGGGCCACCCTGCAGGACCTGCTGCGCCGGCTGTACCTCCACCACGCGCGGTCGGACTGACCGGCGGGTGCGCTACCCGGCGGCGGTCCGCGATCATGGGCCCGGTACCCCGCACAGCACCCGCACCGACGCGTGGAGGGCAGACCTGTGGCACCGCATGCCGCCGACCATCCCGTGACCATCGACGACCCGGCCCGGTACGTGAACCCGTTCATCGGCACCAAGGAGGGCGGCATCGACTTCGGGCACGGCGGCGGCGCGGCGAACACCTTTCCCGGCGCCACCACGCCGTTCGGCATGGTCCAGTTCAGCCCGGACACCGCGGTACACCAGCACGGCGGCTACCGCTACGACGACGACCGGCTGAAGGGGTTCAGCCTCACGCACCTGTCCGGGCCGGGCTGCGACGACCTGGGCAACCTGCCGTTCCTGCCGGTACTCGACGGCAGGGCGGCCGACACGGTGGCGTTCTCGCACGCCGACGAGGCGGCCGGCCCCGGGTACTACCGGGTCGTGCTGGACAACGGGGTGACCGTCGAACTGTCCGCCACCACCCGCTCCGGAATCGCCCGGATCGGCTACCCGGCGGGCCGGCGCGCCGGGCTGGTGCTGGACGCGGGGCGCGCGGTGAACCCGGCCAGCGGCCGGATCACCGCGAGCGGGAGGGCGCTGTCCGGGCACACCGAGTCGGGGGGCTTCTGCGGCACCGGCAACCGGTACCGGCTGCACTTCCACGTCACCGCGGACACCGCGTTCAGCACCGACGCGGCCAGCGGCTCGAAGCTGACGCTCACCTTCGACCCGGCCGCTGGCGACCCGGCCGCTGAGGATCCGGCCGCTGACCGTACCGTGATCGTCCGGTTCGGACTGTCCTATGTGGACGCCGCCGGTGCGCGGCGGAACCTGGAGGCGGAGCAGGCCGGGCGCGGCTTCGACGAGATCCGCGCCGCCGCCAGGCAGCGGTGGAACGAGCTGCTCAGCCGGATCGCGGTGGCCGGCGGCACCGACGAGGAGCGCACCGTGTTCTACACCGCGCTCTACCACGCGCTGATCCACCCCAACGTGTTCAACGACGTCAACGGCGACTACCGCGGCTTCGACGGCGCTGTGCACCACGTCGAGGACGGGCACCTGCAGTACGCCAACTTCTCCGGCTGGGACGTGTACCGCTGCCAGGTGCAACTCCTCGCGCTGCTGACCCCGGACATCGCCTCCGACATCGCACAGTCGGCTGCGAACCAGGCCGTGCACGCCGGGTACTGGGACCGCTGGACGGTGGCCAACGACGGCACCGGCGTGATGGTGGGCGACCCGTTGCAGATCATCGTCTCCGCCATCCACGCCTTCGGCGGCACCGCGTTCGACGCCGCCCGCGCGCTGCGGTTGATGGTGGCCGGGACCACCGACGACCGGGAACGGCCGGGCCACGCGTGGTACGACGCGGCCGGGTACCTGCCGGAGCCCTCCGGCGGCGTGTGGGGCTCGGCGTCCACCGCGCTGGAGTACTACGCCGCGGACTTCGCGGTGGCACAGTTCGCGGCCCGGCTGGGCGACGCCGCGACGCACGAGCGGTTCCAGTGGCGGGCGCAGGGGTGGCGGCACCTGGCGCACCCCGGCTCCGGGTATCTGCAGCCGCGCAGGCCCGACACCGCCTGGCCGCCGTTCAGCCCCCTGCAGAAGGAGGGGTACGTCGAGGGCAACGCCGCGCAGTACACGTTCAGCGTGCCGTGGAACGCCCGCGGACTGTTCGACGCCATGGGCGGCGACGCGGCGGTGCTGCCCCGGCTGGAGGAGTTCTTCACCGAACTGAACGCCGGACCGGACCGGCCGTACGCGTACCTCGGCAACGAGCCGACGCTGCACGTGCCGTGGATGTTCGGGTACGCCGGCGCGCCGCACCGTACCCAGGACACCGTCCGCCGCGCGCTGACCACACTGTACCGGCCGACCCCGGACGGGCTGGTCGGAAACGACGACCTCGGCGCCATGTCGAGCTGGGCGGTGTGGGCGATGCTCGGCATGTACCCGGTGGCGCCCGGCCGGGCCGAGCTGGTGCTGGCCAGCCCGCTGTTCGAGCATGCCACCATCCGGCGCGGCAACGGCGTGACCATCGACGTGGCGGCGCCGGGGGCGAGCGCGTCGCGACGGTACGTCCGCGCCCTGTGGGTCAACGGGGCGCCGTGGTCGCGGGCGTGGCTGCCGGAGTCGTTCGTGGCCGGCGGCGGCAGGGTCGAGTACGACCTGTCCGAGACGGCCGACCCGTCCTGGGGGAGCGCGCCCGAGGACGCCCCGCCGTCGTTCGAGTACGTCGGCACGCCGGCCACGCTGACCGCGCACGCGGGCAACCGCGGGATCTCAGACGACGCCCACCCGGAGGCCGCCGACCTGGACCTGGTCGGCTTCGCCTACTCGGCGCAGGCGCTGGCCGCGGCCGGCCTCACCCCGGGCGGGCAGGTCACCGTGGACAGGCTGACGTACCACTGGCCGGTGGCCGGCGGGCCGGACAACGTGGTCGTGTTCGGGCAGGTGCTGGATCTGTCCTGGGTGCCGGCGGGGGCGGGGCGGCTGGGGTTCCTCGGGGCGGCCACGCACGGCCCGGCCGGCGGCACGGTGCTGCTGCGGTACGCCGACGGGTTCGTGCAGCGCGCCGTGCTGGGGTTCTCGGACTGGACGCTGTCCGCAGGGCGCGCCCCGATCGGGTACGGCAACCTGGTGGCCGCCCGGATGCCGTACCGCAACCGGCCCGGCGGACGGGACGCGGTCACCACGTACCTGTTCGCCACGGCCGCCATCCCGCTGGAGACCGACCGCCGGCTGGTCTCGGCGACCCTGCCCTGGGGCGTGCCGCACGGCCGGCTGCACCTGTTCGCCGTCGCCGCGGACTGACGTCCGGCGCGAGGACGGATCGTGCGGTCCGCTCCTCAGCCGATCTCATCGGCGAAGTAGCGGACCCCCGCCGCGAGAGTCCGGTCGATCAGCTCGGCGATCTCGCCCCACCGCTCGGTCGGGAGATTGGAGTGCACCAGCGTCACGCTGTCCGCCGCCGTGGGTTCGAACGCCCGCCGGTACTCCTGCGGAGCCTCGAGTTCACGGTCGGCGTTCTGCGGCGCGTACCGGTCGTCGATCACCTCGGCAAAGGGTCACGGCGAGCAGCCGAGTTCTGCGCTGCCCACCTTCTGTATGGCAACGATGTACCGCAGGGTCTGACCCGAGGCGTTGAGATGGAGGCAGGTCCACCAACTGCCCTCCGTCAGATTCGCGAAGAACTCGATCCGTCTGACCACGTAGACGAGTTGCCCGCGTAAACATTCACCGGGGGTGCGGAGTGTTCCGGCTGGCGGCATAGCGTGATGGCCGGTGGGCCTGGTGGCGTCCGGTGGTGATGGGTGGGCTGGGGCGCTCAGGTGGGGGCGAGGTGCGCGGGCATCAAGGGTCGGTGGAGGATGGCGTCGCGCAGGGCGGTCATCTTGGCTTGGCCCTGTTTGGCGGCGGTGTTTAGGTAGCCGAGGATTGTGTAGCGGTCTTTGGTGCGTTCGATGCTGGTCAGGCGCCCGGAGGTGTTCTGCTGTCCGGGACAGTCCGACGAGGACTCCGTCGCGCAAGAGCCGGAGGAGTTCGTCGCGGGTCGCGGCGTCGATCGTGCGGTGGTCTTGGTCGCGGGCGAGGTTGGTGGCGTGGATCAGGCCCCGCAGGGCGTCGCCGATCTGCGCCGGCCAATGCTCCTCGGGGTAGACCTGCCCGGCGTCGTCGGCGTCGCGGAGCAGGTGCTGGCAGCAAAGTTGGTGGACCACGCCGGCGAACTCGGCGTTGTCGGGGTCGCCGGCGAACTCGGCGTGGTCATAGACGGTGTACCGGTCGTGGACGATGACCGCGCCGGCCGCGGACAGTTCGGTCAGGACCGAGGTCTTGAAGGTGTCCAGGTCACGGTCACCGAGCAGGTAGTGGGTGTACAGCCTGGTGCAGGCCACCAGCAGGTACTTCTCGGCCTTCTTCCGCCCGGGCCTGGGTGTGCGCGGCCCGACCCGCAGCGGGGTCTCATCCATGCACACCACGTGCGCGAGGGTGATCAGGGCCCGGATCCGGGCATCGACCTCGGCCAGGGCCTTCGCGGTCCGGGCGAGCATCCCGTGGACGAACCCGACGGAGGGCCTCGCCCCCGTCAAGGACTCCAACAACTCCACGCACCGATGGGTGGGCAGGTGATGCACGACCATCAGGTACACCACCCAGGACTGCAGGTTGGGCCCGTAGCCGACCGGCCCCGACCGGGCCCCATCAGGCCGGGCAGCGGTGTGGACCTTCCCGCACCTGCACCGGACCGCATGCTGATCGAACTGCCTCACCTTCGCAACCACCAGCGGAATCTCAGTCTCCTGGTAGCGGTCAACCACCCCCAGATCGGCCGCGCCGGCCAGATCGTGCCCGCACTCACACACACCCTCAGGGAACCGCTCGACCAGATCGTCAGGGATCTCGGTGAACGCCAGATGCGAGCCCGCCGCCCCCGGCCGCTTGCCCCTCGACCGGCCCGTCCCGCCCCCACCTTCGGCCGGCTTCGGCCCGGTCTTACCCACCTCGTCGTCCTTCGACGGCGGACTCGAGGAGTTCTTGCTGTTACGCGAGAGCAGATGCTCCACCCGCGCCAGCCTCACCGCAAGATCCTCATTCGCCGCCGTCAACGCCTGGTTCGCCGCGACCAACTCCGCGATCCGCCTCGCCTGCACCCCGACGAGCACGATCAGCTCATCACGGGACAACCCCTCCAGGTCAGGCACCCCAAGATCAAAGCGGATCCCACCCCACCGACCACCACCGACACACCGTGCGACCACCGGGTAATCAGGACAGGCACAACAGCCAGGCCAGTCACAGCCCGCTACCCACGCCCCGCAACCGCCACGATCCGTGCACGGCCTGAATGTTTACTTGCCCGCGCCAGTACCGGGCATTCGGCTCGCCCGGAGCCGCATGGGACACCTGATATCTCGCCCGAGGGTCGACGCCGCGGAACTCGTGGGTGAGCTGTTGGCCGAGCCGCTCGACCTCGTCGATGAACTCGAGCAGGAAGCCGTCCGCCCGCCGGACATCGTTGCGCTCACTCTTCCAGTCGCCGTGTACGAGTTCTCGCTGGAAGGCGTGGTTGAACTGGATCGCCCCGGCGCGGCGACCGGGCAGATGCCGCCACGACGCGACCGCGGGGCGCCACCGTCCTGGTGGCGCCCCGCGGCAGGTCGGGGGTCAGTACTGCTGGGGTGCGGTGTGCTCGCCGTGCACTGCCGGGTCATGGGCGCCGTGCAGGTCGGGGTTGTACTGCCCATGGATCGACTCGTCGAAGCTCCCGTGGATCTCCACCGAGTACACCCCGTGCCACTCGGGGTTGTACTGCCCGTGGATCTCCGGGTGGTACTGGCCGTGGATCTGCGGGTCGAACCTTCCGTGGATCTCCGGGTGGTACTGCCCGTGGATCTCCGGGTGGAACTGGCCGTGCGTCTCGGGGTGGTACTGCCCGTGGATCTCCGGGTGGAACTGGCCGTGCGACTGCGGGTGGAACTGGCCGTGCGTTTCGGGGTGGAACTGGCCGTGGGTCTGGGGGTGGTACTGGCCGTGCGTTTCGGGGTGGTACTCGCCGTGGGTCTGGGGGTGGTACTGGCCGTGCGTTTCGGGGTGGTACTCGCCGTGGGTCTGCGGGCGTTTCGGGGTGGTACTCGCCGTGGGTCTGCGGGTGGAACTGCCCGTGGGTGTCGGGGTGGTACTCGCCGTGCGACTGTGGGTGGTACTGCCCGTGGGTGTCCGGGTGGTACGGCCCCGAGGCGGAGCCGGCGCCCCCGCCGCCCTGGCCGGCGCCGCCCTGGCCGCCGCCCTGGCCGCCGCCGAGCTGGCTCTGCATCGCCCCCTCGGTCTGCGGCCCGACGAGCCCGTCCGCGGTCAGGCCCATCATCTCCTGGAATTGCCGGGTGGCCTGTTCGGTGGCCGTTCCGTAGTGCCCGTCTACGGCCAGGCCGGCCTGCAACACCTGGTTGAGCTGCTCCTGCCAGCTGCTGACCTCGACGCCCTGGCTGCCGTTCTTGAGATAGACGCCGGACATGACGGCGGCTCCTTCCCCGTGATCGTCTCGGGCCCGTGCCGAGTCCGGCGACGCGCAGCTTCAGCGTGGCCGCCGCGCGGGGCCGGAACCACGCGCGGCCAGCCGTTCTAGTGGGCACACCGGGGGGCCCGAAGGGGCACGGCACGGGTCGGCACTGCCCGGCGTCACCGTTTGGCGGCGGCCCGGAAGCTCTCCAGCGCGGCCAGCAGCGACGCCTGCTCGTCCTCCGTCATCGCGGCGAGCACCCGGCCGATGTCGGTGCGGCGGGTGGCACGCAGGGTGCGCAGCAGCTTCCGCCCGTCGGGGGTGAGGCTGAGCACCACCTCGCGCCGGTCGGTCCGCCCGGTGGTGCGGGTGAGCAGCCCGGCCGCCTGCAGCCGGTCGCACAGCCGGCTGGCCGACGACGGGATGGCTCCGAGCTCCTCCGCCAGCCCGTTGAGGTTGATCTCACCGGCCTTGTCGACGACGAGCAGGGCACGCAGCTGCGAGGCGGACACCGGCTGCTGAAGCGACTCCTGGGCCCGTCCCCACACGATCACCAGTACCTCGGCGGCTGCCTCCACTGCTGCTGACAGCTCCGCCGGCCGATGGTCACAGTGGGCAGGCAGGGTCATATTCTCCACTCGTACAGGACCGGACCACGTGGGGAGGGATGGTGGACCCGATCAACCGCCTTGCTCATGCTGAGCGTGCCATGCTTCGCGCCCCCTCGCATGCGCTGGCCGAGGCGATTCGCGATGTTCTCACCTCGACCTACGGCGCGAAGTCGGCGGACCTGCTCCTCATCGACTACCGGATGACGGTGCTGCAGTCCGCGCTGACCGGCACCGGCCGGTACCCGGTCTACGGCTCCCCGGC
>WNFZ01010833.1_pt1 | contig 14237 bp, 12 predicted proteins | sample 5400081 | NCBI WGS metagenome assembly WNFZ01 (sample SAMN13153365, study PRJNA577476) | soil metagenome | isolation source: 80 cm soil or saprolite under grassland replicate 1 | place: USA:California | collected 2016-06-15
AACGATGCAACCCAACGGTTTTCGCGCATCAATGGGACGGTAACATAAGCACGTTCGCCGTGTGGCACATAAGATCTTTCGTAATCAAGTGCAGTCCGCGGATCCATTTTTGAATCGTAGTTTACAACTGTTTTTCCAACTGCCATCTCAGCGGAAGTAACACTACTGTAATCGGAATTTTTGTGGATACCTGCTACCGATTCCACACCGCGACAATAATCGCGGTGAACAATCTCGAGATCATTTTCGAGGTCAATTTCATTGAACAAACAACGTTTCACTTGAAGATGCTCACCGACAGCCTTCGAGATAGTGAATAGTAATTCGTTCGGGTCTTCGAGTCTCCGCACCGATTCACTGATCTCAGATAGTAAAACAAGTCGTTTTTCTGCCTGTTTGCTCTCGGTGATGTTCTGCGCAACACCCAACATTCGTTCTGGATTTCCCTCATGGTCGTAAACTATTTTTGCGTTCACTTCCAGCCAGACCACCTGCCCGTTTTCAGGATTGACCACGCGGCATTGCAAAGAATCCAGATCACCATGGCCCTCGATAGCTTTGGTAACTACTTCCAAAACGGCTTGTGCATCTTCCGGGAGAGTCAATCTTTGTACGGTCTCAAGGCTACCCTTCGGCAATAAATCTGCCGAGAAACCGAGCACCTGTGAAAAGTTGTCGGCCACTGTATAAAATTTCTTTTGAAAATCCCACTCCCATGTAAACATCCGCGCGGCTCCGGTAGCGAGGCGCAAACGTTCCACCGACTCGCGCAGAACCTTTTCCACCTGTTTGCGCTCCGACATATCGAGTACTACGCCAATGGTGTAAAGAGGGTTTTCAGAACCATCTCGAATAATGGAACGCGTCAACTCAACCCAGATGATTCCACCGTCCTTGCGAATATATCGCTTTTCGAGCCTGTAAAACGGAATTTCCCCTTCAACGAGTTGCTGGTGCAACTTGATATCAATTGGATAATCATCTTCATGCGTAATATCTTTGATACCCCTTTCAAGCAATTCCTGTTTCTCATAACCTGTAATGCGGCAGAACTCTTCATTCACCCTAAGATATTTGCCATCCGGCGAACTTTCCACGATCCCGATCGGGGCGTGTTCATAGGTGGTTGGTGGATGCTTTCCATTCGATGGGGCAGGTTTCGACGCCGGGCGTCGAGCCTTGGTAGCCGCTTTTAATTTGGGCGAGCTTTTCTCCGCCTTCATTTTTGGAGCTGTTTTCATATGATACCTTCTAGTCACAAATTGACAAAACGATGCACAAAACAGTCCCCGCTTGCCTTATCGATCGCTTCAACGGCAATTATAGTATTCTCTTAATGAATTCGCGACGCGTCATTGGTACTGCCGCGTACGGTGCAAAGCAATGATCTGACCTCGCGGCACGGCGATGAGCCCCTCATCTATCATCTAATTGTACAACAAATCTCTGCATTTTTTCCTTGCTTTTTCGTTCTACCAATTCCTGCTTACGCCGCCTTAGCCTTGCGAAGGTTTGATGATATGCATGGACGACGAAACAGGAAAACCTTCGCAAGGCTGACTCTCATTGATTTGCTAAGCGAATCATTTAGTACAATATCCTTATGAACACATGGCGACTTCTTATCACTCCTCCTATGTGCGGCGCGTGGAATATGGCTGTAGACGAATCGATTCTTGAGCACATTGGGCATGGCGACTCTCTTCCAACCCTCAGGCTCTATTCATGGAACCCGGCTTGTCTCTCCCTGGGGCATGCCCAGCCCTTTGCTGATGTGGATGCTGCGCGCCTCAAAGCGCGCGGCTGGGAAGTGGTCCGCCGCGCCACAGGAGGACGCGCGATCTTACATACCGATGAGTTGACTTATTCTGTAATCGGAAGCGCCGAGGAACCTGTGCTGGCAGGAGGTGTGCTTGAAAGCTATAACCGTCTCGCACAAGCACTATTGCTCGCCGTAAAAATTTTAGGATTGCCCGTTGAAATGAAAGAGGGGAAAGCAAACGGAAATACAACGCTCAACCCTGTTTGCTTCGAAGTTCCGTCTACTTATGAAATTACGGTTGATGGAAAGAAATTAATTGGCTCCGCCCAGGCTCGCAAAAAAGAAGGCGTGCTCCAACACGGGTCATTGCCTCTAACAGGTGACCTGACTCGTATTTGTCAGGCATTGATGTTTGAAAACGAGTCAGCGCGCGAGGAAGCCTCGCAGCGTTTATTGGCGCGGGCTACAACCGTGGAATCCGCTTTGGGAGGTGCGGTCAGTTGGGAAGCGGCCGCGCAGTCCTTTATCCACGCGTTTGAGTCGCAACTGGAATTATGTTTTGAGAGAGGGGAGTTGTCTGAATCTGAATCCAGAAGAGCAGAAGAACTAGTCAAAGGGAAATACGACCACCCGTCATGGACAGAACGTACTTAGCCCAAATCTTGCACAAAGATCGTATTCGGATACCCAAGCGCTGCAAAAAACTTAAGTAAAAATGCCTCAGCATTCGTCTGGGCTTGTGCCAGCATACCATCCTCAAGTGCGCCTTTGAGGATTTCCTGTTCAGCACTTTGCCGACACTCTGTTTCTAGATTTGATTAACATTACATTCAACGACTTTCTCGACACTGTACTGAATGGTTTCTAATCGGGCGAGAGCACGTACTTCATTGATATATGTAATGGGGTCAGGGATAATGGTTGGCGTGGGGTGAAGCAAATCTGAAACCTGAGTCTGCAAGGCCTCATTTGCCCGATTCATTTGTTGGAATGGTCCCGTTGCAGCTTGCGCGGTTTGACGCACAGTCTGCACAATAAAATATGCCGCGACCAGGATCACACCGATAATCAAAACCGAAAGCAAACTATTGTTTTTCATGCAGGTATTATAATCTCAACAAACCACACGTGAACCGAAAATATCCGCCGTTAATAATATTCATATTCATCACTGCTTTTCTTCTTGCAACTTGCAATTTACCGCGTATCAACCTCATTGAAGCCACGCCAACCTATACTGTAACTCCTGCTGCTGTAACACCAACACAAACAGTTCCACCGCCTTTCCCTACTGTGCAATTGGGTCTCGCGGAAAATCCATTGATCCTTGCCCTGTCTCCTTCTGCAAATACGCAGGAACAAATAGATGCTGCAAAAGTGATTGCCTCCCAATTTACCGAACGAACTGGCTATACCGTTGTTACGGTCATCCCCGATTCCTATACGGCGCTGGTGGACGCGTTGAGCAAAGGCAATGCGCACATCGTATTGCTTGATCCTTATGCCTATGAACTTGCTTACCAAAAGGATTTGGTTCGTGCGGCTTATGCGGTCTTAAAGGATGGTGAGGGAAAATATGGAGCACAATTCCTTGCCGCACGTAAAGGTGGATTCGCTTCCTATTTTGATGAAGCACTGGATGAGAATACAGAAGATGCAGCAGTCGCACTTGCGCAATTCAACGATAAAAAACCCTGCTGGAGCGATGAAACTTCTCCATCTGGTTACGTGATTCCATTAGGCTATCTTAATCAGAATCAAATCGCCATCAAGCCTGCCGCATTTGTGGAAGGACATCCAACGGTCGTGCGTTCGTTATATGCAAGCGGCATCTGTGACTTTGGGGCAACCTATATCGACGCGCGCAAGTTCCCTTCACTTGAAGATGAATTTCCTGACCTGATCGAACAAGTCATTGTCGTTTGGCGAATCCCTGCAATCATTCCATATGATGTATTAGCTTTTTCTACAAGCATGCCACAAGAGATGCGTGATCTCTTTGCAAATCTTATTCCCGCCATAATGCAAACCGAGGCTGGCAAAGCTGCATTCAAGACTGCCTATAATATTGACGAATTAGAAGCGGTGAATGACGGATATTATGAAGAATTTCGTATTTATTTAAAGGCATCTGATATTGATTTATCTACACTTGTTAAATAGCTTAGCAAATGATGTTATACACCGTCCCGAAGGTTTGAGTGACTCAACAGGGTCTTTCAGAGAAACCTTCGGGACGTTTTGCATAAGATGAAAAAAGACTGAACAAAAATCACTTGTCTAATTTGTCAATACATTGTATTATCCAATTCGCTAGGGAAGTTTCCCAAATCCAAACAATTTTTCAAGAGGAGAAGAATTATGAAGAAGTCACTGCATATGTTTCTTGCTGTGATGGCGGTTCTTGTACTGTTTGTTTCTGCCTGCGCACCCGCCACTCCAGCACCCACGGAACCACCTGCTCCGACGGAAGTGCCACCGACTGTAGCTCCGGCAACAGAAGCGCCGACCGCGACCGAAGCTCCAGCAACGGAAGCACCCACTGCTGTTCCACCCACGCCGACCCCTCCGCCCCCTCCAGTTTGTGATAAGCTGCCCGACGCGCCAGCAGCCCCAGCTGCTGGGGAACTTGGTTCAGCGGATAACCCCATTGTGATTACCTTTGTTCCCTCCGGGGATACTGGCAAAATCACCGTCGCTGGCACTGCGATTGCTGACTGCCTCAGCCAGATGACCGGGCTTAATTTCAAGATGGAAGTTGGCACCACCTTTGCCGCGTCCATTGAAGCGATGGGTGCTGAAAAAGCCCAGGTCAGCTTCCTCAATACATTTTCTGTATTGCTGGCTGAACAGAAGTACGGCGTTATCCCGGCTTTGGTTGCTATTCGCAAGTACGCCACTAATGATCTTGATCCTGACAAGGACCTTGGTGGTCAATTGGAACCGTTCTATAAGGGTCAGTTCATCGCTGGTGCAGATACAGGCATTAAGTCCTTTGCCGATCTGAAGGGCAAGACGTTCTGCTTCGTCGACCCGAACTCGACCTCAGGCTACATCGTTCCTCGCATCATCCTTAAAGCGAATGGCATCGATCCTGATACAGACTTTGCCGCCACCCAGAATGCTGGTTCTCACCCCAATGTGGCAGTTGCTGTATACAAGGGCGACTGCGATGCAGGTGTGACCTTCATCAATGTATTGACTGACGCCTCTGCTGATCTGCAGACTACCTATCCAGATATCACCGACAAGGTGACGGTCTTTGCAGTAACAGATCGTATTCCGAACGACGGTATGCAGTTCATTAAGTCGCTGGATCCCAAACTCCAGGCGGTGATTGTCGAAGGTATGCTGGCAATGGCACAAGACCCAGGTGGTAAGGCTGTGCTGAAGAGCTTGTACAACTACGATGCATTTGAGCAGGTTGAGCCTAACTTGATTGAGTAGCCTTATGCTAAAAGTCGAGAATCTCACAAAAACCTATCCGAATGGCACTCAGGCATTGAAAAATGTCGGTTTTGAAGTTAAGGATGGTGAATTTCTGGCAGTCATCGGATTGAGCGGTTCGGGCAAGTCGACGCTCTTACGCTGTATCAATCGTCTGATCGAACCAACTTCGGGAAAGATCTACTGGGATAACCAGGATATTACCGCGATCCCAATTTCGGAAATGCGAAAGATCCGTCGGCAGATCGGTATGATCTTCCAGCAATTCAATCTGGTGAAACGTTCTTCTGTGATGACCAATGTATTTTCGGGTCGCCTGGGTTATGTCAATACATTGTCGAGTTCGTTGCATCTTTTTTCCGCAGCAGATAAAGCGAAAGCGTTAGCCAGCCTGGAACAGGTTGGTTTGGCAAACAAAGCGCATGTGCGCGCCGATTCCCTCTCAGGTGGACAACAACAACGCGTGGGGATCGCCCGCGCGTTGATGCAGGATCCCAAGCTGATTCTGGCGGATGAACCGGTCGCTTCACTGGATCCAGTCTTGGCACATTCCATTCTGAAATACCTTGAGCAACTAAATAAAGAACGCGGCATCACAGTACTTTGCAGCCTGCATTTTCTTGATTTAGTACACCGCTATGCCACCAGCGCCATTGCACTGAAAGATGGTGAGTTGGTCTTTCAAGGCTTACCAAAGCAAATCGATGATGCTCAATTCAAGGCTATCTATGGTCAGGAAGCTGAGCGCGTTTCTATCGTTTAATATTGATCCCTTCTAAGCAGACATCTACCATCCCGTAATTTAACGAAACAAGAAAACATCCCGCCTTTCAAATCATTCTTTCATGACTATTTCAGAAAAGACATTCAGGTCTTCAAATAACTCCGCACCGAGTTTGTTTTTTTCTTTGATCGTTCCCGGACTCGGACAATTCTTACAGAAAAGGCGAGAACGCGGAGTGTTGATTTTCCTGACCACGATCATCCTAGCTCTTTTGATTCAGTGGTCGTTGGAGCATCAAGGGATTGGAAAAATCAATATTGGTAGTATCACGACAAGCTGGTTATGGATACCACTAATTCTGTTCTGGGTATGGAATGTGTTTGATGCACGCGCGTTTGCAGCCAACAGAACATCATCCATTTTGCCAGGAATATTATTTGCAGCCATTATCATTTATGTGATTGCCTGGCAAGTGACCGGCATCAAGCTGAACCGTCTTGTAGAACGTTTCAATGATGCGCGCATCGTAGCCACTAACCTGCTTAATCCAGATGTGATTACCATATCCGTACAGGGCCAGAATCAGATCTGTGCTTGGAAATGCATGTACTCTTATATCAGCGCTACGCTAGCAGGAAGGCCAACAGAAGGCGTTATCCGTCCAAGCGAAAATCTTTTGAATATTCTTGGCAGGGCAAAACTTGTGGCTGCTTCTAAATGGCGAGTGAATTTGGGCTTGGCAGAGCCAGGAAGCAAAGTCAATACGTTTGTGGCTGGCACAATGATCGAAACGATCGCGATGGGCTTGATGGCAACCCTTTTTTCAACAGTTCTGGCGCTCCCTGTCAGTTTTTTGGCTGCTCGCAATATTATGTCACGCCTCCCCGGTGGAACAGCCATCTATTACGGGATGCGCGGTATTCTGAATGTGGTGCGCGCAATCGATACAATTGTATGGGGATTGATTGTCATTGTTTGGGTAGGGTTAGGAAGTTTCGCGGGCGTGATCGCGCTAACCATTCACTCTGTTGCTGCACTAGGTAAATTATTCTCCGAAGAGATTGAACATATTGACCCCGGTCCAGTCGAGGCACTGACTGCTACGGGCGCTAATTTGATTCAGACCATCCGTTATGCAGTCATTCCACAGATTGTGCCATCCTTCCTTGCATACTCTCTACTTCGCTGGGACATCAATATGCGCTCGGCGACAGTGATCGGATTTGTGGCTGGCGGAGGCATCGGCTTCTTTGTGGTGGAAACAACACGCATGGGGGGCTATCAACAATATGCAACTGCATTGTGGGTTGTAGCAATTGTTATTATTCTAGTTGATTATATTAGTGCGAGGTGGCGAGAAGCGATCTTAAGCGATCAACCACAAAGGGATGAAAGCAATAGAAGGACAGTGTTTACCACTTTACGTTTGGCTTTCTATGGTATTCTAGGGATTATAGCTTTTCTATATTGTTGGAATCTTACCGAGATTAGCATAAGAAGTTTATTGCATCCAGGCAAAAACTTTGGTCAACTTATTCTGGATTTTGTGAAAATTGATCTCACGCCGAAAGTATTACCAGTGGTAATTCAGCAAATGCTTGTTACCATTTTCCAGGCGATGCTGGCGACTACGTTCGGTGCACTGCTCGCGTTACCCTTCAGTTTTTTAGCTGCAAAAAATTTAATGGGGCGCAGCCGGCTCTCCATCTGGCTTTACTATTTGGCAAGAGGCATCCTGAATATTCTGCGTTCGATCGAGGCGCTTCTTTATGTAGTTATCTTTGTCTTCTGGGTAGGTATCGGTCCTTTTGCAGGTATGTTAGCTTTAGCTGTGACATCCTTTGCTCTAATCGGAAAATTGTTCTCGGAGGCCATTGAAAATATCGAAGATGGTCCTATTGAAGCAGTTACAGCAACCGGTGCGACCCCTCTACAAGTAATTGTTTATGCCGTTTTGCCACAGATCGTTCCTCCTTTTGTTTCCTATCTAATATACCAATGGGATATCAATGTCCGTATGGCAACCATTATTGGATTCGCAGGTGGAGGTGGTATTGGTTTGACCTTGACTACGTTCTTTGGTTCCCTGCAATATCACAAGGCTGGGACAGTAGTAGCGATCATTGTGATCGTAGTGGCTCTTATGGATTTTGCCAGTGCAAAGCTAAGACAAACACTGATCTAGTAAAGCAAAAAGCCCCGTCATATGACGGGGCTTTTTTGTGCTCAAATGAGCAGGTTACGGCAAGGACTTGCTGATCGTGCTGAAGGTATTGCCGATCTTGGGTCCGAGCAAGCGCATAACTGCAATCACGACAATGGCTACGAGAGCAAGGATGATTGCGTATTCGACAAGGCCCTGACCTTTTTCTTTGGGTGCGAATAACATGGTAAATTCCTTTCTAATAGAATTGGTTGTCTGAGGATCACACTCAGGATTGTTCACAGTATATCTATTTTGACAAAAAATTCAACCCCCTGATACTGGGATGCAATTACAAGTTTGTTAATGTTTAAAGTGGGGAATCCCTACTTATGATAAACCTGACTCTCTATAATCTCAGGTTTTGAGTGCCCGAAGGATTTGTTTTCGATTGTTAGACATTTCTTATCGCAACTATGCAAACAAAAGGAGGCTTGATCCTGAGATCAAACCTCTTTTGCTCAATCTGTGAAACGGCTACAAGGAATTATTGATTGAGCTGAACGTATTGCCCACCTTGGGTCCAAGCAGACGCATGATGGCGATTACGACCAGGGCTACGAACACGAGTATGATCGCGTATTCGACCAGCCCCTGTCCTTTCTCTTGGGGAGCGAATAACATGGATGAATTCCTTTCTGAATAAAAATTCGAACGCCAAGCGCGTGAAAATCATAAAATTATTCTATCACTTTGGTTTTTAATCTAACCTTAAAAAAAGCCTTTTCAGCTTTCAATCTCGAAAAGACGTTCCCTAAGCCAGTTCTGTCCACAGGCTGTCAAGCTGGCATTTGTGGGTGAAATCACATTATTTAATAGGACAAATTAGTTCCTACATTTAGGGGTAGGCAAATCCCCCATATCACTTTTTTTGAGATGTGATTTGTGGATAACTCGCGATTTTTTGTGGATAAACGGCTTTCGCTGTGGAGAAATCCTAAGAGGGGAGAAAATGTCCATAAATCTCCACCCCCAGATATGGATGGAGAGTTCGAGAGTCCCCAAGATGTGGATTGAGCAATAAACTGGTTTTTACGGGGATAATGCTATGGATGAGTCTTGCCGATTCTTTCCACAGGAGAACCGGCTCCGTTAACGGAAGCAAACCCTACATCCGGGGTGAGGTGTGGATCGCCATCCCACATATGAGACTTTTTGGATTCTATCCACACTATCCACGTTCCCTACTACGACTACGAATCTAAATATATACTTAATGATATGCTTGTATCTACGTCATAAATCCAGTACAATGTTGATATAAGTTCTAACTCTAATGCTTGGGAGGCTCATCATGGATATTATCAAGGTCTCAGCAAACTCCCGTACATCTGCCGTTGCAGGCGCGATTGCAGGTGTAATTCGTGAACATAAACGAGCGGAAGTACAGGCGATTGGGGCGGGAGCAGTCAATCAGGCGGTCAAGGCTTTGGTGTTGGCGACCGGGTATCTTAAGAACGATGGCATTGACGTGGCTTGTGTACCTGAGTTCGCAGATGTGCAAATCGACGACAAGGTGCGGACGGCTATCAAACTTGTGATCGAGCCGCGCACGTAATTTATATGAGAATTCGTCAGGGTGGTTTATAATGCCGTAGGGATACAGAAAACATCCCTGCGGCATTTTTCTATGAATCATTCAAAAGGTTTTTGGCGCACTCTTTTTTTTATTTTATTGATTGCCACTCTGCACGAAGGGCTGGTAATGCCTGCCGTTCGTATGCCCGTGCACGCGGCGCCACAGATGGCACCTTCAACAACCATTGTTATTAGCCAAGTGTATGGCGGTGGCGGGAATAGTGGTGCACTATATACCAATGATTTCATAGAACTTCATAATGTGGGCAACAATACTGTTTCACTTAGCGGCTGGACAATTCAATATGCTAGTGCGACTGGTACCTCATTTACCAGTGTAACTACTAGTAGTCTTTCTGGCTCACTTGCACCCGGCCAATATTATCTCGTGCAATTGTCAGGTGGGAGTAGCTGTAGTGGGAATCCCTGTGGCGTGGCGTTGCCGACTCCGGATGCGACCGGCACGATAAATATGGCAGCGAACGCTGGCAAAGTTGCATTGGTGAACAATTCAACCCTGCTAAGTGTATCTTGTCCGACAGGTGGAAACATAATTGATTTTGTTGGTTATGGTTCAACTGCCAATTGCTTTGAAGGCTCAGGACCCGCTCCTGCACCTAGTGCCACAACTGCAGACCTTCGTGATCCTAGCGGTAATAGTTGTAGCGATACAGATATTAATGCGAGCGATTTCACTGCAACTACACCAAATGCGCGCAACACTGCCTCAGCATTAACATACTGCGTTGCCACGGCAACACCCACAGGTACAGCGACAATTACTCCCACCGATACTACAACGAATACACCGACAAACACAGGAATAGCTACGAACACAAGCACTTCTACCGGCACTCCGACGAATACCGGTACAGCTACCCCTACAGGCTTTCTTAGTGTTCTTATTAACGAAGTTGCTTGGGCAGGGACAGGAACATCTACATTACCGAACCCTGATGATGAATGGATTGAACTGTACAATCCATCAAATACAAACACTATTGATTTGAGTGGTTGGGTGCTTAAGTCAAATGACAATACACCGAACGTTCCCTTGACTGGGCATTCTATTCCGCCGAAAGGATTTCTCATCTTAGCACGTAAGACCGGCACATTTAGCGATGTAACCCCAGATATTATTTATGGAGATACAGGCACGATCGCGCTTTCCAATAGCGGTGAAATCCTTAGTTTGCTTGATTCGAATGGTACGACAATTGATACAGCCAATATAAGCTACGGCGCTAGTAAATGGGCTGCAGGATCTGCATCTCCAACTTATGCAAGCATGGAACGAAGGGGCGTCGTGAGCGATAGTCCAAGTTCATGGTTTACTTTTGCTGGGACACCGTTTGCTCATGATCGTAATAATAACCTCATCAATGGTACTCCTGGACGAGACAACTGGGCTCTCTCAGTGACTGCTACGCCGACGCGCACTCCCACGATTACCCGCACACCGACCCGTACCCCTACGAAGTTTGTTACATCCACGCCAACCCGTATTCCACCCCAGCCGCTTCTAGTGATCAATGAGTTTGTGCCGCGCCCCGGCCATGATTGGAATAATGATGGCGTGATCAATTCAGGAGATGAATATATTGAGATCCTCAATCACGGCGTGATCGATGTTAATCTCAGTGGCTATAGTTTGGATGATGAAGTTAATGTTGGTTCTACTCCCTATCGTCTTCCAGCCATTACGCTCAAGCCTGGTGAGCGGCATGTCTTTTATGGGAGTGAAACAGGATTGCTTCTCGGGGATGGCGGCGATGGGGTGCGCCTGCTCAAGCCGAACGGGCAATTGATGGATGCCTATAACTATTTTGTCGTCCGCTTCCCAGATGAATCCTATTGTCGCCTGCCCGATAACGGCGGCGCGGATGATTGGAACCAATACTGTTTCCCCACACCCGGCTTGCAAAATTCGTTGAGCGAAAGTTCCGTCAACCCGCCAACTTCTGGCAACGCAGAGAATTTATGTCCCATTGCAGATACACTTCCACAGGACTTTGTGCTGGCAGAGTGTCCGCCCTTTGGCAACAATATCTGGAATCGTGCTTACTGGGATAAGTTCGGTTGGTACGATGAAAGATACTTGCCTAAAAGCCCTGGCAAATGGAATGTGTTTGTAGATTAAGAATCTGATCCCACTTTGATAAAAAGATATTCTCCTTACTGCTGTCGCATCGAACTATGAGAAAACATATTGACTTATTCCTGGTATCCATTGTAGCTTTGTCGGCTTACCAGTTTTATTACGTCTGGTTGGTATGGAAAGGTTTTTCCTATCTCGAACTGGTCGCCTATTCCTTGGAAATCCGACCGTTTGTGTACCGGGTGCTTGTCCCATTCCTCGCCCGCGCTCTGGAACGTTTGACTGGGATTCAGGCTGTGTACTGCATGATTTTTCTTGTCGTCTTGTCAGCCATTGGACTCTTTTATTCGCTGAGATATTTCTACACGGCTTTCAGAAGGAACGACGAGTACGCGGGTATGTTTTCATTGATCAGTTGCGAGATTACGTTCCTACTCGTTCTGATCGGTGTGAAGCCCTACGACATTGTGACCGTTATGTTTTTCGCACTAGCTTTTGGGCTGCTCGCGCGCGGCAAGTTCAACATCTATTATCTGATCTTTGTGATCGCCTCGATCAACAGGGAAACCACCTTCCTGCTCACCTTGTTTTTCATCGTTTATTTCTTCAATAGAATTCCCCGTCCCCAATATCTCTTAGGTGTTCTCTATCAGGGCATTGCTTATGTCGTTGTCAAGATCCTGATTATGGCTGCTTATGCCGGTGTGCCTGGCACACCGGCGCAATGGAGACCGCTCGAGGTGCTTAAGGGATATATAGATAAACCCGTTTGGTTTGCTGTACTCTTTTTTCTCTTTTTCTGTATATTGATTGCGATCGCTTTATGGCGCTGGAATGAAAAGCCTTTGTTCCTGCGCGTGGCATTTATCACGATCTTCCCAATCCAGTTGATATTACATATCTTTCTGGGATATTCGTATGAGATACGCGTGTTTGCAGAAGTATTCCCTATCATGTTACTATTATGTACCTGGTCAATTCAGACAATCAATTACCGGACTTCATTACAACAAGCACAGATTGTCAACTAAATCTAACGAAGCGCAACTGTCAAGCTGTGAATGTTGCCCGCGATTTTGCAGGGTGAACCGTCTTGAAGGGAAAGTCGGAGCTTGCAGAGTCAATGCCGGTATTCAGATCTCTCATGTAGGGCTCCATTTTGGAGAAGAACCTCCTATCTCAGGGACAAAGGGTTCTGGAACCATTTTTTTCGCCGGCTGTAATCTGCGTTGTGTCTTTTGCCAGAACTATCAGATCAGCCAGGAGTTTCGGCATACCCAGACTCGAACGCTGACGATAGAAGAACTTGCCTCTGAAATGCTGCGTCTCCAGGACGAAAGAGCGCATAATATCAACTTTGTTTCGCCTTCGCACATGATTTTTCAGATGGCGGATGCGATTAATTTGGCGAAGAGCAAGGGACTTGTTCTCCCTGTTGTGTACAACACTAATGGATATGACTCCGTGGATGCGCTTCGGCAGATCAGGGGCTTGGTGGATATCTACCTTCCGGACATCAAATACCTGGACACTAAGCTTGGGAAGAAGTTCTCCGCAGTGCGTGATTACGCGGGTATTATCCCCGGGGTTCTTAGAGAGATGCTGGAGCAGGTTGGTCACCTGGAAATGGATGAAGAGGGTATCGCAGTACGAGGATTGTTGGTCAGGCATTTGATATTGCCGGGTCACCTTGCTAACAGCCGAAGATGCCTCCGTTTTCTGGCAGATCTATCTCCGGATATTTTTGTCAGTATCATGTCACAATATTCCCCTCAATATAAAGCGAACCGTTATCCACAGATCAACCGGACTCTGACACAAGCCGAATACGATAAGATCACCGAGTATGCCCTTGATCTCGGCCTTGAGAATGCCTTTGTTCAGGAACTTGAAAGCCAGGATCACTACGTGCCTGATTTTGCACAGGATCGTCCGTTCAACTTTGATTCATCCATTTCTGATATCTAAGATCTCTGAGGTCTTCAAGACCTCGGAGATCTATACTAAAAAAGACCGCCAGTTTTGGGCTGGCAGTCTTTTGTTTTGTTAAATTATTATGCAGCAATAACTAATAAAAGAAATAGAAGCATCTTTATGCTCTGAACGCCGCCGGGGATGGCCGCTGGAGCAAGGAATGCTAATCTTCTGCCGCTCTTGCCATCTCTTCCGGCTCGAAGACCACCTCTTCCTTGCCGGTCAATTTGTCCTCCACTTTTTGGATGATCAGGCGTAAGTGACCGGGGTGTGATACGAAGTCCAAATCATCCGCGGGGACCGCCAATACAGGACAAAGCGTGAAATTTTCGATCCATGTTTCGTAAAGGTTGTTTAATCCCTGTAGGTAATCAGAAGTGATGGTCCGCTCATAGTCGCGGCCGCGATTGGCGATGCGATTCATCAGGGTGGAGACAGAGGCTCGTAGATA
>WNFZ01003732.1_pt1 | contig 14229 bp, 14 predicted proteins | sample 5400081 | NCBI WGS metagenome assembly WNFZ01 (sample SAMN13153365, study PRJNA577476) | soil metagenome | isolation source: 80 cm soil or saprolite under grassland replicate 1 | place: USA:California | collected 2016-06-15
GGTCGCGATGAGACCGCATCCGGCCGCCGCCGGTCGCGATTAGGCCGCCATTCGGAGCGCGCGCAAAGGCCGCGACAGCGCGCTCGATCTCAGCGGCGCCGCTCACATTGACCGGGTTGACCTCGACCCGCAGCGACGGCGCCACCGCCTGGATGACGGCAAACTGGCTGGCGCCGGGCCCCAATTCGGTATCTCGAAGGACCACCGCCCGGGTCACGCCGGGCGCGATCTCCTTAAGCAGCTCCAGCCATTTGCCGCTGATGTTCCATTCGAACGCGATGAAGCCGGTCGCGTTGCCGCCCGGCCGCGCCAGGCTATCGGCAAAGCCGGCGCCGACCGGATCGCTGACACCCGTGAACACCATCGGCACGGTGCGGCTCACCTGTCGCAATGGCCCTAGGGTCGTCCCGCCAGAGGCCACGATGACGTCGGGCGCCAGCGCGACCAGCTCCGCCGCGTATCGGCGAATGCGTTCGGGATCGCCCGCGGCCCAGCGAACGTCCAGTCGCGCGTTGCGGCCGTCGGTCCAGCCCAATTGCTGGAGACCGTGCACGAACGCTGCGAAGTGGGCCTGCCCATCCGCACTGTCCGCAGCGGTATTCATAAGGGCGCCAACGCGCCGCATCCGCTCGGTCTGCTGCGCGCGCGCCGCGAGCGGCCATGCCGCAGCCGCGCCGCCAAGGAAGGTGATGAACTCGCGGCGGTTCACTCGATTACCTCGTCGGCGCGCAGCAGAAAGGCCTCCGGGATCGTCAGGCCAAGCGCCTTTGCCGTGGTCAGATTGATGACAAGATCGAACTTGGTCGGCTGCTCGACTGGGAGGTCGGCCGGCTTCGCTCCGCGCAGAATCTTGTCGACATATTCGCCGGCGCGCCTGAACAGGTCCGGGAGGTTTGGTCCATAGGACATCAGACCTCCCGCGTCGACGTGCTCGCGCTCACCGAACATCGTTGGCAGGCGCGCATCGTGCGCCAAAGTGACGATTCGAAGTCGGTTAGTGCCCACGAGCGGGTCGGCACAGACGTAAAGTGCATCCGCGGCGACGTTGAGCGCCGCCTCGAAAGCAAGCGGGATATCGTCGGGCCGCCCGATTTCCAATGTGGCGACTTCGAGGCCGAGCGAGCGGGCCGTTGAATGGACCTCGCGCAGCTCCAGTACGATCATGGGACTGCCGACATTGCCCATGATCGCTAGTTGGCGGAGACCGGGTACGACCTCACGCAAGAGTTCGAGGCGCTTGGCAGCAAGGTCGGTCTGCTGGAGCGATAACCCGGTGACGTTGCCACCTGGGCGCGCCAGACTCGCGACGAGGCCGCTGCCGACCGGATCCCCCGCCACCGCAAACACGATCGGAATGACCGATGTCGCCTGCTTTGCCGCGAGGACTGGTGCAGTTGCCGTTGTAACAATGACGTCGACCTTGAGCTGGACGAACTCAGCGGCCATCTGGGCGAAACGCTCGTATCGACCTTCCGCCCAGCGATACTCGATTGCGACGGTCCGGCCCTCGATCCAGCCGAGTTGGCGCAGCCGCTGCACAAAAGCGGTGCTCCTTTGGACCTGGGCCGAAGCCGTGGTCGTGCCTAAGAACCCGATGGTCGGCAGCTTTGCCGGCTGCTGCGCGCGCGCCGCGAGCGGCCACGCCGTCGCGCCGCCGAGGAGCGTGATGAAGTCGCGGCGCTTCATTCGATGACCTCGTCCGCAAGCTGTTGGAGATGCAATGGCACCTGGAGTCCGAGCGCGTTGGCGGTCTTGAGATTGACCACGAGCTCAAACTTGGTGGGTTGCTCGACCGGGAGCTCGGCCGGTTTCGCGCCTTTGAGGATGCGATCGACATGAGCAGCCACTTGGTAGAACTGGTGGCTTAAATTTGGTCCATACGATAGAAGACCACCGGCATCGACGTTCTCACGGCGCTGGAAAACGGTGGCCAGCCCTCCCCGTTGCGCAAGCTCAGCGATCCTTTCTGCGTGTTGAATGAGGGAGGGATCGGGAAGGAGCACCACGCCGTGGGCGCCGTTTGCGCTAAGACGTGCGAACGCGTTGTCGAACCCCTCAGGCGTGTGGGCGTCGGCGACCTCGAACTGGAGTCCAAGTACCCGCAGCGCGTCCTCCGTCTCCCGAAGCTGAATTTCGGAGCCGGGATTGGACTTGTTGCGCACCACGCCGACGCGGCGAATGCGGGGGACGATCTCCCGCAGCAGCTCGATCATTTTGCCGCTGAGATCGCTCGAGACATTGCTCACACCGGTGATGTTTCCTCCCGGCCTTGCCAGACTGGCAATAATTCCCAAACCTACGGGGTCTGCGACCCCGACCATGACAATCGGGATGGAAGCCGTCGCGCGGCGGGCCGCAATGACCGCTGGTGTGGTCCAGGCCAGGACCAGATCGACACCGCTTTGAACAAGCTCGGCGGCGACGTCGGGATTCTGATCGAACGACATCGGGGGTGAGCGGAAATCAATGATCAGATTTTGCCCTTCGACGTAGCCCCGCTCCTGCATTCCATTGCGGAACGAATTTACCAGATAGGCGGCCGTCTTCGGCGGCGTGGCCGCCAGAATGCCTACGCGATAGACCCTTCCCGTCTGGGCGCGCGCCGCGAGCGGCCACGCGGCAGCTGCCCCGCCGAGCAGCGTGATGAACTTGCGCCTTTTCATTCGATCACCTCGTCGGCGCGGGCGACGAACGCATCCGATAAGGAAACGCCGAGCGACGCGGCTGCTTTCAGATTAACGGCCATGTAAAAGCGCGGCGATTGCTCGATCGGCATGTCGGATGGCTTGGCGCCCCGTGCAATCTGGTGGACATAGCTCGCGATGTCGTAGAACAGACCCATGAGGTCGAAGCCGTAACTGATCAGCGCGCCGGCTTCCATGTTCTCCCGAAATGCCGCGATCGACGGAATGCGGCGCTCGAGCAATGCTTGCGCGATGGCCACGCGGTCCCGCAGGAATATCGGGCCTGCGGGCAAAATGATCGGCTGCCCGCGGGCGTCGTCCATCGTGCCAAATGCGCCAGCGTAGCCCTGCTCGCCTTTTATCTCGATCATGCGCGGTTCCAGGCCCAGCTTGCGGGCCGCCTCGGCTGCTGCATCGGTTTGCTCAAGCGAAAGCGTGTCAAATGCGATCCCGACGATGGTCGCGTGCGGGAACGCCTCGTGAGCAATTTCGACGCGCTTGGCGGCGAGCTCAAGCTGGCGGACGAAGATGCCGGTCACATTGCCCCCGGGATGTGATAGGTTCGCCACATATCCCTTCGCCAGAGGGTCGAAATCGACGGCCAGAAACGCGATCGGCCGGCCGTCTGCGGCCGAGAGCGCGGCACGCAGCGCCGGCTCGTTGCCGACCGCGAGGTACACATCGACCTTGCGCGCCGCGAGCTCGCGATAGTTTTTTTCGTAGCCTTCGATATTCGGGGTTTGGATGTAATCGAATGTAAAGTTCCGGCCTTCTTGATAGCCGAGTTCAGCCATCCGCTTGAGGAAAGCTGCATAAATTGGGGACTCTCGAGGCTGCATACCGACAAAGCCGACACGCAGCATCTTAGGCTGCAGTTGCGCTCGCACCGCGAGTGGCCAAGCGGCTGCTGCGCCGCCGATCAATGTGATGAACTCTCGCCGCTTCATGTGTGCCGATGCCACGATTATGGCGGAGGCTAGTGCGGCCGGTTTGCCGCGCACTCAGGGTACCACGGAGGGAACGGCCGGTCCTTGGGGCAGACCTGAATTGTTCTGAATCGAGGGGGAGCGAGGGCGGCCTCCGAGACCGCGGAAGACATCGAACCCGCTCGGCACGGCCGCTTGGCATCGCGGCATCTCTCGTGCCCGGTAGCGATGCCGACTCGCAGAGAGCGGGCCCTCAAGGACCATGAGCTCAGGAACTTGCCGCCATCAACGTCGGCCCAGCAAGAACCTCCGAAGGACTCCGTGGGGCGCTAGGTGACTGTCGTCACAAAGACGACGGTGCGCTGACAATGTCGCCCTTGGTGCTCTCCACGATGGCAAACAATTCCTTGTGCTCCGCCTCGGGCACATTGAATTTCGGCATCGTGTCGTCGAAGTCCTTGCAGAATGCGGCCCACTCACTGTCGGTGATCTTGAGATGTTTATGAGATTCGTTCATGGAACGGCCGGTGTAGTTCTGGGGGCCACCTGAGGTCCAACAGACCATCTCGGTGACGTAGTATTTGAAGCCCGCCGCGCTGACGTGGTGATGCGCCTCGTCAACGGGGAATGGACCGGCGTGCCCCTGCGAGAGTTGCAGGAGCGTGCCGAGCTGGCATTAAAGGGGTCACGTGATGCTGTGGACGGCTCCTACGGTGTGATTGCGCTAATGATTGCAATCACACCGTTTGATTTCTCGCGATCCAGCTCCGGTTTTATTCTAGCTGGCCATGTTCGGCCATACAGGCCCGCAATTAAAGCCAACCAAAGTATAAGCAGGTGATCGGTTTGGTTATCGAATGAATCCAGAAATATACTTGTCCAATCATTCCAAAGACCCATCTTTGTGATGACTGCAACGCTCGGCGACTCGCCGTGCTGTTGTTGCAGGAAACAGGATGTTCGGTAACACGGAGATGTGGCGACTCGCCGTGCTGTTGTTGCAGGAAACAGGATGTTCGGTAACACGGAGATGTGCCATGAGGAAATTGATCGCTGCGCTCGCGTTGATCTCGCTGATCGCCGTCCCGGCGCTCACCCAGAGCGCAAACGCAGCCCCTGTGTCGCCGTCGAGCTCCGCATTCGGAGGCAACGGCTACTAACAAGCTCGCGACCAAGCGGGCGTATCCGCTTGCGGCTCAACGTGAGCTGCACTCGCAGGGCAGGCGGCCTGGCACTCGCGAGGCGGCCGCCTCCCACCGCACGATCAATCTCGCCGACGAAGCGATTTTGTCTCACCGCGGTACCTGCGGTTGCGGCTCGTCCATGGCGCGGTTGAGCGCACGAATGAGCGCAAGATCGGTCAAAGCAAGGCAACGCAAATTAAAAGTCGCTGTCCGAGGATGATTAGATTCAACGGCGTCGAGGGGCGGCGCAAAATGAGGAATAACGATCATGAAACGCGTTTTTGCGGCAATCTTGGTGACGACGGCTTGCGTCGTCGCATCTACTCCCGGCTTTGCCCGTGGAGGCGGTGGACATGGTGGCGGCTTTGCCCACCTATCTGGCCGTGGCGGCTTCGTGCGCAATCCTACGACGCTCCTGGGATCGCCGGCACCGCAGATGCCCGCTTTCCAAAACCGGGTTCCGGCCCCACTCGCGGCTCCTGCACAGCCACCCGCCATCAACGGGCCGGCGGCGCGGAGCCCGTACGGCGGTGTCATGTAGGCGCTTAGCCTGGCCTGCTGCCCATTCTGCTGCTCGTTGGCTCGAACCTATTCATGACGCTCGCCTGGTACCGGCACCTGCGGTTCAAGGAGGTGCCGCTCGCCGGTACGACGTGGGGCAAAAGCGCTGTGTGGTGCCTAATGAGTTGTGGTCGAGCTGCTCAAAATCGTCCGCGAGTCGGCTTTTGGTCTAAACTAGCCTCGATCCTCTTGTTCGCAGTCGTCTGCTGCCGTGCTTCGGCAGCACATGAATACTCCGACATACCACCCGAGGTAATCGAAAGCCGAGCGAGCGCAACAGTTGAGGACCAAACGGCTGAGAAGTCAGAAAAGGCGTACCAAAGTCGCGTTTTATCGGAAGTCACGCCGGCCCAAAAGGATCACGATGAGCAGCACTCGATCAAATCTTCAGAGCTACTATTCGAGGCCCTGACGCAGGACATCTCGGCGAAATGGGCGGATCTTCAGTCCCGCATCCAATCGGAGCAAGAGACGCTTGCGGCGTGCCGCGCTGGTTTCGCCAGCTGTACCGCAGCCGCACGCCGGTTCTTGCAGATTGTTGAACTTGGCCGGCAGCACCAAGGTCGCGCTCGGGTGGCTGAGATCAATCGCGCGGTGAATTTCAGCATCAGGTCCGTAAGCGATTGGGCCCAGTACGGTGTTGACGACTTCTGGTCGGCGCCACTCGTTACGCTTAGCGCAGGGGCAGGTGATTGCGAGGATTACGCAATCGTCAAATACGTGGCACTTCGCGAAGCAGGGATCGCCCCCGAGGACCTGCGTTTTTTGATTGTATATTATCCCAGACGCAGGACAAATCATGCAGTGGTCGCTGTCCATCTCGGTGAGGAATGGCTTATATTGGACAATTCGACCCTGATAATGGCCAATAGCAACGACGCTAGACACTATCGTCCTCTCTTTGTGTTAGATCACCGGAGCGTCGATGTCGTTGGTTTTAGTGGGGTGGGTGACGATTTGCAGACGCGGCCGGCTGACCTTGACTTGTCGCGAACGACGGTATCAAGCGGCGGTGTGTACCAGAAACCTCGTCCGTATTGATCTTGGCCTTTCCTGAAAATCACAGCCGCGCCTAGCGATGATGCAAATGCAGGCAAAATTGAATTGGCAACAATAGCCCCCTAATGAGACAGGTCGTTGCAGCGGCGCCTCCTTGCTCAACATTTAGCGTTGATCAGAGCTGCGAAAGGTAATGTGGCATCTCTCGCTCGAACTCGGGGAAATAGCGCGAGATCGCCGTCACGTCGAAGCGTCTGAGGATCGATTCCTTTGGCTCGCGGTCGAGCAAGAACCGGAAGGCTGCTTCCAGACAGCGCTCCGGCGTATGCTTGCCCGCCGTTAGTCGTTCGCACATCTCTCGCGATATCGTGACCTGGTGACAAGTCTCGCTCTTTCCTTCGCGTACGATCACCTCGAAAACGGGAGAATCGTGTTCGGCGGCGCGTCGGACGTGGATCATGTAGATCTCCTTAGCGATGCATCATAAGCGCCCTATAAGGCGAGTTTCTCAATCCCGTAAAGCCCGTTCTTGCAGTTCGAGACTCCTCACGGCTGACTGATTCGGGAGGAGCGTCACCTTGCTTTGCTCACACCATCAACGACACGGCCGAGTTACCGAGGCGGGCGGACTTTGTGGTGCCGGGGTTCTATTGGCAGTCTAGAGAAGCCTGCACAGGTATGTGCGCGTGAACGGCCTCACACACGGCGGACGCGGCTGTGCTATCATTTTCCGATGCAGACCTGATCCTCAGCTTGGGGCGACCAGCATGGGTCAATCGACCGTGCCGACGAGGTGACCTTGTCTCGCAAAGGGGCGAAGAGCCGAACGCACGCCCGCGGACTTCGTTCGACTGGAACGAAAGGGAGAACGCGCGCTACTTTGTCACGGAAATCCCAAGCGGCACTGCTAAAGAAGGTTGAGGCGCGCGCTCGCGATCTCGAAAAAACGCTCAATAAACGCACCCGAGCGCTCGCCGAGGCGCGAGAGCACCTAGCCGAGGCGCTGGAACAGCAGACCGCGACCTCGGAGGTGCTCGGCATCATCTCAAGTTCGCCCGGCGAGCTGCGGCTGGCGTTCCAGGCCATGCTGGAGAAAGCCGTGAGCATCTGCGCGGCCAAGTTCGGCACGCTGTACCTGTGCGAAGCGGATGCCTTCCGCATGGTTGCCACGCACAACGCACCGCCCGCGTATGTTGAGGCGCGCACGCGCGAACAGTTCCGACCGCGTCCGGACGCGCCATTGGGGCGTGCCGCCAGCACGAAGCAGGCGGTCCAGATCGCCGACATCAGGACGACGCAGGCATATACCGAAGGGTTTCGACCGATCGTCGAAGCCGCCGAGCTCGGCGGCTATCGAACGGTACTCTCCGTCCCGATGCTCAAGGAGGACGAACTGATCGGCGCCATCAACATCTTGCGCCAAGAAGTCCGTCCGTTCACCGACAAGCAAATTGAACTGGTCAAGAATTTCGCCAACCAGGCCGTCATCGCGATCGAGAACACCCGGCTGCTCAACGAGCTGCGCGAATCGCTGCAGCAGCAGACTGCCACCGCCGACGTGCTCAAGGTCATCAGCCGCTCGACCTTCGATCTGCAGTCCGTGCTTGATACGCTGGTTGAGTCGGCCGTTCGCCTTTGCGAGGCGGACATTGGACATATCGCCCGTCCCAAGGAGGGAGGATTTTTTCAAACGCAGGCGAACTTCGGCATGTCGACAGATCTCAAGGACGAGCTGGAGCGCACACCGTTCAAGCCCGGGCGCGGGAGCGTGATCAGTCGAGCGCTGTTCGAGCGCAATACCGTACAGGTTCTCGATGCGCAAACCGACCCGGAATACAAGCTGAGCAAAGCGCAGAAAGTCGGCGGCTATCGCACCATAGTCGCCGCACCGTTGCTGCGCGAGGGATCCCCAATTGGAGTGTTCGGGCTAGGGCGGTACTCCGTGCGGCCCTTCACCGACAAGCAGATCGAGTTGCTCACGACCTTCGCCGACCAGGCGGTGATCGCGATAGAGAACGTGCGTTTGTTCGACGAGGTGCGGGCGCGCACACGCGATCTGAGTGAGGCACTCGAGCAGCAGACAGCCACCTCGGACGTGCTCAGTATCATAAGCTCTTCGCCCGGCGAGCTCGGTACAGTGTTCAACGCCATGTTGAGCAACGCCCTGCGGATTTGTGAGGCCAACTTTGGCAACCTGTTCCTATATGAGGGCGGTGCGTTTCGCGAGGTTTCGAATGTGAACACGCCACCAGCGTTTGAAGAGTTTCTCCAGCGGGGCCCCATTGCTCCAAATCCCGGTAATGGTCTCGCACGAATCGTCAGCACTAAACAGACCGCCCATATTGAAGATGTCAGGAAGCTCGAAGCATACGCACGTCGCGATCCGTTTGTGGTCGCCGGTGCGGAAGCGGGTGGAATCCGGTCTCTCCTTATCGTCCCCATGCTCAAAGAGAACGAGCTCATCGGGGTCATCGGCATCTACCGCCAGGAAGTACGCACCTTCACGGACAAACAGATCGATCTCGTCACCAACTTCGCCAAACAGGCCGTGATTGCTATCGAGAATGCACGGCTTCTAAAAGAGCTGCACCAACGCACCGATGACCTCACCGAATCGCTGCAACAACAGATCGCCACCGCCGACGTGCTTAAGATCATCAGCCGCTCGACCTTCGACTTGAAGGCGGTGCTCGACACACTGACCGCGTCGGCGGCACACCTTTGCCGCGCGGACCGGGCTGGCATCCGGCTCGCCAAGGACGGCGCCTACCATCACGTCGCGAGCTACGGCTACACCCCCGAGCAGAAGGAGTACATGAAAGAGCATGCGCTCAAGCCGGATCGGGGTTCGGTCGCCGGCCGAGTCGTGCTCGAAGGCAAGGCCGTTCATGTCGTGGACACCAAGGCCGATCCGGAGATGAGGCTGACTGTAGGATCTGGGTTCGCCAACGTCCGCACGGTCCTCGGCGTGCCGATGCTGCGCGAGGGCACCCCGATCGGCGTGCTGGTCTTGACGCGCGGCACCGTTGAGCCGTTCACCGACAAGCAGATTGAACTGGTGACCACCTTCGCCGACCAGGCCGTGATCGCGATCGAAAACGTGCGGCTATTCGACGAAATCCAGGATAAAAGCCGGCAGCTGGCGGAGGCGAGCGAGCGCAAGTCCCAGTTCCTCGCCAGCATGAGCCACGAGCTGCGCACGCCGCTCAATGCCATCATTGGGCTGACGGAGATGATGGTCAGCAACGCGTCGCGCTTCGGCACGGAAAAGGCGCTGGAACCGTTGCGCCGTGTGAACGCCGCCGGGACCCACCTCCTGAGCCTCATCAACGAGGTCCTGGACCTCTCGAAGATCGAAGCTGGCAAGCTCGAGCTCAATCCCGAGCGGGTCGATTTGGCTCGGCTTATCGATGAGGTCATCGGCACCGCGGGACAGCTCGCCGAGAAGAACCAGAACCGCCTCATCGTCGAAGCGCAAGAGAACCTGGGCGCGCTCAACGCGGACTCCATGCGGCTCAAGCAGATTCTGCTCAATCTCTTAAGCAATGCCTGTAAGTTCACGAAAGAGGGCGAGGTCGTCCTGCGGGTGCGCAAGGTGGCGGACGGACGCGACTGGGTCGAGTTTGCCGTCGCGGATACCGGCATCGGCCTGACCGCAGAACAGCAGGCGAAATTGTTCCGAGATTTCACCCAGGCCGATTCACTCACAGCCCGGCGCTATGGCGGCACCGGGCTCGGCCTTGCTATCTCCCGCAAGCTCGCACGCATGATGGGCGGCGATGTGACCGTGATGAGCGAACCGGGCAAGGGGTCAGTGTTTACGATGCGGTTGCCGAACGGCGGCGTCACGCACTGACTAAAGGCAGCGACCAAAATGTCCGGAGTGGGAGGTCAAACTGAGAGCAAGGGTGGTTTCGGAATGAGCGCCTCCTTGGATCGTCGAGCCAAGGTGATCTATCTCACCTCGGTATCACCACGGAACGGACGATAATGGCGATGCCGCCAGCGTGGCGAGTTCGCCTCGCCGGTGTCACGTCGGCGATGCAGCAACGGGAGAGATCACATGGCAAGGAAGCGATCCAAACGTGCGTCGAAGACGTCGGCCACGCGAAGCAAGCGCAAAGGCAAGACACGCGCGGCACCCCCGGAACGCAGGGTACAGCCGAAGGGGGTGATCAACGCTTGGGAGGACGATCCCGGCGCCGGCAATCAACCGAGCGGAGGCCAAGTCATCCAAAGGCCGATCCCCGTTCTGCGAGATCAGCCCCTCCCGATCCGAATTGTTCATCCGGCCCGTGCTCCGGAGGCCAAGCCTCATCCGCCCGGTACTGCAGAGTTTCGGTACTGGACTGCCGCCGAAGCCTTGCGGCGCGGCGCCGATTTCTGGGGCGCATTGCTGCCGGGACAATCCTGGGAAGTGGGCTCCATATTGCCCGTGGACCTCGATTTCGGGGTCGACCTCAACGCCTTTTATGACCGCGTGGGCTTGAAGTTCTTCCATGGTACGGCCGCGGGACGGACGGTCTTTTCCGGCGAGAGTCCCGACGTCGTGTGCCACGAACTCGGACATGCCCTGCTCGATTCGTTCAAGCCGCAATTGTTCGACGCGGCGAGCATAGAGGTCGCCGCCTTCCACGAGTCGTTCGGCGACATGAGCGCGCTGCTGGCGGCACTCCAGCTGCCGAGCGTGCGCGAGGGGGTGCTGGCGGAGACCGGCGGTGTCCTTCGCCGCGCCTCCCGGCTCTCGCGATTGGCGGAACAGCTCGGCTGGGCCATCCGTCAGTCCGTTCCTTCCGCAGTCGAGCCCGACTGTTTGCGCAACGCGGTGAATACGTTCTTCTACCGAGATCCCGACACCCTTCCGACCACGGCGCCAGCCACCTCACTGAGCTCGGAGTCGCACTCCTTCTCGCGCGTTTTCACCGGCGCGTTCTTCGAAGGACTTGCCGGCATGCTGGCCACGACGGACACGAGGGACGAAGCCGCCCTGCTGCAAGTGAGCCAAGATATCGGCGCCATTCTGGTCCAGGGCATTCGCGCCGCGTCGGTCGTGCCGACTTTTTTCAGCCAAGTGGCCGCCACCATGCTCGCCGTTGCTGCGAGTCGGTTCTCCGCTCAAGGTTATGAGGCGCCGCTCCGAAGCGGGTTCGTCCGCCACGGCATCCTGCCGCCCTCGATGGCAGTGGCCGCGACGAATGCGACTGCGCGGCTGGCGGCAGCCGCCCCAAGCCCGAGCGAATCGAAGACGCTACCAACGCTGCAACTTTCGGTCGCCGAGTATGGCCTGGGGGTGCCTTCCATCACCGTCTATGCCGCCGCCGAGCCGAAGCGCCTTCAGGTTGCCGGCGCCGCGCTTGCCGTCGGAGCGGCGCCCTCGCCGGGCGAGGATCAGGCGGCCAAGTCCTTCTTCGAGGATCTGCTGCGACGGGGACGACTCAAGGTGGCCAAAGGCGCCAAATCAGCGGCCGAAGTCGTACGCGCCGCAGCGCCGTCGACCCACGAAAGCCATACCCACGAATTACGACGGGAAGGACGACATATGGTGCTGCGCCGGGTTCGTATCGACTGCGGGTTCGCTCACCATTGAGAACAGGCGCTTGGCGCCTGTATGATGCGCAGTGGAATTTGGGGGGCCAGCACGTGGCTGACCGATGCCGCGCATCAATGAACAGGCGCTGAAGAAGGAGCTTGCTAAGCGCGGCTTCGAGTCGATCTCGATCAAACGTGAATTATCTGGCGGACGCGTCGAGGTCGAGGCCAACAAGCTCTACCCCGTGCATGTCGAGGGGAACGAGTCGATCTATGCGCCTATTCCGGTGTCGCTATCGGTCGAGCTTGACGCGCGCGGCCGCGTCAAATCGATCGAGGGCGATACTCCGAATCCGGCCGCGGTCGCAGATGCCGCGCGCTACATCAAGACGCTGCGCAACAGTGGGCAGCTGGCTGTCAGTGGCGAACGACAGCCAGCTTCCGGGGTTACGCACCGGATCGAGCGCGACGAACAAGGGCGGCAAGTGCTGCGGCGCAAACGATTTTCGATTAGCTAAGGATATAGCTGGACAAAGCATATCGCGCTCGCGACTTGCCCTGCTCGCGCAAGCTCGCACGCATGATGGGTGGCGACGTGACCGTGATAAGCGAGCCGGGCAAGGGCTCGGTGTTCACGGTGCGCTTGTCACGCAACGAGACACGATAATCGAGGCCGCGGGCGTGAGCCCAGCCTGCGATGTCCGCTTTGGGATCCGGTAAAGCTCAGAGTAGTCCGGCGGATCTGCGGCGGTTGCACAAGTACATACTCGAGATTCGAGAAGCTCGGTTATCGCTATCGCAGGTTACTACGCCGCCTTTTGGTCATCGCTCAGCGTGGCGATGCCCTCGAGAGGCGGAGCGGGATCTGGGCTGCTGAGCCTCGCCAACTCTGCGAGCCACCCAGCGTGCTGATCTGCCCTCAACATCACGTTTCGGTACTCGGAACTTTTCTTAAGGCCGCGCTGCTCAAGTTTCAACGCTATCCGATAGAGCTCGTCGGCTAACTCGGGGCGCCACTGTCCCAACCGTTTCGCGGCCATGGACCCCGTCAGCAAACATTGGAACCTCGCGATTAGCCGGCTGTCGTCGATGTTCATGCGCAACCCCCCACTACTGAGATCCGATGTCCGAATTGGGACTCCAACGTTAATAAGCGCGTATGGGGCGTTACTTTGGCGGTATCCTGGCCGTCGCAAGAACCCTTCAGGCAGGATCGCGCCGTTGATTGCCCAACACGCCGCCTCGTTTCGGACAGGTGTGTTAGTCCAGCGTGCTCCTCGCAGCGGCCCGCGCCCCCCGCCCCGCCCCCTTGAAGTAGGTCCGTCGGGTTTTCCGGCGAGCCGCGGAGCCGCGCTTACTAATGCTCGAACAGTTCAAGACTTTGCTTGCCCCGGAGCGGGCCCAAAATTGGTTGACGGATGAAATCTTCAAGCTGATGCTGAATTCGCGAGTTCTTCAGTGCGCCCCGCATCGCGAGATCGAAATAGAGCCACTTCAAATCATCCATGGAATCCAAAATCTGCCCTGTTCAGTGGCGTCATCGATCCGCTCTAGTCTTGCCCGCCATTTTTGTTGGTTTAAACCGGTGGGTCAATAGTCAACAAGTGGCTTGGCTTGGCGCATGGATTTGCGCCAAGTCTTCGCAGCTAATCTCCGCCGGCTCCGCCATGCCAAGGGCTTGTCGCAGGAGGATTTGGCCTATGGGGCGGGCGTGAACCGCAGCTACATGAGCACGCTCGAACGCGGCGCAAGTTATCCGGGCCTGGAGATCATCGGCAAGCTCGCGGCCGTGCTGGAAGTCGAACCTGCTGAGCTCTTGAAGTTCCCAACAAAGAAAAAGGCGCGCGGCCGGTGATCCGCAGCGGGCACCTTCAAAGAAGACACGAAGGGTTCTCCGTTATATGGCTGGTCGAGGATAAACAGAATCGGGGCAGATCACCTCTGTTGGATTTTTGACGCTCAATTGGCAAGCCAATTCAATGGTTTTCAATCAAACTCCCTATGCAAGGGAACGGGGGTATTATTATAGCGGCGCCAGTTCCGATTTTTGACCACAGCTGACTCTCTAAAGATGCTCGGGGGCCATCAGAGTGCGAAAACGCGAGTAAGTGCAGTTGCAATTGGTAAGCAGGTTGCCCCAGATTTTGTTGAAGTAGGCGAAGCAGGCATCGCCGTGGATGATGCTATGCGGCGTCAGCGTCGTGTTCAACTCGTTGGGTGACGTACTTGGATTGATGAGCTGCAAGCGCAGCTCTGAGAACGGGCAGGTGCTTGTAGGCTTTCAATCGACGGAAGCCTTTGGCTGCCTCCATCATGCCGGCGGCGGTCCAGCGCAACGCCATCGCG
>WNFZ01007148.1_pt1 | contig 14223 bp, 15 predicted proteins | sample 5400081 | NCBI WGS metagenome assembly WNFZ01 (sample SAMN13153365, study PRJNA577476) | soil metagenome | isolation source: 80 cm soil or saprolite under grassland replicate 1 | place: USA:California | collected 2016-06-15
GCGAGGGCGACCTGAGCCGCGCATTCGAACTGGCAGTCCGCCAGCATGTTGACGGACTTGTCATTGGGGCAGACGGTCTCACCCAAATGCATCAACAGACGATTGTTGGCTGGCTGGCCCGCAATCGGCTGCCTGCCGTTTTTCCAGCCCGCGAGTTCGTCGAGGCCGGGGGATTGATCGCCTATGCGGTGAACTATCCCGACCTATATCTCCAGCTCGCAACCTTCGTCGACCAGATTTTCAAGGGCACGAAGCCCGGCGAACTTCCCGTGCAACAGCCTACCAAGTTCGAGTTGGTCATTAACCTCAAGACTGCAAAAGCGCTTGGCCTTGAAGTCCCGCCGACACTCATCGCCCGCGCCGACGAGGTGATCGAGTGAAGCGACGGGAGTTCATCACGCTACTCGGCGGCGCCGCGGCAGCGTGGCCGCTCGCGGCACGCGCGCAGGCCGCCATTCCAGTGGTGGGATATCTGTCACAAGGCGCGCCTGAGGCGAGTGCATATCTTTTATCGGCATTCCGGAATGGATTGATCGAAGGCGGCTATGAGGAGGGCAAGAACGTAAGGATCGAGTACCGCTGGGCGCACAACAACGTTGCCAGGCTGCCGCAATTAGCAGCCGAATTGGTGAGCGGTCGCGTCGCTGTGATCGCCACAGTGGCGGGCACTTCGGCGACCCTGGCAGCGAAAGCGGCAACCACGACGATTCCCATCGTGTTCACCACTGGCTCCGACCCAGTACAGATCGGCCTCGTAGCCAGCCTCAACCGACCAGGCGGCAATGTCACTGGAGTGAATGCAATGCAGGTGGAGGCGCAGGAAAAGCGGCTCGGGCTCTTGTTCGAGTTGCTGCCGACCACCACGCGCTTTGCCATGCTTGCCAATCCCAATAATCCGATGACGGATGCCCTCATTACAAACACGCGCGCGGCAGCTGCGTCCCTCGGCCGGCAGATCGAAGTTTTCGCCGCCACCACAAGTCGCGACATAGACACGGCGTTTGCAAGCCTGGGGCACCAGCCGGTCGGCGCCCTGTTGGTCAGCCCTGACCCGTTGTTCGACAGCCGCCGCGCTCAGCTTGTTACATTGGCTGCACGCCACGCGGTGCCCACGATCTATCCCTTTCGCGAATACGTCGAAGCAGGCGGATTGATGAGCTACGGTTCGAGCTTGGTCGACATGGCACGCTTGGCCGGTATGTATACCGCTCGCGTTCTCAAGGGTGAAAAACCGGCCGACCTGCCGGTTTTCCGGGCCACAAGGTTCGAATTTATCGTCAACCTGCAAACGGCGAAGATGATCGGCCTCGAGGTGCCGCCGACGCTGCTCGCCCGCGCCGACGAGGTGATCGAATGAGTCGCCATGGGCGCTGGTAGGCGGCGCGAGGCCTGTAGCTCACCGAGCACGTTGCCGAACCGGGCGAGATTGTATTCCGGCACGCGTGCCAGCTTGGCTTCATTTCCGGTGGTCTACCGAGATGATCAAGGGATGCTCGGTTGGTGGACGAAGCCCGATGAATCAGCCGGGACGCGAGTTCATCACGCTGCTGGGCGGAACGGCAGCCGCGTTACCGCTCGCGGCGCGCGCACAGCAACGGGCGATGCCGGTCATCGGTTTCCTTGAGGCCAACATGGTCATCAAGCGCCACGTCTTCTTGGCGATGATGAAGCGCTATCCTGAGCTCAAGTACGTTCCGGACGGTCCGCCCAACAATCCGCAGGCGCATCTTTACTGGCGCTTCTTCGACTGCATGGTCGATCCGGATTCGGGCCGCTACCTGTCCGAGGACTACGCGTTCTGCCGCCGGTGGCGCGACATGGGCGGCAAGATTTGGGTCGACCTCAACTGCAAGCTTATGCACATGGGGCAGCATCTGTTCGGCGGCGATCTTGCCGAAAGCCTGCGCGTGCAGGGGCGCTGGTGAAGCTTGCGAAACGTCCATGTCAAGTTCTCATGATTTGGCGCGCCTCCTGAGCATGGGGCGTTTGACCCATGTCGTGGATATTGGGGCAAATCCAATTGAGGGTGCACCGCCTTACAGATCACTTTTGGACGCGCAGCTTTGTCGCATCACCGGCTTTGAACCGCAAGCATCAGCCCTCGCCGAGCTAAATCTCAAGAAGGGAGCCAATGAGGCCTACTTTCCCTATGCGGTCGGCGACGGCCAGGAGCACACGCTCAATCTCTGTGCCTATCCCGGTTGGACGAGCACATTCGTTCCCAGCGCGGCCGCCCTCGAGGTCTTCAGCTTCTTCACGAACAATGCTCGTGTCGTGGGCCAAACACGGGTTCAGACACGGCGCCTCGACGATCTTGTCGAGGTCGACGACATCGACTTCCTGAAGATCGATATCCAAGGCGGAGAGCTGGCCGTCTTCGTGCACGGCAGGGAAAAGCTAAAGAATGCAGAGCTGCGGGCGCAAGGCTTTATTCCCCATGCCTTCGCAGCACTTAAGAAGTGGCCGATTTCTCCTCTGCGGTTCGGAGGGAACCCGACCCAGCCACTCAATCAGCTGCTGGAGGCTGATTTGGTCTATGTCCGTGACTTCATTTATGCCGACAGCATTTCGAGTGATCAACTGAAACACCTCTGCCTGATAGCGCATTCTTGCTACAATAGCTTCGATCTGGCTGGCCGCTGCGTCGCCCTGTTGGCGCAGCGCGGTGTGATATCCTCGGGGTCACTTGGGCAATATATCGACATCCTGCATCGTAGCAGTTAACGCGATCCTGCGCCGCGGTCGCACCCCCGGGCCGCGACAAGCTCGCGACAAAGCGCTGGCCGACCGGATCGACGCTGAATGCGATTCAGATCGCTCCCGGTCCAGCGAAACACGAATCAATATTCTGGCCCTCCGTCCAACCGAGCTTTCCCAGTGTTTACCTAAGCGTGGCGAGCCAAACATGAATTTCCGGGTCGCTCTCATTAAACGCCAACAGCATCCCGACGCGCCGCACCCACTCGGCCTGCTGCGCGCGCGCCGCGAGCGGCCAAGCGACCGCCGCACCGCCAAGAAGACGCACGGCATAACTCGAACAATATTCGCTCATGGTCGTCATGTTCGTCTGTCAGCCGGATGGCCGCGGCGGCTGTAGCAAATATACAACGAAGCGGAAAATACCTCCGCTAGGTCGGCGTAGGTTGCTTTGTCTTTGGCCTGTGACGGGGTTGCAGGGATAAGCTACAGAGCAGCTAGTAGTTGCAGTTGGGACGGTCGGGGTTGTCTTTTGTGCGAGGGGGAGCGACGGCAATGTCGCCGCGACGGCTGGGGGGCCGACATGAACACGGAGAGAAGCAACGCGACGCGAACTGGTTCGCGCGCTTACGACATCACGGTCGCGGGTGAAGCGACCAGCATTGCAGTGAGCCGCCGCGCTCGCCTGATGGGCGCGACCCCGACGCCGCGCGCGAACGCGACGCCGCGACTTGCCACAACGCACCGGGCAAGGGGGCGTCATGGCGCATCGGAAAGCACATGCGACGCTCGAAGTGGGCGCGTGAGCAGGTAAATATAAGTAGCAACCGGCTTGCCCTTTTACCCCCGAATGCTCTATTTCGCGCAAACGCCGTTCCAGATGATGCCGGTTTTGGGGCCGAGGAGTGACGAATACCCGCAAGATCTTGATTGTGGACGACGACTCCGAGCTGCGCGAGGCGCTGGTCGAGCAGCTCGCACTGCATGAGGAGTTCGAATCGATCGCGGTCGATAACGGAACGAAGGGGGTTCAAACCGCCAAGGCCGGGCAGATCGATCTCGTGATCATGGATGTCGGGCTTCCCGATGTCGACGGGCGCGAAGCGGTGCGCATTCTGCGCAAGAAAGGCTTCAAGGCGCCGATCATCATGTTGACTGGGCACAATACCGATTCCGAATCCGGTGCCAACGACTATGTGACCAAGCCTTTTCGCTTTGCCGTGCTGCTTGCCCGCATTCGCGCGCAACTGCGCCAGCACGAGGCGAGCGAGGACGCCGTCTTCACCATCGGCCCCTACACGTTCCGGCCGAGCTCGAAAATCCTGCTCAATCCCGAGGGTAACGAGGTGCGGCTCACGGATAAGGAGACCGCCGTCCTGCGATATCTTTATCGTGCCGGCCAACGTCCGGTATCGCGCGAAACCCTGTTGCAAGAAGTCTGGGGCTACAATTCCGGCGTCACCACGCACACACTCGAGACGCACATCTACCGGCTGCGGCAGAAGATCGAGAAAGACGCCGCCAGCCCTGCCATCCTGGTCACCGAAGCGGGCGGTTACACGTTGGTGCCATAACGCCCGCCCTCAAATCCATTAAATGCCTTTAGCCGGCGCCAATGAGGACACCCTCGCGACGCATCGGCACGCCGACGTCGATGCGCAACCTGCGCACCTAGACGGCGGCCCAATACAGCACTGTCGCGGACGCTGAGACCCAAGGCTGGGAGCAATGCCGCGGCCTCATCCGGCACAGCAAGACCGACCAGGAGGGCGCCGGGCAAACCATCGCCATCGTGCGCGGCAGCCTGGCCTGCCCCGTCGTCGCCTTGAAGGCGTGGCTCGAGGCCGCCGCCATCACCACCGGGCCGATATTTCGTTCGGTCAAGAAAGGCGGCGCGGTGGCCGGCCGTCTCCCGGCACAATCCGTCGCCGATATCGTGAAAGCCTATGCCGAGCGCGTGGGGCTCGATCCCGCGCTGTTCGCGGGGCATTCGGTCCGCTCCGGGTTTTTGACCAGCGCCGCCAAGCGTGGCGCCTCGATCTTCAAAATGATGGATCAGTCACGCCACCGTTCGGTCGAGACGCTGCGCGGCTACGTCCGCGACGCTGAAATCTTCAAGGAGCACGCGGGCGCCGGCCTGCTGTGACGTGAAGTAGCGATAAGTCTCATTCTCAAGCACAAACCAATAGGGAACCCGACCACCGGCATTCGCGCCAGGCCCTCTCTCGACTAGAAATAGTAGGGGCTCCGTACTAATCCGCAATATGGCAGCGCCGGTTCGGTCGGTGTTTTAGTCGGTGCAGGAGTGAGCCCATCAAGTTCCGTGATCGCGCGCAGAATTTTGCGGCGATGCCCCAGCAGAACGCCGAGGTCCTTGAGATCTTTGCTCTGAGGGCCACACCGCACCTTCAGAGTTCATGGAGTCTCCTCGGGCGTGTACTCATAAATCGCGATAGGTGAGAGCAGCGTGATCAATGTCCGCTTTGTGGAACGAAGACGACTTCGACGTGCTCTGCGAAGGCGCCGTCGTCGGCCAGATCATGATGGCGACGGTACCGGTGGAGAGATGCCGAATTGATCGACGCAATCCTGCGCTTTGCCCAAGCAGGCGGCGCTGCCAAGAAAAAGCCGCCGAAGCGGGCTGCTGGGTAATGCCCTAGATCAAGTTGACATTGCTGCGGCGCGCTCGAGAACGCGGCTCCGGGCCGCCTGCTGCGACTTATGTCCCTGATGCACCAAAACGCTGTCTGTTGTGCCACAGTCGGTGCAAATGAGGGCTACAAGCCCAGGGTGACCTCCGAATGGAGCAATTTCCGCCACGCTCGACATCGGCCGCCCGCACCGCTTGCAAGCTCTCTGCGCTGCCACGTTCATGGTCCTGCTCCTTGAGCTAGGGCCATCATTGTTACCGATGCGCATTAAAAAATAAGGCGTGATTTCGTTTCAATTTTCCATATTCGATTCGGCGAACCGTCCAGGAAACCGAGGCCGCCCGGGCGATGCATCTGGCCAGTTGGCTTCACGTCCGAGTCCACCCTGCGCAGCATCGCGAGACCGCCGTGAGGGTATCGCTGTCTGATGAACAACGGACCACCTCCGACGAGTGCCTCTCACGTAACTGGTGAAGGCCACAAGGACATGCTCAAGAGGACGACTCGCGAACAGCCGGTCAAAAACGATCGCATTGACCGGCGGCAGGAAAAGGGGAAACTTGATCCGGCGAATGCCGGTCGATCATCGCATCCGCCATCAACTGCCTGGGGAAATCAGATGCGCCGGATGAAATATCTCCAATGCGCTGCCATGGCCGCCGTTGCTGTCGCCGCGGCGGGCGTGGCGACAGGGAGCTATGCAGATTCCATCCCACCGGGATGGGAAGCGCACAACATGGAGCCCATCGGATATAGCGGTCTCGACAACCGCAAGGGGGCCTTCAAGATGGCCATCAAGAAGGTCAACGGCCGTTGGTACCTCTACATGGGGCATCTGTGGCACTACGGCTGGAGCATCGTCGACGTCACCGATCCGCGGAATCCGAAATTCGTCAAAACGGTCCCAGGTCCCGGAAACACCTGGACCATCCAAATGACGCTGCACGACAACATCATGGTCACGGCGCTGGAGAAGTCGTCGCTTGCCTGGGGCGCCGATCCGAATAAGCCAAACGAGGAAGGCGTCCTCATCTGGGACATCAGCGATCCGATCAATCCCCGCCAGCTCTCGCACTGGAAGACGGGAGCGAGCGGGACGCACCGCAATTCATATCCGGGCGGCAATCACGTCTATTTATCTGCGGGCGCGCCGGGATTCAGCTCGAACATTCTGGTGATCCTGGACATCAGCGATCCGGCACGGCCAAAAGAAGCCGGTCGCTGGTGGATGCCGGGACAGAAGGTGGGCGAGCCCAAAGGGGCAGGGCCGGAGGGCTTTCATGGACCGGCCAGCATCAGCCCAGACGGCAAGATGGCCGCGATGGCTTATTCCCCGGCGGCGGTCAATCTCGATATCAACGACGTCGCCAACCCAAAGTTGATCGGCAAGCTGACCTTCAGCCCGCCGTTCGTAGCGGTCGGGGCGCCATCTCTGCACTCAGCCTTGCCGCTGTGGGACCGCCATCTGCTCTACGTGAACTCCGAGGCGATCGCGGAACGTTGCAACGAAGCGCTCAACTTCGCCGGACTGATCGATAACCGGAACCCGGAGCGGCCGCGCCTGATCTCGCTATTTCCGCTGCCGGTCCCGCCGAAGGGCGCCCCATACAAGAACTTCTGCGAGAAGGGCGGCCGGTTTGGCCCGCATAATGTCAATCAAGAGGTCCACCTTCCCGACGTCGAGAAGCCCGGCAATCTGATCTATCTGACCTATTTCAATGCCGGGCTGCGCGTCTACGATATCAAGGACCCGTTGCTGCCGGTGGAAACCGGCTGGTTCATTCCACCGCAGCCCAGCGAACAGGCCGGCCCACTGCCGCGCGACCTTGTGACCCAGACGGAGGACGTGCTCGTCGACACGCGCGGCTACATCTACGTGACTGACAAGCAGTGGGGTCTTTGGATCCTGCGCTACGCCGGCCCGGATCAGCCCGCCCCGACGGATCGATGACAATGAACTCGCCGATGAACTCATATCACGCCAGCGCGAGGGTTGAGCGCGGCGTTGCCCTGGCACCTTCCTTCATTCGATTAAGCGCGCATCGGCAGGCCGCTCGTCAGGCGAGTGGAGCGATGACGCGCGGCGACGCGCGAGGCCGCGATGGCGGCGTTCGCCAAGTGCTGGCGGCTCGACGCTGAGCCGTGATTGTCGAGAAGGAAGATTATCGACAAATGCTGAGCCAAAGAGGCGGCGAAGGCGGTGCTATCGACGAAATCAAGGAACCACCCAGCGGTGGCGGGTTTTGCGACAGACGACAAGTATCGCGATCATCTTGCCAGCCGCTGTCCGATTACCGCATCCTCCGCGATGCGGCCACGGCACTCAAGCATGGCGAGCTTATTTATCCAAAACCTCACCTGCCGCGTCTTGTCGGAAACGTGCATCAAATTCAGCAAGCGATCCCCGGGGCGGGCGTACTGATGTGCGGATACGACCGGCTCGGTGAAACGGCTATATTCATTCCGATCCCATCTTCCAATTCCAGCGAACGACCCGAATTCATGGTCCGTAATGTCCTGAAGATTGCCGAGGACGAACTGTCCGCGTATGGACTTTAGAATCTTGCTCGATGCGACACTTCGGGGCATCAACGGCCCGGAAGGCACCTCCCGCGTTGTGCAATTTCTCTTGTTGCGTAACGACGGCACCGAGAAGGGCAGTCAAGACTCGCGATCGGGCCCCGGAGATCAGGGGTACAGATGTACTATGATATGAAACAATGCGAATTTCAGATGTTTGAGGGCGATTCGTGAGCACAGATTCCGACCAAACCGAGACAGCGCCTAGAAAATTCAAGCTAGGCCCCCTGGGCAGCCTAAATCAGGTCACGAAGGGCCTAGCGAAGACGATCCGTGCGATGGCGGATGGGACCCTCGACAGTCAGGTCGGCGCCCGTATCTGCAATGGCCTGGGCATCATGCGCGCGTGCCTTGAGACCCAGAAGCTAGAGCAACTCGAAGCCCGCATGGACGAGATTGCCGACCGGGTTGCTCGCGACAGGACAAACGCTGCGCGCGAGAGGACCAGCACCCATGAAGATGCGCGCCTCTCGAATTGAACGCATGCTGGAGAAGGTTGAGGCCACGCTAGTCCCGCCGAAGCGGAAATGGCTGCAGGCCATCGTCCACGAAGGAGACGACGAGGCCGAGGCGATGGAGAAGGCGCTGGCCGAGCACCTGCGCGGCGAAACTCACCACATCATTTCAATGAGGAAATGCAATGACCGCGAAAGAACTCGCTTCCAAGAAGCGATACACAAAGCCGGCGAGCGCGATGGCGATCTCATGGTGCAGGAGGTGGGGCACGCCAAACTGCGTGAGGCATCGACCTAATCGCGGCCGACAATCCCAGCTCCTTCATTGACGACACGCCGACCGCCAAGCTAGTGCGCCAGGTGCTCGGCGCGATATCTGAGTTCGACAAAGCCATGACGGTTGGACAACGATGGCAATCCCGGCGTTGATTGCTTCGGTGTAGGCGTCGCCGGGTTCATCAGCCGCCTTTGCGGCTTCTAGCCCTTTCGAGCACGTCGCTCACGAAGATCAAGGAGCGTCGTTGGAATTGCTGACGTGTTCGTTTTCTTCAAGGAACTCCCAAAACTGTTCGATCGTCGCAACGGCTGCTTCGTACTCTGCAGCGGAAATAAACTCTTCGTCCTGAACCCCGCTCTCATGCTTCATGCGGTTGACTTTGCAGCGCATCGTGGAAAGCGCGGCGATCACGTCATCAGGCACAGTAAGAGCGAACTCGGATGAAAGGACACCCTTGACGTGATCGGTGAATGCCACGCTTTTGGAGGGTTTCATGTTGACGTCCTTCGGTGAGAAATATTCTTTGCAGGTTTTCTCCCAAAGGTGGAATTCGCGCAAATAGGCTCCCTGATAGATCGTCTCGATCACCCATTCGCAAAGGATTGGTGACAACTCGGACACCAAGAGGTCATTCGCGTTCTCTGCAGAACGTGCAAACCCCTCCCTCACGTACTGCACCGCCGCCTCAATGGCCGTCCGGTGGTGACCAACCTCTGTGAAGTACTTTATAGCCCCAAGCTCGAGAGGTCTCTTGATCAGCCGCACGCGTCCTGTCCTCACGTGTCAGATTTGCTTAGGTGCTTTCCGCCGCTTTTCATCGAACATCGCCGCGCTCGCGAGCCGCCCCGAGCATCTCCGAAAGATCGCTCAGGCCTCGCCGCCTCCTGCACCAGGACGACTTTAACGGGGGTGAGCATTTCTCCCGTCCATCCGGGCAGGGTACTCTAAAAAGTTACCATCGGTCACGGCCCCGAACTGGTTGGCGGACGTCTCAGATTTGACTGAGCCAAGTGAAGCAGGGCGCCGTCGCGCAGACGGCACTGGTCAAGCTCGCCCTGGCGAGCCTGTTCAATGATGTACTTTGCAAGCAATTCCCGCGTAAGCTCGCTTTGCTGACCGGAAAGCTTGGCCCCGCTGGCAATGATGGACTGCCAAGTGCCAAGCCCCATCGAATGCGGCAATCAAGGTGCGAACGGCGTCAGGAGCAAATACGCCCGGGTCTACATGATCGTGGAGGAAGTTGCGCACGTCACCCTTTTGGGATGAGCGATATTGCCCTTATTCTTGAGGCTTGGCGAGTGTTTTGTCTGTCAAAAGAGGAGCCAGCTTCCTCCTCGCGAATTGACGGACCGGTCGCACGATCACGCCGAGCGCCGGACGGGCAGCCCGGCCATCAGCGGCGCACGCACTCACCTCCAACGTGGCGCAGGTCCTGATACAACTTCGTTTGCGCCGCGGAGACCCGGCATCCGGTTCAATCGGCATATGGAACGCGACGGCGAGACCGTGTTTCGACGCCTGCAAACTCGGCCTTGAGGGCATTGTTTCGAAGCGCAAGCATTCGCCCTATCGTTCCGGGCGTTCGCCGGATTGGCTCAAAAGTTTGGTTACCGTCCTGGTCGCCCCCATATAGCTGCAGGGCTAGTTCGCCGCGCGGTTACCCGCGCCTGGTTTACCTGATGGATTGCAATGTACCGGTTTGACCGGGAGCACTACCTCAACTCGCCAAAGCTCCTGTTAGCGCAGCACCGACGCCGGGCACGGAGGCGCCTGCACTTCACCATTGACGATATCGAACCCCGCGCCAAGCATTCCATGCCTGACCCCGACAAGGACGAAGTCCAAGGGCAGTTACTCAAACATCTCGTCGATCGGCGTCGCAGGGCATTTCAGGGGCCGCTTGCGCTACGCATTAGGCTTGCCACCACAGAAAGATCGCCGACCCATTCTCAGAATATCGCCAAGAACCTGCTCGATCTCTTCGGCATGCCGCGCCAGAGCTTGGCAACGCGGCGGACGAGCCTGCTCTACGCGGACGACAATCAAGTCCATGCTCTCGCGGTTACATGTGATCATGGACGGACGGTGCCGATGATTTCCGTGTCGGCGAACCCGCTCGCCACCCTGCTTGCGGACCTCGATCTTGCAGTGCAGCATGACCCCGACCATGGTGATGCGGAATGCGAGCGGTCATACGAACTCGACGACCAGATGGACCATGTCGGCACCCTGCTGCATGACGAGGCGGCCTTCCGAAGCCGCCTCGGTGATCGAGCATTCGACACATGGCTCCGGTTCTCGCGGCAACGTGCGCAGGAGTGCTTGCTCGGGCGGGCCGGGATCACTCCAATCTATCTTGCCAATATGTACAATCTTCCCGGCAGGCATCTCGGTTTCAACTTCTCCACAATGTGGGAGCAGATGTTTGCCTCCTCCCCGCTGCGCATTCAGCTGAGCGAGTTGCCGCAGGTCACTGGAGCATCACTGCGATGGCGACAGGAGATCGAGACCAAGCTGCGTGACTTCCAAGCGCGATTTGGATGGCTTGTCGATCCACTCCTTATTCCGGTTGCGCTGGAGGTTATCATCAAGCCCCCGCCGGTGACTCGGCAGAACGGACTGCACGACCTCGACAATGTGCTACGCAAACATCTGATCCCCCGCCTCGTGGATGTCCTGCGGCCCATCTCGCACTATGCATTCACCACTGATGATGAAACGATCAGACAACTGCCCAAGGATCTGTGTATCGCCGGACGAACCATCCGCAGCCCAACCCCGCCGCCGGCCTCGACAAAATCCGGCATTAGCCGCTACGAAGTATGGCGCTTGCCGCCTGCTGATGAAGGCGACCAAGGCTTCGTTAGCGTGGCAGTCATAGCCGACCGGCCTGGCCATCGCGACGCGTTTGCACAAATCGAGAGCAAGATCGAGCAGTGGCGGAAGTCGCTGGAGGATTGCTGGTGACGGGCGCTGGTGAGCTTTGCGCTGCTGATGTGCTGCCTCGCGCGACACATGATGCGATCGCAACAAAGTGCCATCGTCGTTGGCCTAGGCGAACTGATTGCGCAATGACAGGCCGCTCGACAGATGGCGCCGCGTCGTCAACGACGGCACATCCTTCCACTCCTTCCTGTTGAAGGCGGTGACGCTGGTAGAGATAAGTTCCGTCTTGCACTTCGGACAGCCGAACAGGTTGAACGAGATCAACGCCTTCTGCTCCTTGCGACCCAGGGCACGCTCTGGAGGAGCCCACGCCATCAGCTTCTGCACCCTCATCTACAATCACGAACTCGCGCATTGCAATGGATGGACGCAAGACCAAACATGACGGATTTCGTGATTACTCACGTATGCCGACGACTTTGGCGCAACCAGCAGGTCATTGCATTCGCTGCACGCCATTCCAGGGCGCGCGCGATTGTCCGTCCCCGTGGTCAACATGACCACCTCCCTAATGCTCCTAGCTTTTAATAGCGTGGAGACATAAAGCATTATGACACTTCGACGGCCAACCTGCGGATGAATGCTGGCGAGCTGCGACTACTGTCTCGGTGACCACCTGGGCGGTTTGTACTCCTACCAAAGAACCTGGTGACGGGAGCGCCCGAAGCGGGCATCGTAGTTGTCCGACTCGGCGCGCTACGACGGGTCGGCCTCAAAGGCAACTGAAGCCCCGCTCTCGGGGCTTTTTTGCTACCTCGCGCACCCCGACACGGCGGCGAAGAATGCCCATATCCGCTCCGCACAACCGGGTCGCCGCCTCAATCAGGGTGTCGAGCACAGCCCGGAGATCGAACGTCGAGCGACTAATAACCTTAAGCACATCTGCGGTCGCGGTCCGCTGCTCCAGCGCCTCGGCAAGGTGCTCCCGAGCCTCGGCGAGTTCGCGCCTGTATTTTTCGAGCTGCTGTTCCAGATCGGCACGCGGCTTACGCATCCGACCAACGCGCGATCTCACCTTCGTTCCGATCGAACGAAGACCACCAACGCGAGTTCGGCTCTTCGCCTCTTTGCGAGACAAGGTCACCTCGTTGGCACGGTTGATCGCCCCATGCTGGTCGCCCCAAGCTGAGGATCGAGTGACCTAACAGTAAAGAGAATAGCATGGTCGGCCTGCCGGTGTGTGAGTGCGTTCACATTGACAGGCCACAGTACTCGGGCGTGGATCGGGAATTGCCAGAGCCCGCAACGGGTTGATGAGGGGCTGAACCTCGTCGGTTAGTGACAGGCACGAATTCGGAAGTACTGGCACTGCAAGCCTGATTATCTCGATTCAGAACAAGTCAGGTCTGCCCCAAGGATTCTATCCCATCTTCCGTGGTAGGCTGAGGTGCAGAAAACCGGCTGCATGGGCCGTCGGCCGGCGAATGGTCATTGCCGGCGCCGCCGGCCCGAAGCGGGGAGGAAGCCCCGTGCTCGACATAGGACGCCGCGATTTCATCACGCTGCTCAGCGGAGGAGCCGTTGCGTGGCCGCTCGCGGCGCGGGCGCAGCAGGCGGCGGTGCCGGTGGTCGGAATTCTGGGCAGCGGATCATCTTCCGCATTCACGGACCTCTTGATTGCGTTCCGCCAGGGTCTCAAAGAAACGGGTTACGCCGAGGGCCAAAATGTCGCGATCCAATCGCGCTGGGCCGAGGGTCGATTCGTCCGACTGTCAGACCTAGCGGCCGATCTGGTCCATGCCGGGGCGGCCGTCATCGTTGCGACCGGCGTCAGCTCAGCGCTCGCGGCCAAGGCCGCAAGCTCGACAATTCCACTCGTCTTTCTAAGTCAGGACGATCCGGTCAAGTTAGGCTTTGTGACAAATTTCAACCGGCCTGGTGGCAATGCCACGGGCATGAGCTTGTTGACCGGTGCGCTGGTGGCAAAGCGGTTGGAATTCATGCGGCAGCTGGTGCCGGCCGGCACGCCAATCGCCTATCTCATGAACCCGCAAGCGCCGGAATCGGAGTTCCACTTGAGCTATATGCAGGCCGCAGCGCGCGACATCGGACAGCAATTTATTATCCTGAACGCCAGCAGCGAACGTGATATCGACAACGCTTTCGCCGCGCTCCTCCAAGAGCGAACCGGCGCACTCATTGTAAGTACCGACCCGTTCCTCTTCAGCCGATATCATCAGATTGTCGTGCTGGCGGCATACCACAAACTTCCCACGATTTACGATCGTCGCGAATTTGTGGCGGCCGGGGGACTCATCTCCTACGGAACGCACCTTCCCGACGCGTTTCGCCAAATCGGCGTATATGTCGGGAAGATTCTTATGGGAACCAAGCCGTCCGACCTCCCGGTCATCCAGCCGACGAAATACGAGCTGGTGATCAACCTCAAGACCGCGAAGGCGCTCGGTCTCGAAGTGCCAGATCGGCTGCTCGCGCTCGCCGACGAGGTGATCGAATGATGTGAAGGGAGGTTCAAAGTGAAACTTCCCTTGCGCCAGGACAAATCCAGAAAAGGGGGACGAGAGATGTGATCTGAAACCTTTTGTAGCGATCCAGAGGGTTCAACTCCCTCCCGGTAAAGGCGAGCCAGCCAGCCGGAAGCGAGCTTTGCAGGGAT
>WNFZ01007620.1_pt1 | contig 14220 bp, 9 predicted proteins | sample 5400081 | NCBI WGS metagenome assembly WNFZ01 (sample SAMN13153365, study PRJNA577476) | soil metagenome | isolation source: 80 cm soil or saprolite under grassland replicate 1 | place: USA:California | collected 2016-06-15
TCGGCGGCGCGTTCGGCGGTGAAAAAAATACCGGCGGCGGCCGCGAGAGCGGCAGCGATTGCTGGAAGAGCTACATGCGCCGCCAGACGAACACCGTTAATTTTTCGAGCGAACTGCCCCTGGCGCAGGGAATTCAGTTCGGCGCGGGCGAGGGGAGCGGAACGGTCTAGATTCTAAGGCGATCGCTGAGCCCTGTAGCCACGGCCCTGCGGGCCGTTTTTCAATACATCACACTTGCTACTTCTGCTGACCGGCCACAGGCCCGTGGGTACAGGAGATCAGGCGCGATTGATGTAAACGATCTCTCCTTGGTAAGGCCAGTCCACCACTGATTTCACCAATCCGGCGCGCACGGGATTCTCGCGAACGTAGTTCCACTTTTGCGAGTAGCTCTCGTTGCTTCGCAAGACGTGTTCGAAAAATCCTTCCTGCCATACCTGTCCCTTTGCTCGGGACAACATTCCGGCCTTTGCCAGCGCTTGTTTTAGCGCGCCGATCGATGGGCCTAATCTGAAATTGTAGTCTCCGCGAACGAATAGATGAACGTGATCAGGCATAATCACATAGCGACCTACTGCGACGTTGAAGGTCTCCTCGGCGCGCTTGGCAAAAAGAACGAACGCAGTGTGAACCTCATCCTTTGCCAGGAACCGCTGTCGTTTGTGCGTGCAGAACGTGACGAAATAGACGGGACTTGTTGCGAAGATTCGTCCCAGACGTGGTGGTCGCCGTGGGAAATTACGGTTCACGGGAAACCTGTACAACACTTTAAACAAAACTGCAGCCGTTGTAGCCACGGCCCTGTGGGCCGTTTTTGTAAGATTGCAGCTATTTCTCTCCAACCGGCCACAGGCCGGTGGCTACAAGTGCGTGTGTTACTCAGCGTGCGATCGTTAGCTCCAGAAGTTCATCAACTGTGTTCGCGCTATCCATGTTCATGATGCACTTCCGCAATTTTTTGCATTGATCTTTGCCAATGACATCGCCGCCGAGCGCGGTGAATTTCACGGCGATTTCTTCCTCGGTCATCGGATCGCGCGGATCACCCTTGGGAACATCGACCCGCGTCGAAAACTCTTTGTCGTCATTGGTCGTAATGGTCACGCGGCTCGGCTGGAACTTGGGAAAGAGCGCTTCGAACTCTTCATTCGCCACAACTTTTATCTTGTCCATGATTGGAATCAGCGACTTGTCCAGCACACGGTGCTCTTTGAATTGCAGAGGTGTTACCATTCCGTCCACCAACCCGACGGCCATGCAATAGGGCAGAGAATGATCGGCGGTTTCCTTCGAGTCGGGTCGATACTTGTGTGGATCGCCAAGAATGTCCGCGGCGCGGGCGATCACTTCGACTTTGATCTCTTTCACGTCCTCGGCCTTGATCTTGTTTTCCTTCACAGTTTTCATCATGGCAGTGAGCGGGGCGTGGCTTAGCGCTTCGATCGGGAAACTTTTTATTCCACAATCCAGGATGCGGTAGTGAGACTTCGGTGATGTCGGCAAATCCTTGACCAAGCCTTCGCCATCAAAACTTGCAGGTTGTCCCTTGTATTGCACGTGACCGAACACGGCGAACAGACCTTCCTTTCCATCGATGATATGCTCGGGACCGGAGAATCCTTCTCGAGCAAGGAGTGCACTTTCGGCTCCCATCCGTCCAGCCCACGGATCAACGGTGTTTTTCATGTTGGTGAGTTTGCCGGCAGTGACCGCTCCCGGACAAAATGTTCGCGACGCGCTGATCCCAATAGCCGACACCATTTGTTCGGGTATGAGGTTCAGGACCCTCCCCGCGGCGACCGGCGCGGCAAAGGCGCTTAGGGTGGCGTGATGCCAGCCATATTCGCGGACGCCTGGTCGGCCGATTTCGCAAAGGCGCATTTCAATTTCGTACGCGATGATCGTAGCGAGAATTAAATCTTTTCCGCTCAGACCTTCACTTTCACAGAGCGCGAGAGGGGCCGCGATGAGATCGCTTGGATGACAGGGATCGGCTTTCCAGTAAATGTCGTTGTAATCCATGGCGCGAATCATGTGTCCGTTTAGAAACGCGGCATCGACGGGATTCGTTTTGAAACCGGAAACAAATGCAGTCGCTTTGCCGTTCCCGTCGGACATCGCGCGGTAATGCTTCAGTAGGATCTTCGCGTCATCCTGCTGACTCCCGCCAAGCGCGCAGCCGATCGAGTCGAACCAGAACAACTTCGCTGCTTCAATCGCCTCCGGCGAAAGATGCTCATACTTCAGAGCGCAAGCCCACTCGGCAATTGTGTATGAAAGAAGAGGCTTCGAATCGCTAGGTTGGTGTGACATGATTGGCTTATGAGCTTGATCGGGCCGGGCACATTTTCAAGCCGCTTCTCGCCGCTAACAAAAGCGGACCGATAATGTTCTCGTCTGGTCTGCGGTGGTGAACGGGAGTTATCACATTTTCCGCTAGGCGCGGGCCGAATTGTAGGCCAAAATCCGGATTGCCAAAGCCTTCCGTTTCCTACTCTTGTCGGTGAGTTATGGCAAAAACGCGACTTTGAAGAACTTCCTCTCCGAGCTGAAGCGGCGCAACGTTTACAAGGTCGCGGTCGCGTACGCGGTCGTTGGCTGGTTGCTGGTCCAGGTCACGACACAGGTTTTCCCAATCTTTGAAATTCCGAATTGGGCGCTCAGATTGATCGTGCTCGCAATCGTCATCGGATTTCCCATCGCGCTCGTGCTCGCCTGGGCCTTCGAACTGACGCCGGAAGGAATCAAGAGGACGGAAGATGTCGACCGTGCGACGGAGAAACGGGGGAAATCTCACGGCTGGATCTACGTCGTCGCGGGTGGTGCAGTTCTTTCCATCGGTCTGTTCTTTCTCGGTCGCTTTAGCCGCCGTTGTGGCGTGGCTGCTTATTCAGGCGGCCTCGATCTTGTTCCCGACCTTCGACGCGCCTGCCTGGGTCATGAAAGTTTTCGTCGTCGTTATCGTCCTTTGTTTCCCCGTCGCGCTGGTTTCCTCCTGGGCTTTCGAGATCACTCCGCAAGGAATCAAACGGGAATCGGATATCGACTCGGGTAAATCAAGTACCACGCGAACCGGCCGAAGAATCGTTAGCCTAACCGCCGTGCTCGCCGTGCTCGCTGCCGCGTTATTTATTTTTCAACTATTCCGCTCTAAAATTCTGACCACGACGACGAGTTCCGTCTCATCGATTGCCTCCACCATTTCTTCCAAAAGTGTCGCTGTCCTTCCATTGGTTAACACCAGCGGCGATCCCTCCAATGAATATTTTTCCGATGGTCTTTCCGAAGAGCTGATTGCAGTGCTTGCCAAAATTCCCGATCTCAAAGTCATCGGGCGCAGTTCGTCGATTGAGGGCAGTGTCCGGAAACAGGGCGATCGGGTACGGATTGTCGCGGAGTTAATCAACGCGGCCGACGGACGTTCGATCTGGTCGGAAACCTACGACCGCGAATTAAAGGACGTGTTTGCTGTCCAGGAAGAGATCGCGAGGGCGGTTGCAGAGCAAATGAAGGTAAGACTGTTAGGGGAGAAAACCCGCTCGGATGCAGTGCCGTCGAATCAAAATCCAGCCGCACATAACGCCGTCCTGCAATCTGATTTTTATTTTCAACAGCAGACGGCCGAGAGCATCCGGAAGGCCATCACCTTCGCGCAAGAAGCGGTACGCCTGGATCCCACCTACGCTCTCGCCTATGCCAAACTATCTCAGGCATGGCGCCAATACGGTGCCAGCTTCGCGACCGGCAATGCCGAGAAAGCGTACGAGGAAGCTCGCGTCGCCGCGGAAAAAGCTGCCTCTCTCGCACCCGACCTGGTCGAAGTGCGCAAGGCGATAGGATGGATATCAATGACCCCAGGGCTCGATTTCCGGGCTGCGGAAAAGGAATTCCGGCGCGCATTGGAATTGTCTCCCGGCGACGCTGGTGCAAAAAACGCACTGAGTTATTCACTAATGGCCCAGGGCCGGTTGGCCGAAGCGGAGCAAACTTGCCGGGAGGCGATTTCGTTAGACCCGCTTGTGACCATCCTTTGGTATAACCTGGGCAGACTGGCCGTTGCTGCCGGTCGGTACCAAGACGCGGAGGAAAGTTTCCGCAAAGGACTAGAAATCCAGCCGCACGCGGCGCGTTTTCACAATTACCTGGCTACGCTTGATATCCTGCAGAAGAATCCAACAGCTGCCTTGCAGCAGGCCCAACTCGAGCCAGATGATTTTTGGCGCGAATACGCGCTAACTCTGGTTCAGCAAACGCAACCCGATCGCGCCGCGGCTGACACCACGCTCAAGAATTTTTCCTCCAAATACGCGACCAACGGCGCCTACCAGATTGCCGTTATCCACGCTCTTCGCAAAGAACCAGATGAAATGTTCCGCTGGCTCGACAATGCTTACGCCACCCACGATTCTGGTCTGACCCAGCTAGTGATAACACCTTTTGTTTTCGAATACCGCGACGACCCGCGCTTTGTCGCCTTGTGCCAAAAACTCGGCGTCCAATTGCCGGCCCCTGGGGAACGATGAACGAGGAACATTCTTTCTTTGCCGAACTGAAGCGGCGCAACGTTTACAAGGTCGCGGTTGCATACGGGGTCGTCGCGTGGCTGCTGATGCAAATCGCCAGCCAGATTTTTCCATTTTTCGAAATCCCCAATTGGGTTGTGCGCTTTGTAGTTCTCCTCCTCATCATCGGCTTTCCGGTCGCGCTGGTTATCGCATGGGCATTTGAAGTGACACCCGAAGGAATCAAACGCACAGAAGTTGCCGATGCAGCGGGACAACGGTCCCACGGCGGCGCCTGGATTTATATTGTCCTAATCGGTGCAGCGCTCTCTGTCGGTTTGTTCTTCGTTGGCCGGTATACTGCGGGACATGCAACGCCTCGACCCGCCTCCGAGGAGCTAAGGCGTGGCAAGCAGCGCGAGGCGGTTACAGCGAGTCCGGACAAGTCGATCGCCGTGCTTCCATTGATCAACGAAAGCGGCGACCCCAAGGATGAATATTTTTCGGATGGCTTGTCGGAGGAACTGATCGCAGCTCTGGCTCAAATCACCGGGCTGAAGGTTATTGGTCGCAGTTCGTCGTTCCGGTTCAAAGACAGAAAGGAGGAACCGAAAACGATTGGTGAAAAACTGGGCGCGAGCACACTTTTGGATGGCACGGTGCGCAAACAGGGCGACCGGGTGCGGATCGTAGCCGAACTCGTGAACGCCGCTGACGGAATTCAGCTCTGGACGCGGACGTTCGATCGCGAGCTGAAAGATATCTTCGCCGTTCAGGAGGAAATCGCTCGAGCGGTCGCTGAGTCGCTGAAAGTGACTTTGCTCGGATCGCAGGATCGGCCGGCTCAAAGAGGTGCTCCCAGCAATGCAGAAGCGCACAATGCGTATCTCCAGGGTCATTTCCATTTTCAGCGTCGGAATCTCGAGGACTATCGCAAAGCTGTCGGTTACTTCGATCAGGCGATCCAGCTCGATCCCGATTATGCCTTGGCTTACACCGAGCGTTCCGAAGCCTGGAGTTTTATCGGAGACCTTACCGGTCAACATGAGCCCGCGTGGTCAAACGCGCGGAGCGATGCGGAAAAGGCCGTCGCGATCGCGCCTTCGCTGGCCGAGGCGCGCGCGGCCCTGGGCTGGGTTCGCTTTTTTATCGATTGGGAGTTCGCCGAAGGGATAACCGAACTAAAGCGCGCGAAAGAACTCTCATCCGCAAATCCGACCGCAAACGATCTGCTGGCGCGAGCGATCCTGTATCTGGGGCGGCTCGATGAGGCCGAGCGGCAGGCTCGCCAGGCGGTGGAACTCGATCCCCTTTCTGTTATAGCGCAAGGTAATCTGGCGCGAGTTCTCTTCTATGCCGGAAAACTGGATGAGGCAGATGCGGCTGCACGCAAAGCAGCAGAGTTGCAGCCGGCTTCTGCTTCCAGTCATCGATGGCAGACGCTGATGGCTGTGCAGCGCGGCGACGGCGCGACGGCCTTGTGGGAAGCGCAACTGGAGCCCGATGAAGGCTATCGCCGTTTCGAGCTCGCGCTCGCTCAATACGTGCGCGGCGATCGCGCAGCGTCAGACGCGGCTTTAGCCGACCTCATTGCCAATGGGCGGGACAACCTGGCCTATCAAATCGCTGAGGTGTACGCCGTGCGGGGCGAGAAAGACAAGGCTTTCGAGTGGTTGCAAATCTCGTTCGATAATCACGACACCGGCATGTTGACGCTTTTGGTAGATCCGCTGTTGCGCAGCTTGCACGACGATCCGCGCTACAAGAACTTCCTCGCCAAATTCGGTTTACCTGCAGCATTATGAGCGAACGCAATTTCTTTGCCGAACTGAAACGGCGCAACGTCTACAAAGTTGCCGTCGCGTACGCAATTATTGCGTGGCTGCTCGTTCAGATCGCGACCCAGGTTTTTCCGTTCTTTGAAATTCCGAACTGGGCAGTGCGACTGGTGGTGTTGGTCTTGATTGCGGGGTTCCCAGTAGCGCTGGTTTTCTCCTGGGCTTTCGAGATCACGCCGGAAGGAATCGTTCGCGAAACCGACGTCGAGTCTGGTAAATCCATAACGCATCATACTGGGAAAAAGATCGTCGCGATCACGATCGTGCTGGCGATAATCGCAGCCGGGTTGCTCGCGTTTCGGTTGTTTGGCCCGAAATTAGTTGGCCCTCGACACAGCGAGGTGGCTGCAGCAATTCCGGAAAAGAGCATCGCTGTGCTGCCTTTTGACAGTCTTAGCGAAGACAAGAATAATGCTTACTTCGCGGAAGGCGTGCAGGACGAAATACTGACGCGTCTGGCAAAAGTCGCTGACCTGAAAGTAATCTCGCGCACATCGACGCAGCATCTCAAGAGTGCGCCCGATGACCTGCCGCAAATCGCCAAGCAACTCGGGGTGGCGCACGTATTAGAGGGAAGCGTGCAAAAAGCGAACGACCAGATCCGCGTCAACGTACAGTTGATCAATGCTCTAACCGACACGCATCTCTGGGCCGAAACGTTCGATCGAAAATTGACCGACATCTTCGCGGTTGAAAGCGAGATCGCGAAAACAATCGCTGACACGTTACAGGCAAAGCTGAGCGGTTCCGAACAGCATGCAATTGCCGCGCGACCGACCGAGAATACCGAAGCGCACCAGCTTTATTTGAAGGGAAGATTCTTTTGGAACAAGCGCACCGCTAACGATCTTAAGAAGTCGATCGAGTACTTTGAGCAAGCCATTGCCGCAGATCCCAACTACGCCCTCGCCTACGCCGGAATCGCCGATGCTTACGTATGGCTACCCGGCTACACGGCAGGCACTCCGCGAGATTGCTACCCGAAAGCCAAGGCGGCGGCAACGAAAGCCCTTCAGCTGGACGACACTCTCGCTGAAGCGCATACCACCTTGGCGCTCGCGATTTGGCTTTACGATTTCGATGCCTCTCAAGCGATTAAGGAATTTCAACGCGCGATTGAGCTGAACCCAAATTACGCGATTGCTCACCAGCAATACGGCAACAACACTCTGTCCGCATTGGGCCGGTTCGACGACGCGATCGTCGAGGGAAAGCGAGCCGTCGAGTTGGATCCTCTCTCTCTCGTCATCAACACGGATATGGGCAGCGATTACTATTATGCGCGACGCTACGATGAAGCTATCGCGCAGCTGCACAAAACGCTGGAAATGGATCCTGGTTTTTACATTGCGCATCTCGTTCTTGGTCAGGTCCTGGACGCGAAAGGCGCTCGCGACGCAGCGATTGTGGAGTGCGAAAAGGCGCGAGCATTGAACGACGATCCTTCGGTCCTCGGAGTGCTCGCGCGCTCTCATGGCCTCTCGGGTAATAAGATGGAGGCCGAAAAAATCTTGGATCACCTGAAAAAGCTATCGAAAGAGCGGTATGTCTCAGCCTATAGCTTTGCCCTTGCTTATCTTGGACTGGGCGACAAAGAGGAGGCGCTGCGCTGGCTTGAACAAAGTTATCAGGATCGCGCGGGCTCTGATGTAGGATTTATCAGAGTTGATCCGCTGCTCGATCCAGTGCGCGATGATCCGCGTTTCGAAGCGCTCGCAGAGAAGATTGTGCCGGCGCGGGAATTCCGCACGTCTTCGAAATGAAGGTCGAAAACTTCTTCTCCGAACTGAAGCGGCGCAATGTATACAAGGTTGCGGTCGCGTATGCCGTCGTCGGCTGGCTTTTGATTCAGGTCGCAACGCAGGTGTTTCCGTTTCTCGAAATTCCGAACTGGGCCATTCGCCTTGTCATTTTTGTGACGGCGCTTGGTTTTCCGGCCGCACTCGTCATTGCATGGGCATTCGAGCTGACTCCGCAAGGCTTGAAGCGAATGGACGCGCCCGACCTGTTGCCAGAAAAATCGGCGCCCAGGCGGGCGTGGATTTATGTTGTGATTATAGCCGGCGCGATCTCGGTGAGCTTGTTCTTTCTCGGGCGCTATACGGCACCAAACAAACAGGGAGAACAGGCAGAGGTTTCAACAAAATCGATCGCGGTTCTCCCGTTCGAGAATCTGAGCGAGGAAAAAGCGAACGCCTATTTTGCCGACGGTATTCAGAATGAGATCCTGACCAAACTTGCCGGAATCGGAGATCTTAAGGTGATCTCGCGTTCTTCTGCAGCCAAATACAAAAGCAAACCAGAAGACTTGAAGACGGTGGCACGCGAACTCGGCGTAGTCACTGTGCTCGAGGGCAGTGTACAAAGAGCTGGCGACAAAGTGCGAGTAAACGTCCAACTACTCGACGCGCGCATCGACACGCACTTATGGGCAAAGAGTTATGATCGCGAGTTAAAGGATGTTTTCGCTGTCGAAAGCGAGGTCGCGCAGGAGATTGCGGACACACTGTGGGCGAAGCTTTCTCCGAGCCAGTCTGATGCCCTCGCCACAGCTCCCACGCGTAATACGGAAGCCTATGATCTGTTCCTAAAAGGAGAATACGAGGAGCGTCAGGCTGAAAGTGCGCTAAACGCCGAACTCTTTGATCGCGCACAAGCGCTTTATCGCCAAGCACTGAAACATGATGCGAATTTCGCACTTGCCTATGCCCGACTCGCTTACAGCGAGTTATATCGGCATTGGTACATCAGTAATCTGACCTCAGCGCAGCTGGCACAGGTAAAGTCTAACATCGATCGCGCATTAGCGATCGCTCCGGCTTCACCGGATCCGCACCTGGCTCTGGCCCTGTTTTATTACTGGGGCTATCGTGACTACGATCCCGCCCTAAGAGAGCTCGACCGTACTGTTGAACTACAGCCAAACAGCGCCGCGGCGCGAGCCTTCTCTGCGTGGATTTACCGGCGTCGCGGCGAATGGGAAAAGTCGCTTGTGGCGGCCGAACGCGCCGCGGAACTGAATCCGCGCGAACCTTCGATTCCCGCAGATATTGGTGTGACCTACGTTGCACTTCGCCGTTGGAGCGACGCTGAACGCATTCTTACCCGCGCGCTGGCTATCGATCCGCATAATGTGCTGGCCGCGCGATTCCTTGCCCGTACCTACATCAACAGCACCGGCGACATTGGCCGCGCCAGACGAGTCTTTGAGGATGTGCCGGCAGCAAGCGGATTAGACGGTAGTGGTTTGACTCCGGGATTCGGCGGTTTTGGTTCGAATCCGGGCACTATTGACACAATGATTGGCCTGCGCGCATACGCACACCTCGACGTATTCGAGAACCATTTTGCTGACGCTCTTAAAGCTTGGGACACGGCGGCGACAAATACTCCCGAAGCGCGTTTAGGTAGACTGCAAGCGCGGGTCGGGATTCAAATGCTTGCCGGCCAAGGTGCACTAGCAAAACCGGAGTGCGAACAAACACGCGGTTTGCTCGAAGCCCGATTAGCCGAGCGGCCGGAAGACCAGAAATCGTTGACGGCATTGGCTTGGGTTTACCTTTGCCTTGGGCGTAACGCCGACGCGCTCCGGGTGGCGCAACGCGCCGCAGATTTACTGCCAGTCGAAAAAGATGCCCTGCTTGGCCCGAGCTTTCTTGCCGGACTTGCCGAAATCGAAGCGCGCACCGATCGGGCCGATGACGCGGTAAAAACACTTCGCTATCTGCTCACGATCCCAGCCGGACAATTTGTTTCCGTTGCGCGTCTGAAGATCGACCCCGTCTGGGACCCAATCCGGAATGATCCAGGTTTCCAAAAACTCATTTCCGCACCTGAGCCAGCAACCGTTTATAAGTGACTTGCCGTGAACCTTCCAAATTTTTTCTCCGAACTAAAGCGGCGCCACGTTGACAAAGTGGCCCTCGCATACGCGGTTGCCGCGTGGCTGCTGATCGAGGTTGCTTCGATTCTTCTACCAACGTTCGACGCGCCGGCGTGGGTAATGGAGACGCTAATCATACTACTCGCGCTCGGTTTCATTATTGCCGTAATGATCTCGTGGTCCTTCGAAATGACGCCGGAAGGCATGAAACGAACGGCGGATGTGACGCCGGGCGAGGTTCTTCCCTACTGGAGCAAACGGAAGTTTCTCACGTTTGTTATTGGCGTGGCTGTGATCGCCTTTGGTCTGCTTACCTACCAATTATTGCGGCCCCAAGGCCGGCAGCTATCCGCGAAGCATCGCACCGACAAAATTCTCATTCAGGGTAACCCGGCTGGCACCCAAACCGTCGAGGCTCAGCCTGACGGTACAGTGCGCGCTGAATATTCCTACAACGATCGCGGCCGCGGCGATCACATCACTGCAAGTTGGAAACTCGATAACGCCGGTGTCCCCATCGCTTACGACGGCCACGGCAATGATTACATGAAGGCGCCGGTCGAAGAACATTTCGAAACAGGGAACGGTCGGGCGAGCTGGAAAAATCGCAGCGAACAAGGCGAGCAGGCTGTCTCTGGAGAAGCTTTCTATCTGCCGATGAACGCGCCTCCGGAATTTATCGGTGTGCTCGCGCGCGCGCTGCTGCAGGCACCGAACCACAAGCTGCCGCTCCTGCCTGCCGGCGAGGCAACGATTGAAAAAGCAGGTAAAGTAAGTTCCGGTAATACCGAGTTCACCCAATACCGCATCACCGGTCTCGGATTTTCTCCGCAACCGATCTGGTTAGATCATAATGGCACGTCCGCATCCGTGTCGTCCTGGTTTTCGGTGGTGCCGGATGGAACCGAGTCTTCAATCCAGCGATTGCGCGAAGAGCAGCAAAAAACCGATGCCGCGTGGTCGGACCGCATTGCTCGGGCCCTCGCGCACGTTCCGCGTGGCGATCTGGTTATTCGCAACGCGCGGTTGTTCGATCCACGCGACCTTCGCGTCACCCCGGCAACAAGTGTCGTGGTGAGCGGCGAACGCATTGTCCGCGTCGGACCGGATGCCGATATTAAACCATCCACAAACGCGGAGATCATCGATGCGCAGGGCCGCTTCCTGATGCCGGGGTTATGGGACAATCACCAGCATTTCAGCGACAACGATGGCGCGCTCGACCTCGCTAATGGTGTGACCAGCGCGCGCGATATGGCGAATGACACTGATGACTTTCTTCAACGCGTCGCGCGCTTCGACAACGGCAGCGAGCTCGGGCCGCGTGTTCTAAAGGCGGGAATTATCGATGGCACCGGAGAATTTGCGGGTCCCACCAAGATGCGGGTTGACACCGCCGAGCAAGCGATTCAGGACGTCGATTGGTATGCCGACCACGGCTACGTCCAAATTAAGATTTATTCTTCAATCAAACCGGAACTGGTTCCGATCATCGCTGATCGTGCCCATGCGCGGGGATTGCGCGTAAGCGGGCACGTGCCCGCGTTTATGTCAGCACGCCAATTCGTTGAAGGCGGCGCTGACGAAATCCAGCATCTCAATTTCATCGTGCTGAACTTCCTGTTTCCCGAAGTAAAGGAGACGCGCAATCGAGATCGTTTTATCAAAGTCGCCGAACGCGCTGGCGAATTTACTCCAGACAAACCCGAGGTGCGCGAGTTCATCAATTTTCTCGGCAAGCATCACACCGTGCTCGATCCGACGATAAACCTCTTTGAGGGGCTTTTCTGCGGTGACCCCAGCGCGATCACGCCCGGGCTGGAAGAAATCGTGCCTCGTTTCCCGCCGCAGGTGCGGCGCGCGATGCGGAGCGGCGCGCTGGAAGTTCCGCCAGACAAACAGGCGGCTTATCACGAAGCGTTCCCGGCGATGTTGCGCTTGCTCAAGGCAATTCACGACGCGGACGTGACGATTATCTCAGGAACCGACGCGCTGGCCGGTTACACACTCCACCACGAGCTCGAACTGTATGCGCGCGCTGGTATTTCCCCGGCTGAAGTTCTGCGCATGGCAACGTGGACGCCGGCTCTGGTAATGGGTGTGAACAAAGACTGCGGCGTCATTGCCCCGGGAAAACTCGCTGACATGATTCTCGTGGATCGCGACCCTACGAAGAATATCCGGGACATCAACAAGATCACGACTGTAATCAAAGGCGGAAAAGTGTACGACCCGGCGGCGATTGAAAAAGCGCTCGGTATCACGCCCCGCGAAACGCACCCGCAGTAGGCATATGAACTGGGAAATGCTCACAGCGATCGGGCAACTGGCCGCAGTGTTTGTCGGAATCCCTTCTCTTATTTATCTCGCTCTCCAAATCAGGGCTCAAACTAAAGAACGCCACCAGTCGGTGGTAAACGCTCTCACCGTGCATTGGGGCGATCTTACCAAGTCACTCCACGACAACGCAGACTTTTGCGCGATTTATCTTCGCGGCGTGCAGTCGTTCACTGACCTGGATGGGGTGTCCAAACTTAGGTTTAGCTCGTTCTTGAATCGCTTCTTCAAAAATTGGAAGAGTTCGCACGCGTCGTTGATGCGCTCATTGCCAAAGGCGCTCAGCCCAAAGCTTATTCAACCTACAACTTGGACGAGATCGTCCGGCCAAAAGAATAGCTGTCGTCGCGGCACGAAAACTCGCCATTCGAGCCTTCGCCTACCATTCGTTAGGCTGGAAAAGCATTGACGACAGCTGCAATTCGTTGCTTTGATGCCTGCATGAAAATTTACGTCTACGTCGCCCTGTTTCTAGCAAGCCTTCTGTGCACAGCTTCAGCGGCCGACACCAAAGCCATCGAGCAAAATCTTCGCGACCTCGACGATCAATGGTCAGCGACTGCGGGAGCCAAAGACCTTGAGAAAACGGTCGCTTTCTATTCGGAAGACGCCATGGTTTTGCCTCCGAATGCTTCGGCTGCTACAAGCAAGGAAGCGATTCGAAGGGTTTGGCAGGATCTGCTCGCTAGCCCTGGTCTCGTTATTAGTTGGAAAACAACCAAGGTGGAAGTGGCGAAGTCCGGCGACCTGGCCTGTCTTAGCGGCACCTACGACTTGACGATGAATGATGCCAGCGGCAAGCCGATAAATGATCATGGCAAATACGTCGAGGTTTGGGAAAAGCAGTCCGACGGCAAATGGAAGTGCGGGACTGACATCTGGAATTCCGATCTTCCGGCCGCGCCATCTGAGAAAAAGTAGGAGTGACACTCAATTATTGACCCGCTAAAAAGAGGGACATATGCCGATCACTGCCTTCAGCAATTTCACCGACGGTCTCGACCCGAATCAAAGGAGCCGCGAACACTTCATTACCAACACCAACCTGGATGATGACCGTCTCTGGGTTCCTTACGCGGATGGTGTCTGGTTCCAGCCCTGCTGCTTTAACGTCACGTCTGGAGGATTCAGCCTCGTTCTGAAAGGTCTTCCCGGCTCGATGGTGGGAACTCACTACCACGTTGGCACTGTTCATGGCTATACGATGCGTGGTCATTGGCGATACCTGGAGCATGACTGGATTGCAAAGCCCGGAACTTACATCTACGAACCCGCCGGCGAGGCTCACACGCTGGTGATCACTGAAGATTCACCAGAGGCGATGATTGCAATGTTCGTAGTTGAAGGTGGCCTGATCTATCTGGACAAGGCAGAGAATGGTGGCTTTGCTGCCTACGAGGATGGATTCACTCTTCTCGAGCTGACCCGGAATTACTATCGCGAGGCCGGTCTCGATCTGAGAAAGCTGGACGCGCTCATTCGTTGAATGCATGCGAGCGGTGCGACTCGTTCAGGTCGGAAGACCGCTGGAGGAAGCGGAGATTGATCTTCCGGAAATCGGTGTGTCCGACGTTTTGATTCGGGTTGCGGCGTGCGGGATCTGCCATTCCGACGAACATTATCGCGCCGGCATTTCCCGGATTGACCGTTTGCCGGTAAC
>WNFZ01010587.1_pt1 | contig 14220 bp, 9 predicted proteins | sample 5400081 | NCBI WGS metagenome assembly WNFZ01 (sample SAMN13153365, study PRJNA577476) | soil metagenome | isolation source: 80 cm soil or saprolite under grassland replicate 1 | place: USA:California | collected 2016-06-15
TCGGATGCCAGCCAGGCTTCGCGATAACCTTGTCCCGCGACCATGCTGCGAGCGCCGGCAATATAAGCGATCGAATCATCCGATAAGCCTGCGCCTTCGGGAGTGGCTTGTAAAACAAGCACGACTCCGATCACGATGATCAACAAGAGCGCAACGAAAATGGCAGAGCGAGAGCGGGAGGTGATGCGAAGGTTCATAGAAAGGAAACGCAGTACATATCCTTATTATACGTACTGCGTATGACTGTTGCGATTAATTGTTCAGCAGGTATCCCTGATCGTCAAGGTACCGGAGAATAGTATAGGCGTTTTCCTCCGGGGAGGAACCATATCCTCTGAGGGTGATTTCTGGGTTGACCGGTGGTTCATAGGGATCATCTACACCTGTGAAGCCCATTGGTTTGCCCTCCTGCATTGCCTGACGCGCCTTGGCATACAAACCCTTCACATCGCGCTCCTCGCAGACTTCCACAGGAGTATCCATGAATACTTCGATGAAGTTCTCGCCGACCATTTTGCGAGCCTCGGCGCGCGCTGACCGATAGGGGCTAATCGCAGCGCAGATCACAGCTCCACTGGCGTGGACGATTTCTCCTGCAACAAAGCCAATGCGCAGGATGTTAATATCACGATCTTCCTTGCTGAAACCAAGTCCCTTCGAGAGATGGGTGCGCACAACATCCCCATCCAGAATGGCGATTTCCTTCCCGCGCTCGAGCAGTAAGGATGTCAGCACCTGCGTTGTAGCACTTTTACCTGAGCCACTCAAGCCTGTGAACCAGATGCAGAAACCTTGTTTATTTCGAGGCGGATACATTTCACGCAGGATTTCTGCTGTCTCTTTACGTGTGAACCAGTCTGGCAAAAGCTTTCCTTTTGCGAGATATTCATCGCGTACCTGGGTTCCGGAGATATTCAGTGTGCGGGCGCCTTGCGGCACATCCTTTTCTTCCACATAGCGACCTTCATCGGGAAGATAAACCAGCATCTCGAACGGGACCATCTTGACGCCAAGCTCTGGTTCATATTTCTTCATGCTTTCTTGCGCATCATACGGACCGTAGAATGGTTTGCCCGTGGAATCGTTTCCAGGTCCCGCGTGATCGCGCCCAACAATAAAATGATTGGCGCCATGATTACGGCGAATGATTGCGTGCAGCAGTACTTCTTTTGGTCCGGCCATGCGCATCGCAAGCGGTAGCAGGCTGAGCATGGTGGTGTCTTTGTCGTAATAGTTATCGACTAGTGCTTTATAGGTGCGGACACGCGTATAGTGATCCACATCACCGGGCTTGGTCATACCCACGGTAGGATGAACCAGCAACGAACCTTTGACGCGGTCAGCGGCGCGCTTCGTCAATTCCTCATGGATGCGATGCAGGGGATTGCGGGTCTGAAATGCGACCACGTTATCGTTGCCCATTTCTTCGAGCCTGCTACGCACCTGAGCAGGCGTACAGCGTAAATTGACAAAGTCATAATACTTGGGGAGATTGATCACTTTCAACGGACCAGAAATGCAAACCTTATTCCAGCGCTGCATTTCAGAAATCATCGGGTGACGCGGATCGGTTGAGCCATAAGCCAGTGCGGCTTCCGTGTTGGCGTCCCAGTGATAGACCTCATCGAGGGTCATGATCGCGATGACATCGTTGTTGGTGTTGCGCAAGACAATGTCATCGCCCACCGTTGGTAGTTCCTTCGGGTCGGCGGTCAATGTGATGGGCAGGGGCCACAAGGTCCCATCGGCGAGGCGCATTTCGCGCAGAACGCGATCATAATCTGCCTTGCCCATAAAAGTGGTCAGCGGTGAAAACCCGCCGGTGGCAAGTAATTCCAAATCACAAAGATTGCGCATGGTAATCTTGATGGAGGAAAGTTTCGGGGCGCGAGCAAGTAACTCTTCGCGTTCCTTTTCATCCACAACAAGGTTGACGAGTTTCCCGCCATAGGGGGTAATCAGATTTGCTTTTGACATTAGTTCTAGTTCTCCTTATCCTGCACAGATTTCTCTGTGCTGTCTGTATTATTTTGCAAGTTTAAGTGCGCAGCACTCTAAGATTTATTAAACACGCGGCGCAATTATATCCTAAAATTCAGTCAATGAATTTTGAGATTGATCTACAGCCAGTGGGAATTGCTTCAATTGCTGATTGGCTTTATGTCGTTTCGCAAGAATAGCCGGAAATATTCCGGAGATAAAATCAGAGTGTAATTTTTCTGAAGATAATCTTCAAGGGCAGGAATCTGAAAACGTGCGATCAGAACTTGCTCGGGTCGATATTCCTTCATGGCATTCAGAATATCCTGATCTGTAAGGCTTCCTGTGGTCAATCGCTTCTGAGAGATTGTTGCCAAATTAGGAGGCACGGGCTTATGAACTCGAAAGGCATACATCGGCACATCGGTCATGATCCAGTGCGTTTGATCAGCATACTCATTCATCGTTTGAAGAATTCTTAATTTTGCCGAGCTAGCCTTCAGGTCAAATCCACTGAGGCGAGGGCTATTCGACAATTCTTTATTCAGGCCGGGAAAATAAAGGATAGATATCAGTATAAAACCGACCACTGCGCCCAGCCCTAATAAAGCTTGCGGGCGAATAAGGTCAGCGATTCCTTTTAGGCGCAGGAGTGTCAGAATCCCCTCGGCAACGCCCGCGGCAGCGATCACCGCTAATGGGATTGTGACTAATAGCTGGTGATGATAGAAAACGGGCGAATAGAAACGGAATGCCGCATACGCCACTATTGCCCAGGCAAGCGGATACAAAGTCAGCCAGTTTCGCTGGTAGATGGTCACAATAACGCCAAGAAAGCTTAGTAGTATCAACGGAACAGCCGCTTGAAGCTGGACATTGATGCTATAGCCATCCGACTGAAAATACTCTTGAGAAGGCGCCATCCAATGAGGATAGATAATCGACCACACATTCCGTGGACCGATCAGAGCTAATCCAAGCAATAATCCCAGTCCGACGAACGAAACGCCCCAAATGAAGGCTGGGCGAAGGACCTGCCAGGAAAACTTCTCCCCTTTTCGGTCAAGATACAGCTCGATGGTCATGCCGATCAAGAAAATCGGTGCCAGTAAACCGGTGAAGAGTTTTATCAGCACCGACATGGCAAGCATAAATCCAGAAAGGACCAGCCAAAGATTCTTCCTTTGTTGATGCCATAAGACCACAAAAAGCATCGAAGCAGCGGCCAACGCAATGGAAGGCACACCGATCATCACAGCGACACTGAGGTCCAGGTAACGTGGCGTCATAACGATCAGCGGTAAGAACAAAATTGTGGCGAGTTTTCCCCAGGTGACCTGCAAGAATTGCGCACAGGACCAAACCAGCAGTGTAGAAAATAACAACACAAGCAAGCGCGCAGCATTGACTTCAAATCCCGCCACATGAAAAACAAGAGCCAACGCTTCGTTGAACAAGGGCGGCTGGTCGCTGGATACTTCCTGATATAGCGGATGTCCTAATTCCACCAGCATGGAACGCATGAGGTTCAAGCCTTCATCCGTATCATATTGAAGTTTTTCTCGAAAGGGATAATAGGAAAACGTGAACGCAAAAAAGATCAGAGCAATCAGAATGGGCAGAATAATAGCGCTTGATGAATTCCACCAAGTTTTCTTCGTTGATTGAGCTTTCATAGGAATGGGGTCAACAACTTCTGAACAGTCAGGCTTACGGCGTATCATTATATCATCGTGAAATAGCCATCAGTTGTGTCATGTTACAATTTCTTGGCGGAGACCAAGGATGAAGCAAACAATCCAAAAGTTGATTAACAACGAAACCTTTGTTTCGTCGCTATTAATTCTCCTGACTACTGTAATTACATATGGGATCCCTATTGCCCGGCTCGGCTATTATCACGATGACTGGTTTCTGCTGTGGTCGGGTCAGGCGCGGGGAGCGGCGAGCATTATTCCGTTGTTTGCAACGGATCGCCCGTTCATGGGGGTTGTTTATTCATTCGTGTATCGTCTTTTGGGAAATACCATAACCAACTGGCATATCTACGCACTGCTGTGGCGCTTCATCGGCGGACTGGCGTTTTTCTGGATTCTGCGCTTGCTCTGGCCCGAGCAAAGGTACCTGACAACTTTGATGACTGTGCTTTTCCTTGTGTATCCTGGATTTCTTTCCCAACCCAATGCAAACACGAAGCAGAATCAACTTTATGGATTTGGCACGGCTCTGCTGTCGATTGCGCTGATGCTGGAAGCCATGCAAACAAATAGGAGGGGATGGAAAATCCTTTGCAGTATTTTATCCATTGCACTGACGACCAATTATTTGTTCATCTACGAATACATGATCGGATTCGAAGGCACGCGCCTGATCCTGCTTGGATTTGTTTTATTTCAACAGGGATTTAAAGATATTCGTTCTCTCGCGAGAGAAACGCTGAAGAGAATCTGGCCCTACTGGATTGTCAGCGCGGGATTCTTATACTGGCGAATTTTCCTCTTTCAAGGAGCCCGAAACTCGACCGATGTATCTACCTTAGCCGGGAATTATGCAAGCAACTTTCGTTACATGTCTTTGCGGCTGATCTTTCAAACGTTCAAAGATTTTCTGGATACTTCGATCTTTGCCTGGTTTGCCTCGCCATATCAGTTGATTTCATCCGCCGCGTATTCGGATTTTACTATTGCTGTTCTTATTGCCGCACTCGTAATAGCGTTGGTTTTGCTATATCACTTCAATTTCAAAAAACGTTGGGGCAGCGAAACCAGGGAAGCCGAGACGCCGCGTCTAATGAAGAATTTCATTTGGATCGGCGCTCTTGTGATCTTCTGTGCCATTGTGCCCGTGATAACTTCAGGCAGGCAAGTCGAACTTTTCGACGCTTATAAGAGCTATGGACTTCATCCCATTCCCGGAGTTGTTCTCTTCATTATGGGACTGGCTTTGATGCTCCAGCCGAATTTTCGAAAGCTGATCCTGATCGGCTTGATCGGCATCGCAGTGGCAACTCAGATTTTGAACGCAGATAACTGGGCACAGTATTGGGATTTTCAGCGCCAGATGTGGTGGCAATTTACATGGCGAGCGCCAGACATTCAGAACGATACGTTAGTCATGTCATATAGTTCTCTAGGCTTCAACCCTGAGCAGGACTATGAGATTTGGGGACCGCTGAACTTGATTTACAGACCCAGCCCGGCAAAAGCGCCCTCCATTCAAGCGGAGGTACTCACTTCCGATACTGCTTCTGACATCCTGAAAAAAGAGGTTCGAAATAATCACGACCGCGATATTCGGCTTCACCGCGACTTCAACAATTTATTGCTGACAAGTGTTTCGCCAATATCATCCTGTCTGCATATTATCGATGGAATTCTCCCCGTCTACTCCGAACAGGAAACATTGGAAGTTCAACAGGTGGGAACATATTCGCACGTCGAGCGCATTATTCCAACGGGACCTGCGCCTATTCCCCCGGCTTCCATATTTGGTTCCGAGCCTGCACATGGTTGGTGCTATTACTATCAAAAGGCATCTCTTGCGCGCCAGGCTGGCGAATGGCAGGAGATTGGCAAGCTCTTTGATCAGGTGCGCAAGTTAAATCTCGACACAGATGACAAATCGGAAATGATCCCGTTTTTTGAGGGACTTGTGAATCTTGCAAGACTGGATGAGGCCCGCTCTCTTTATAACAGTGAGATCAAGGGCAATGCAAAAATGCGCCTGCCCTTATGCGCATCTCTGAGCAAGGATCCGGGGTACCCGCCGGATTTTGGTTACGACTATAAGATGATTTATGAACTTCTTTGCAACTCCTAAACTAAAAGCGCTGAAACCAATTTCCCATGAGTTTGAATCTTACAGATCTTCTCATTCCCGCTGTTCATACGGAGATTAAGGATGAAGCAAACGTTACGCAATTTTTCCAGGAACGAAACCGCTCTTGCTGTCCTGCTCATTTTTCTTACAACTGTAATCACCTATGGAATTAGCATCCCTAACTTGGGATATTATTACGATGATTGGTATTTGCTTTGGTCTGGCCAAACGCGGGGCGCAAGCAGCATCATTTCATTGTTTTCTACAGATCGTCCATTCATGGGAGTTGTTTATTCGTACGTTTATCAAATGCTGGGGGATAGAATCATCAACTGGCATATCTATGCCCTAGTATGGCGCTTGATAGGCGGGTTGGCATTCTTCTGGATCCTCCGCTTGGTCTGGCCAAAACAGAAATACCTTACCACTCTGATGGCTGTGCTTTTTGTCATTTATCCAGGATTCCTCTCCCAGCCGGATGCAGCCACCAAAGAAAACCATCTTTTTGGGTTTGGAACCGGACTACTTTCGATTGCATTCATGTTGCAGGCATTGAAAACAAATTCCCGGGTTGGGAAAATTCTCTGTTATCTGATTTCCATCATTCTGACAGCAAACTATCTTCTTATCTATGAATATATGATCGGCTTGGAAGGGATGCGCCTGATATTGTTGAGTTTCACATTATTCCAGAATGGGTTCACCAAATGGAGTGACTTTTTCAAAGATATTATCCGGAAATGGTGGCCCTATCCCTTGGTCATGGCGGGGTTTTTGTATTGGCGCTTATTTATTTTTGCAGGCAGCCGCAATGCGACCGATGCAACCCAATTAGCATCCAATTATCGTGGCGACCTGATGAGCATGTCCTTGCGCCTGATCTTTGAATCATGGAAGGATTTTTTAGACACGACGCTTTTTGCCTGGTTTGTACAACCTTTTCAACTATATGCTAGTGCAGAATATACTGGCATTTTCATGTCGTTCCTGGTCGCCGGAATTGTAATCGGCTTGGCATGGTTGTATTCTGCAAAGTTTAAGAATTTGTGGGGAGATGAGTTTCATGAGGTGGATACGCCAGCGCTAACCAAAAATTTCATTTGGATTGGTGCTTTGACTACTTTGTGTGCCATCCTACCTGTTACCCTGTCAGATAGAGAGTTCAACCCTGTTGATTCCTATAAGAGCTACGGTCTGCATCCGGCAGGCGGAGTCATCATATTGGTTGCAGGGCTGATCCTGATGCTTCGGCCAAATTTCCGCAAGTTGGGGTTTCTGGCACTGATCGGCATTTCTGTATCCACTCAACTATTGAACGCCATGAACTGGGCAAGATACTGGGATTATGAGCGCGAAACTTGGTGGCAACTGACTTGGCGCGCTCCTGATATAAAAAACAATACCCTGGTAATGGCTTATTTCTCGGTTGATTTTGGATTTCAACAGGATTATGAAGTTTGGGGACCGGTTAACTTAATCTACCGTTCAGACACTGCCAAAATTCCGCAGATCTCGGCCGAAGTTCTCAATCAGGACACTGCAATTAATATTCTGCGAGGGGATGTTCTCAGCAGGCATATGCGTGATTTCTCATTGCGGCGGGATTTTACGAAACTACTCTTAATCAGCCTGCCATCCAAAAATTCCTGTATTCATGTGATTGACGGCACTTTGCCAATTTACTCGGAATATGAGTCGCTGCTGATACGGCGCGTTGGCGCTTATTCCATGATTAAGCGAATTACCCCGGAAGGCAAGGCACCTGTTCCCCCTGCAGCTATTTTCGGCACCGAACCAGTGCATGATTGGTGCTTTTATTATCAAAAAGCCTCACTAGCCAAACAAATGGGCGATTGGAACGAAATTGGAGCATTGTATGATAAAACAGTTTCCCAAGGGCTTACAGCAAGCGACAAGTCCGAAATGTTCCCGTTCCTGGAGGGGCTTGTCAATTTAGGTCGCTATGATGATGCAAGGAAATTGGTTGATACAGATATCAAGGGGCGGGATATTTTGAGCTACAGTCTATGCGAGTCACTAGCCAAAGATCCGGGTTACCCGCCCGAGTTTCATTACAATTACGCCATGCTTCATCAGATTCTATGTCGGTTCTTTCTCCCCGCGAACGACTTCGATGAAATGACGCGTTTGGGCGAGGAAGAGCTGGTTCCGTTCAAAACCTTCCGGTGGGGAAAATGATTCTATAACGGGTGCAGGCGGGTTATCTGAGAAGGAACCGAAAGTCGAGGGCGCCCGGTGGAAGTGCAGGATTCCATCTGCGTTGTCCCAGTGCAGAGTCCCATTTGTTCCAACAATTTCCAGGCGATGAACGGGCGGACGTTGAAAGTAATTGACGTGAACGCCGCCAACTGCCCCATTCGAAAACTTCAAGCCAATTTCCGCGACATCTTCCACATTCATGTCGAGCGGAGAGATGTGCCCGTTGAACGACCACAGCGATTCCAAATCACCAAGAAGATAACGCAAGTAATCCAGCGGATGCGTGAGCGTGACAATGACTCCGCCGCCGAGGTCAGCGCGTGCCGCGTAACTCTGGCGATAGTCTTCCCATGGATGCCATTGCGGCAGATATTCGCCCCAATGCGCATGGACGGTTAATATCTTGCCAAGTACATTCGACTGAATTAATTCGCGGGCTTTATTGAGCGTGGGATGATAACGGAACTGGAAGCCAACTAGGATTTTGCTGCCACTCTTGTGCGCTACGTTCTGCAAAACATCGAGACGATCCAATGAATGCGAAACAGGCTTCTCCAGCAGGATTGCACGCCCAGCTTGGGCGGCCGGAATCGCTACATCCAAATGCATGGATGTTGGATTAGCAACAATTACAGCATCGGGCTGATGCTTTTGGAGTGCTTCCCCTAAATCCGTTTCAACAGGATATCCGACGAGCTCATCATCGGGCAATGTCGCTTTGCGCGTGCGAAGCAACACGATATCTTTTTCGCCCAACGCGATCAGGTTGCGGAAATATCTTCTTCCAATGGAGCCGAGACCAGCGATGAGAAATTTCATAGAAACTCTTTTTACCACGAAGGACACAAAGGTCACTAAGTTTTTAACTCAGGCTGTTCTTTGAGTCCATCGTGCCCTTTGTGTTTAAATAATTTCACCAATTCAAGTCTTTTTCATAGTTACATTGGACTAGCATATTCCCAGCAATTTCCTTGAATAGATTTTTATCACGTTCCGTAAACAGTTTTTGCCAGTTGCCAGCTTGTCCTTTGGGAAGGAAAGACGCGATTCCTTCATTCCGACTTGCCTGCCACTCTTCATCGGGATTGCTGGTCATTTCGGATCTGACCGCTTCCACTAACGACCCCTCAATATCTTTCACTTTAAGAAAACGCCATAACTTTGTCATCGCGACAAACGGCGCAGCAAGTAAGTCCTCATAACGGATGCTGAAATATCTTTCCCCAAATAATCTCCGTCCTTCGTCTTCTGTTTCCTGTAAATTCTGCACCCAGCCTTTTGCCACGCGACGGAGGAAAGTCTCTGTAAAGATTGACTGCGAACCATTCGTGAATTGACTTTGATCTTTGCGCAGCCCTGCGATGATCCGCTTATCTTCTCTACTTAAGAACTTCGACTCTTCGACAAAATTGCGAAAACGCTCAGAGACAATTACGTCGCGTCCATCCCGGACAATGTAGACAAGTTTCGCATCGGGATAAATAGAATGCATATCGCGCACAGCCTGTCCATGGATCATGGACGAGGGACTCTTATCCCCTACAATCGTCTTGCCTGCTTTTACGGCGTCACGTTCCATGATGAAATCAGCGGCAGCGCGCAGGACGAGCGGCGAGAGGTCGCGTCCCTGGTTCCAGCGATTGGACTTGCGCGCTAGCCACTCTTCAGCCTCGGGCGTATTGACCAGTGACTTGAGCAGCGGTTGGCGCGTGAAAAAATGTGCCTGGTAATTGCAATGCACTTCGGGGTGCAAACGCGCCAGGCGCATCAGCAGGGTTGTCCCCGAGCGGGCATGACCGAAGATAAAGAACTTCTCACGCGGGAAGAATTGTTTAATCTCAGCGACTTCCTCTTCCGTAATAGCAGGAATGGGATTGCGTTTTTTCTTTTTGGCATCGCCTTTGATCAGGATACGCGCTGCAGATTTGAAACGAGAAAGCATCAGTGAATTGTCTCCAAATTATCTTTTCCAATTTAGCATGACCAGCCCCAATAAGCAAACAAAAATTCCCAAAATATTTACCCAGGAAATTTTATCTTTGAAAATGAAGATCGCCACAGGTACCAGGATCAATGAGGCAATGACGTTGACCAAGACGGCGGCAATCCCCAGATTCCAGCCGGAACGATACGTTAACAGAAATCCAAACTCAATGCCAACGATTGCAATCGCAAGTCCGATGCTTGCCCAGTTGAGTTGTTTCAATTCGAAGGCGAGTCCGTTCCTGAGAGGAAAGAAAACGAAGGTAAACAGCACAACAAGGAAGGCAGCACCATAAGTTACCAACAGCGAAACCGTATAGTTGACATTCGAGGGCGTGCTCTTGGCAGTAAAGTGATACAACGCGCTGGAACAGATGGCGAGGGTAATGGAAAAATAGAACAGGAACATATTACGTTGTCCGATCATAATTTTAAGCTGCCACTGCCAGGATATAATCAGTCAAAGCCGATTGAGTTATTGTTGATCGAGAGGCCTCGTCCATCGACGGTGCTATCCAAACATATGTAGTTTACTCGTGGCGTGGATGGCTTCGGCCCATTTTGATATCCGGCAATCCAATAACAACCGGACAGAATTGTTATATGTTCTGATGCGTTTTTGCTTACGAAAAAAGCGAAGGTATAGCATTCTCCGCGGTCATTTGGTGCATACATTCCCATGGAAAGGTTTACAGGACCATCTGATTTGTTAACCAATCGAATTTGCACTGTAGTGCCTGACAGTTTGGCAGGAGCCGGTTGGTAACAATCAGGTGTAGGGCTGGGATTGGAATTAGTTATCGGTGCAATGGTCGGGGTGTCCAATGCGGTGGTTGGCAATGTTACCAGTGTGGGCACCTCCGTAATAGGAATGGATGTATTCGTCGGTATCGCCGACTGAGTCATAGCAAGGTTCGTCATTGCAATTGTGACAGCTGTGTTCTGTATATCTGTCACATTTAATTCGGGTGCAGGTGTCGGACCACAGGCAGCCAAAATTATGATAATCAGCAGAGAAACACCAGGCGGAAATTTCCTCATCTTTTCTCCATGAACGGATACTTTCACTACGAGTCTTGAATTGAGTGACTCTTGCAGGCTAATACGGACTTAGTGGTTTGATCTTTCCAGCGTCTTCAAAATAAACTCTGCTGTTCGTTTGCCGGAGGTTCCACCGGTAAAGGTGATCTCATCGTCGAATAGACGGTTACCAGGAGTGAAACCGTATAGTTGACATTCGAGGGTGGGCTCTTGGCGGTAAAGTGATACAACGCGCTAGACCAAATGGCAAGAATGACAGAGAAGTAAAAGAGGAACATGGATTTGGTCATGATTTCAAAATGTGAAATGTGTATCGATTAACAACAATGTATCCACTCAGATTGTACTGGGAATTCGATAAATGGTCGTTATTTGCAGGTTCGAAACAGTGATGAGAATACAAACAATTCCTGTATTCAGAAGCTGAGAATCGATTATGGGAAGGACATCTCTTTTCTCTGTCTATTCAGAACAATTGTATATATGGAATGAAATGCAAGTAGCAAGATGAAGGAATCTATCACGTATCGAAAGCGATTGTTCTCGCCGATATCCATGGCATTACCGACAACGGTTACAAAAAGAACATTGAATAGGATAAAGAGAATCAGCAGGCCCCTGGGTGTACGGATAATTTCTCGATTTTTCCAAAGATATAAAGTGTTTCCACAAACGCCAATGAGGAACGAAACAACAATCCACCAGCCAACATGAACGAGTGACAGCTCAGCCATTCGCCCGGCAGGGGATTCATCGTTCCTCCACTGTCCATAGAATAAACGATTCCACACAACGTCAAAGGTTTGTATTGGCAGGCGAATTCCCCATATCAATTCGAAATCACTGGAGGAATGGAAAAAGATATAGAGCGACTGCAAAACGGAGCGCAGGTATAGTGCCGGTCTGATACGAATAACGTGAATAGCGTCGTGAAGATAATAATTTGATGCACCAAGATAGACTTGATGGTGATAGTTCAGTACGCCATCCGGGAATTCTGTAATATCCAGCAGCGGAATACCTGTAACAGGAGTATTGGGCAGCAGCCTCAAATAAACCACAGGGTTCCTGAACGGAGGATACGCAGCGAACTTTGACAACTCACCAGACTTTAGCATGTGTGTGCGGTCACTCTCAGGCAAGCGAAACGTGGTCATATTGGCAAGATTCATCCCGCTCCATGTTCCAGCGGTAAATTCATGGAACAAAACATAATTCTTGCTATACCAGCCAAACACGAGCAGAAGCGGAACCAAGGCTGCCAGCAGTACCTTTTTTCGATCTGGGAATAGCCAGAGCGTCAAAATCAAAACTACGAATATCCACATCAACTGGAAAAGAGTCCACATCAAAGCAATACCAGCCAGCATCAAAAAGAGCAGGATTCCCCAGCCAATTTTCTGTGATGCAGCAAAACGATAAAGCGCCACGCCCGCCAAAGCAAGCGCACCGGCAATTAGGTAGCCATACATCAACCAATGTTCATAGATAATCGTGGACGGGCTAACCGTAAACAGCGCAGCCAGGATGAGAGAAATCCAGCCTGGAAACCCCAAACTCACGCCAAGAAAATATATGGAAACAGCAAAAAGCGCTCCGGCGAGCCAATACAAAATGTGAAACGCTGCCTGTGAATGACTGGGAAAGACTTGCAGAATGGTGCCCGTTAGAACATTTAATAGTGGAGGTTGATTGTGCAAGTAAAGGACACTCCGCCAAAGATCATTTTTCAGCAGGGATTGGTCGATGAATTGCCAGTAATATTGATAAGTATCGCCTAAAAAGGTAATGCCGATTCGGTCGTACAGTAACCTGGAGATAAAGAAAATGCCCAGCAGAAGGGTCGGCTCTAGTACAGCTTTATTGTTCCTGAGATTGATAATCCTCATGCATTCATCCTACGTGCGTGAAAAGTTTTCGCACTTTTCTTTGAAGAGCCAGAAAGAATTCTTCTCCTGATTGCCTATCTTCTTTAACGGAGATTAAGCACTTTCAAAATAAAGTCTGCTGTTCGTTTGCCTGAGGTCCCATCGGTAAAAGTGACTTCATCTTCGATGAATTTCCTGCGCTCTGCAGCGTCGAGGGAGGGGTTCTTCAAATACGCGTTCAAAATATCACATAACTCAGATTCATTCTGAGCGACGCGTCCTGCCCTGGCAACACGGAAACGTTTATGCGTGGGCCAGTTGCCAATCTTTTTCAATGATAAAGAGAATTTACCTTTCTTATTCCATCCGCCGGGAACATCGATCACCGCGGCAACAATCGGCGTATCATGTACAGCCGTTTCAACGACCATTGTCGAATAGACGGTAACCAATACATCGGAGTGCGCCATCATGGAGGATTTCTCATCCATGTCTTCGCCGCCGTAGTAGCCGAGTGAGCCACCCAAGGCGACAGGCTTGACAACGTGCACGTTGGGATATTGCTTTTCGAGAGCAAAAATCCGTTCGCGCTCTTCAGCGAAGATTTTTGGCTTATCCTGGAAATGACTGGGATGTAAACGAATCAATAGCTGTGATGGCTGCACTAATTCGTCAGAAGAAACTAATTTCGCTAACGCTTCCACATTCGGATAGTTCGGCGCAAAATGGACAAACGAACACGCGTACGAAATTAACTTGCGGTTGGGATTGAGATCGTGCAGCCTGAAATAATCTTCTTTCGATAATTGCCATTGTTTTCTAAAGTAACCATCATACGATGGGATACCGCCGATGTGAACGCGCTCGGGATCCCAATCGGAGCCGTAGACCAGCTCATCCTTTTGCAGCTGCGACCAGCAGGTGGCGTAATCCATTGACGCACCGCGGATGGCGTAACTCGAGGGATTATCCCAACCGACGATGGCAACCATGGTTGACACGTTGTGCAGAGTCGCTTCCCGCAGTAGATAACGGTCCAGACGCCAGCCTGCCGTCGAGGCGATAACAAGATCAGGCTTGTGCAAGGCAAATAGATCGGCGTACAGATTCGGGCTTGGAATGAACCGGCTCTGAATCTTCACGAGGGTATTGCGGGCAAAGGCGAACGTCCGCAAAACGAAAATCGCCAGGGCGGTGGGAATCCAAAACGCTAAACGGAACTTCCAACCATTCTCGACCCAGACTTCCCAGATGTGGCTGTCCATGGCTTCAGTGTTGATGCGCCACGAGCCACCGACGCGCCGCAGGT
>WNFZ01014763.1_pt1 | contig 14220 bp, 11 predicted proteins | sample 5400081 | NCBI WGS metagenome assembly WNFZ01 (sample SAMN13153365, study PRJNA577476) | soil metagenome | isolation source: 80 cm soil or saprolite under grassland replicate 1 | place: USA:California | collected 2016-06-15
GATCGCCAGCTTCCCAATCGTGCCGTTCGCCATCCACTTCGGACCATCCCTCACCCTCGATGATGTAGATCACCAGACCCCCTTGGTGGCGATGCTTCCCGGAGTGCACCTTGATGTCTTGAACGAAAATATTCCAGTCATCCAAGACGGTCTCGGGCGTCAAACGGCTGTAGCGCGACGGCCACATATAATGTCTCACGAGAGCCTGGCGGGACATGACCCAAGGACAATCCTCGCCGCGGATGACGACTTGGCCCGTGAAAGAGCGATCGCGTTCAGCGCGCTGATGCGCAATGATTTCTTCATAGTTGTCGCGCTCCCGGGTGCGCTCTCGGTCACGAGTTGCCATGGCTCACCTTTCTTGCACAGGGCAGGTTGCTCCAAACATATGTAGATAGGGTCCTTCCAGAGTTCGAGAAACCGTGTACACAAAAATCGATGCTCTGCATGAGCAAAGATTCGGCTTCAATTGCTTTAAGTCGTCACACGTTTAATGCTCATGCACACCGTTTCAGTATGCCGAATCGTCACGTCGTGTCAAATATCCTTTTAGAATATCATCAATCAGGACGTTTAGTTATGCGAGTCTTGCCTTGACAGCGATGAAGGTGAGCGAGTATACACTCTCCGCCTAAAGAATAATGATAAATGGAATCTTCTGAAACCTCTAAAATGGTCGATCGCATAGGAGGTGCCGTGATGAATCGCGCGGTTGTGAGGATCGAAGTTCTCATGGTTATGGCGCTTTTTGGCTTCAACTCGGCGAGCCTCGCGGCCGAATGGGAAAGCACTGTCGCTGCCGCGAAAAAAGAAGGCAAGGTGTCCGTGATTTCGGACGTGACGTCCACCATGCGTGACGCCCTCACTCTGGATTTTGAAAAAAAATACGGGATCTCCGTCGACTTGTTTGGAACCTCCGGCCGCGAGGTTGCTCCGAGGGTCGCTGCTGAACGGAAGGCAGGACAATTTCTCTGGGACATTTACATCCACGGATCCACGACAGCGCTTGAAGCAATGATTCCCATGGGAGCCTTCGATCCCTTGGAGCCGGCGCTAATTCAACCGGACGTCAAAGATCCGAAAACATGGCGCGGCGGCGGGATGGAATTTCTCGATCCCGGCAAAATGGTTTTGGTGATGACTCCCTTCCACAGGGGCACGATTTTCTACAACACCAAGCTCGTCAATGCGAAAGAGTTCAAATCGCACAAGGACCTGCTCGATCCTAAGTGGAAGGGAAAGATGGTGGTGGACGACCCTCGCAGGGCCGGACCCGGAGTCGCGACTTTTACCTTCTTTTACCTTCACCCGGAGCTTGGCCCAGATTTCATTCGCGCGCTAGGGAAGCAGCAGATGACGATCCTGCGGGACTACGCACAGGAGGTGGATGCCGTGGGTCAAGGGAGATATCCGGTGCTTATCGGTGCCGCGGACTTTGTCGCGATCACTAGAGCGAAACAAGGAGTGCCGATTGCTATCGTGGACGCCAGGCAACTCAAAGAGGGAACCGACCTGAGTCCAACCAATGGGACTCTCGCGTTGTTTAACCGAGCACCGAATCCCAATGCGGCCAAGGTCTATATTAACTGGCTGTTGTCGAAAGAAGGCCAAACCATCTTTGCCCGCGCCAACGGTTACGTCAGCGCTCGATTGGACGTGCCGACGGATCACACGGAGCCCTGGAGAGTGCCGCTGCCGGGAGCGATCAAGACCTACACAAAGGCGGCCATGCAAGTTAAAGATAATTTACAGCCGTTGCTGCAAGAGGTATTCGGTAGCCAATGAGTCGGACGGCGTTGTCTTGAGCCGTTACGCAGCGACGGTAAGAAAGATTGAACCCCGCAGGCGTTCATGACCGCGACCAACATGGATTTTGCCGGGTAATTGACGATCCCAAAGCGCGCGAAACGCTGATGTTACCGTCCTCCAGCGGCTGGTGCATGAGTTTCAAAACATTACACTACACTTAAATCCGGCAGTTCGTCAGCAAAAAGCACCCCATTACAGAGATATCGAAGGGAGAGGGACTTCTTTGCATTGACAGAAAACTGCGTATCGAATACTCTCCGGTCTCGCGTCTCTAATTGCGTAAATGAAAACGACGCGAATCCACTTTTATTTCCTCGCTCCTGTCCTTTCCATTCTGCTGAGTTCTTCGGCTTCAGCGCAGTTAACGAAATTGAATGTGGGCTATAGCGCCATTAGCGCGGAGCAGTTGCCGGCCTGGATAGCGAAAGAAACTGAGATTTTCAAAAAAAATGGTTTGGATGTCCAGTTGATTTACTTTACTGGCGGAACAACGGCCGTCCAGGCCCTTGTCTCCGGCGAGGTTCCTGTCAGTCAGGTCGCAGGTCCCGCGGTGGTGAACAGTGCCCTGGCGGGTTCCGATATCATCATAGTTGCCGGAGGCGCGACCTCGCTGGACTATTGGCTTATGAGCCGGCCGGAGATCAAACGGCCCGAGCAGCTCAAAGGAGGCTCAGTAGCCATCAGCGCCTTCGGGACGGCCTCTGACTTTGTGGCGCGCTACGCGCTCGGAAAAATCGGTTTGACTCCCGGAAAGGATGTCGCAATTGTGCAGGTCGGGGGCGTACCTGATCGACTGGGAGCGCTTCTCGCGGGAAAGATCGAAGCCGCCGTGCTCGTTCCTCCGTCAATGTTCATCGGACAAAAGAAAGGATTGAGCATCCTCGCAGATGTCTCGAAGCTGGGTCTTCCCTTTCAGTATACGGGAATAGCTACCAGCCAACGATTTATTAAAGCGCACCCGGATACCGTAAGGAGTTACGCCAGATCGCAGCTAGAGGCGGTGCACCGTATCTATACGGACAAAGAGACCTCCCTAAAAGTCCTGACGAAATATTTCGGCGGCAGGGTCGAGCGGGACATCCTGGAGAAGAGTTGGGAGTTGCTGATCGACGGAAATATGCTTCCGAAGAAGCAGCACCCAAGTCTTGAGGGCCTGAAATTTATTTTGGCTACTCTGGGCGAAAAAAATCCCAAGGCAAGAACGGCCAAGCCCGAGGACTTCGTCGACTTGAGCTTCATCGAGGAACTCGACCGAAGCGGCTATACCGACAGCCTCTATAAGAAGTAGATTCGTAAGACTATGTGAATGAAAGCTAAAGCGAAGTCTGACCAGACTAACCGATCGCACGAAATGAGTCGCCGTTTTTCAAATCCAAAACCCACGGCGAAGATAATCCGTAGAAAAACGCCTTGGTCGACATCCACCACCTTGGAAAGAGCTTGCGACGTACTGAGGCTGTTTACACCACAAAAGCCTCGTTGGACCATTTCCGAGCTGGCTCGTCACTTGAATGTTCCGAAAAGCGGCGTTTTTAGGCTGGTAAAAACTTTTGAACGAAAACATTTTCTCCAATCCAGTGACGATTCTTATGAGTATGAACTTGGGTCGGGGATTTGGGAATTGACAGGAACTGTGTTTGGCAAGCGGGAACGGTTGGTCGAAAAAGCATCGCCCTACCTCCGCGACCTGAACAAAACGACAGGCCTTCTCGTATCGCTAAGGGTTCTCGAAAATGAGCAAATGGTAATAGTCGATCGAGTAGAAGGCAACGATCCGGTCAAAGTCATTGTTCCGGTGGGTACGCATCAGCCATTAAATCACGGCGCACCAGGAAAACTCCTTCTCGCTTATCACTATCCAACGGATAGCAGGCAATTTCATGAGTTGATTTCCCGGGGTAAGATCACCAAGCTTACGGAACGAACATTGATCGACCGACGCCGGCTACAAGAGGAGTTAAACAAAATACGGCGTTTGAGCTACGCGACCAGCGACGGCGAAGCGATCCGTGGAACTATAGGAATCGCGGTCCCCGTGTGGAACTCAATGGGCCAAGTCGAGGCGGCTCTGGCTCTCACTGCGGTCGAATCTTTGTGCAATATGAAGCAGCTAATGAAATTCTTGCCTGATTTGAAGCGAACAGCCGAAAATATTTCGAAGGCGTTAGGATACGCCACCGGCAAAAAATTTCCGGCCGACTCCGCCTCAGTCTCCTGACTCCCGTGGTTTCGTCAAATCTACGCGTTTTCAACATACCAAAACCACCCATAATTGACATCCTTGGCGGTCATACGATATGTGACAAGATAGTTTTCTTGATGTGTTCAACATAAGAAAACGGTCTAATCGTTTGGCGACGGCGAACATTGATGGCTCTCGCACGTAGCTATCGTTCACCGGGTGGCGGAAGCACACCACAAAACATCGAAATGTGGGCCAACTCGACGCGGATGCGGGTCCCCCTGAATCAAACAGATCGACCAACGGCTCGTCGCAAGGCTGAGAAGACGATTTTAGGAACTCACCGAAACGGGGAATGGACATGAATTTGGATCTTACCAAAATTTCCGCATACATCGATAAAACGCCTTATGAAGTATGGCAAGAGACGGAAGGCGTTCCGATCTATAAGGGACTTGCTATCGATGATTTGACGACGGTACCGGTAGGGCCGTGGAAACGTAAGGGAGCTTCCGGCGCGTTTATCAATCTACTGGGCGCGGGGCGTAGTTGCGACAGCTACGTGTGTGAAATTCCGGCGCAGGGGCAAACTTTGCCGGAACGCTATCTTTTCGAAGAGTTGATCTACGTGGTCAAAGGGCGCGGCGCGACCAGCATTTGGACCGAAGGCGGCCGTAAGCAGACCTTCGAATGGCAACAAGGCAGTATGTTCTCGCTGCCGCTCAACACCTGGCGCCAGCATTTCAATGTTCAACGAGATGAGCCGGGGAGATTCGTCGCGCTTACAGACGCGCCGGTGATGATTAATCGTTTTCGTAATCTGGATTTTATTTTCAACAATTCCTTCGAATTCTCCGATCGTTTCAGCGGCGAAGAGGGATATTTCAGCGGCAAAGGCAGGGTGGTTGAGAGCCACCGCACGTGGGATTCGAATTTCATTGCGGATGTTCCAGGATTTAAGCTGATCGATCACAGTGCACGCGGCCAAGGGGCGAGCGGCATCTTGCTGCATTTTTCGGCGAACACCATCAGCGCGCACATCGAAGAATATCCAGTGGGAACTTATCCGCGGGCTCATTGGCATGGGCCAGGAGCGCACATCGTGATTCTTTCAGGAGAAGGGTATTCCTTATTGTGGGAGTCGGGAAAACCGCGCACTCGCATCGACTGGCGGCCGGGCACGATCTTCGTACCGCCGGCAAAATGGTTTCACCAACATTTTAATCCGGGAAAAGAGCCTGCCCGCTATCTCGCTCTGAAGCCCTGGGGATTCACTTATCAGGTCGAAGATCTAGTGAAGACCCTGGAAGTCGAAGCCGCCGGAGGAACGCAGATCGATTACAAGGATCAAGACCCCGAGATTCATCAAACCTTTATTAAAGAATGCGCGAAGCGGGGAGTCGAGGTTCGATTGAAATTTTGAGCCGGGAAAAAGAAAGAGACATCACTAGAAAGTGATTCATGAAGCTCACGCTCGCGCACAAAATATGAAATTGCCCTCACCCTCGCCCTCTCCCATCGGAATGCTGATCATGTTCCATAACTCCCCCCGCTGGACACTAGCGATAGTTTGTGGCAGTCTGTGCGCAGATGGAAGCCAGCTTGGTGGTGTGCGGACAAGATTTTTCGCACGAGGTGCTGCGGCGTATCAACGCGGCGGTGCGCGCGGCAGGTCTGCGAGTGGTTGAGCTGGCGCACTGAGGATGGCCGGGCCAAGGCGATGAACTGCCGGGTAGCGCTGGGCCGTTTGGCCGAGCGCGGACTGATCCAATTGCCAGCGCCGCGCCGCACTGTGCGCTTTAGCCCATCGAGCTTTGCTGGGACTCGATTGCATGTGCCTTCGAAGCTTGAGAGCTCGGTCGAGGAGTTGCGCGGGCTTAAGTTGGTGTTGGTGAGCTCTAAGGATCGCTGTTTGGACTTGCAATGGAAGAAGCTGGTAGCCACCCATCACTATTTGGGATACCGACCGTTGTGTGGCGCGCAGCTGCGTTACCTGATCGGCTGTGACCAGGGATGGCTGGGAGCGTTGGCCTTCAGTGCAGCGGCTTTGCATTTGAAGGCGCGCGAGCGCTGGATTGGCTGGAGTCATGCTGCGCATCAGTATCATCTGCCCAAGGTGGTGGCCAACTCGCGGTTTGTCATTGCGCGCGGGATACGGGTGAAGAATTTGGCTTCCAAGATGTTGGCACGGGTGCAAAAACGTTTGCCACAAGATTGGGCGCAAGCGTATGGTTATAAGCCCTTGCTTTTGGAGACCTATGTTGAGGCGAAGCGTTTTGAAGCGACGTGTTACCGGGCGGCCAACTGGATCTACGTGGGAAAGAGCTGCGGTCGCGGTCGTCAAGACCGCGAGCACCGAGAGAAAAAGCCGATCAAGAATATTTATCTCTACCCGTTGGTCTCGGACTGGCAAAAGCGTTTGTGCGAAGAGCCGGGTCCAGCGCGTCTGTTGCCCACAGCGAGCGCCAAACCATCCAAGCCAGCACGGGACTGGGCGGAACAAGAGTTTGGCCGTGTCCGGCTGCGTGATCGACGCCATCGCGAGCGGCTTTTTACTGTGGCGCGTGATTTCTATGCGCAGCCCGGTGCCAATATTCCGCAGGCTTGTCAGAGCCGTGCTAGGACCAAAGCGGCGTATCGGTTCTTTGAGCATAAGGGTGTGAAGATCGATACCATCCTTTCCTCGCACTATCACTCTACCATGGAGAGAATTGCGCGCGAGAAAACTCCCGTGGTGCTGGCGGTGCAGGACACCACCAGCTTTAACTATGACACTCACGCGGACATGGAAGGGCTGGGGCCGATTAATAAGCATGTCGACGGCGCGCAAGGCATTCTCATGCACGACACCATGGCCTATACCACCGAGGGAACGGCGATGGGCTTGATCGATATCCAGGTCTGGGCACGTGATCCCAAACAGTTCGGCCAGCGAGTCACCCGCTACCAGCGACCGATCGAACAAAAGGAGAGCCATAAATGGCTCAAGAGTTTTGCGGGTGCGGCGCGACTGCAACGCCAGTTGGGAGCGGCCACCACGGTAGTCAGTGTGGGGGATCGCGAGGCCGATGTTTACGAGCTGTTTTTGTTGGCGCAAAAAGATCCGTTGCATCCCAAGCTTTTGATCCGAGCCGAGCAGGACCGCCGACTCCAAGACAGCGATGCTAACCTGTGGGCGTACATGCAAAGCCAAGCGGTGGCGGGTCAGCGTGTGCTTCATCTGCCTCGACGCACGGGCCGAGCGGCCCGCGATTGTGTGCTGGAGATTCGCTTTGCGCCAGTGCAGTTGCGCCCTCCCAAACACAATCCTTCGCTGGCCATGCTGAGTCTTTGGGCCGTCTATGTCACCGAAGTCAATCCGCCTTCGTCCAAAGAAGCCATTGAGTGGATGTTGTTGACCACCCTCGAGGTGGCTAGCCTCGATCAGGCCGTTGAAAAAGTCGACTGGTACAACAAGCGCTGGGGCATTGAGGAGTATCATCGCACGCTCAAAAGTGTCTGTCGGATCGAGAACCGTCAGCTCGGCGATCGCACAGTTTGGGAAAATTGCCTGGCGATTGACTTGGTGGTGGCCTGGAGAATCGAACACATCAAGAAACTCTCGCGCACTCGTCCATTGGAGCCGTGTAGCATTGCTTTTGAACAACACGAGTGGCAGGCGCTGTTGGCCTTTAAACGTCCCCATCAGCTGCTGCCCTCCACGCCACTCAACTTGCGCGAAATCACACGCCTCACCGCTGAGCTCGGAGGTTTTCTTGGCCGCAAGGGCGACGGCGAGCCCGGCTCGACAACCCTCGCTCGCGGCTTGCAACGCCTCCAAGACATCGCCGCTGCTTTCTTGATCTTCAAACAGCATCAGCATTCTATGCAGCAGCAACCCACTAACTCCAACCTCCCAGTCGCCAGCCATAAGGATTATGGGTAACGATCAGCGCCCGCTTGCGGGAGAGGGAAGGGTGAGGGTTCTGTGGTTCGCTCGAAACGCTAATTTCAAAGGAGCGCCCGAAAGGAACGTCAAGATGAGTGGAGAGGAAGCCAAAACTTACGTCGACGGAATCTATAGGCAAGTCGCCGATCGCTGGCAGCAACGGGTCAGCAGCTCGCAATTCATGAAAGCTCTATCCGGTGGAAAACTTCCTAAAGAAACCTTCCGGCTGTTTTTTAAGAACTGGGCTGCGTACACGATTGAAATCAATACTCTGGAAGCGGCTTCTTATCATAAACACATTCACTTCTTTCGTAAGCATCGTGACTTGATGGCGGCGATGGCGGAAAAGCTCGTCGATGAGCTAATCCATCCGAAGCCACCGGGACATATTCACGTGGTCATAGAAACGGCCAAAGCGCTTGGCATCAGCGAGGATGAGGTTTTTGTTTCTCCCATGCTCGCCGAGTTCCGTGCCAAAATCGATTACTTCCGTGCCATTGTTTGGGAAGGCACGGTGGCGGAATTCTATGCTGCCGGCGCCACCGAGGAGCAGTTCGGCCACTGGGCGGGCGAAGTCTTTACAGCTTTGACGACCCACTACGGGCTCAGGCCGGAGCAGGCGGTGTACTTTTCGCTCCATGAGGAAGCTGATACGAGAGAGCATGAGGGCGGCATTATGGGACATGGGGAGTTCCGGAAAATCGTGTTGCGGCGTCTTTTGGAGGAAGGCGCGGAGGTGAGGCCGGGCTATAGCCTGGAATATTGCGCTCTAAGCTGCATCGATCTGCACGGCGCGATCCTCGATGCCTGTACGAACGCATTCGCCAGAGGGCAGCAGTGAGTTTGGGTCGAATTATTTTGGGTGGAAAGAGAAGAATTTCAAAAAATCCGGTAGAAGCAGTTTCTTTTTCATAAAACTCAGAAAAGCAGAGGAACAAGTTATGGCAGACAACGTTTTGCTCGACGCAGACTCGCACGTGAGCGAGCCGTTAAATCTATGGAAGGAGCGCTTACCGAAAAAATACCGCGATGTCGCGCCGCACATGGAGACGGAATATCAGGGACAGCCCGGCGCCTGGTGGTTCATCGAACAGGATCGTGAGCCGAACAATGTGATCTTAGGGTTTGGCGCGAACAAATCACCTGAAGAATTGCAGCAGTTCTTGAGCGACTTCTCTTATGCTGGAGCGCATCGCGGCGGTTGGGATCCCGCGCAGAGACTCAAAGATATGGACCAGGACGGCGTCGCAGGCGATGTGCTCTACACCACGCTGGGTTTCCGCATGTTCTGGATCAGAGATGCCGGTTTTCAACGTGCCTGTTTCCAGGTCTACAACGATTGGCTCGCGGAGTTCTGCAGCTATTCGCCCAAGCGCCTCAAAGGTTTGGGATTGATTTCCCTTTATGATCCCAAACAGGCGGCGGCCGACCTGGCGGACTGCGCCGGGAAAGGCTTGGCCGGCGCGATCGTGTGGGCCTCGCCGCCGGAAGATTTGCCGTTCTATTCGGACGTGTACGATCCGTTCTGGGCCGCGGCCCAGGAATATTCGATGCCCGTAAGTCTACACGAGTTCGCCGGCTTTCGCTGGGTGGATTGGGACTCAAGCACGCAGAAACGCACCATTGGATTCGGCATCAATTCCCACGAAGTGGAATACACGTTTTGCACCTTGATCATGGCCGGTGTATTGGAGCGGTTCCCCGGGCTCAAAGTCGTCTCGGCGGAGCTCAATTGCGGATGGCTCGCCTATTTTCTATGCCGCTTGGATGAACGTTTCGTCGCTCGTGGCGTGGAGTTTTATGGAAAGGCATTTAAGACCAGGTTGACGCTCATGCCGAGCGAGTACTTTCGCCGCCAGCTCTATGCGACCTTCATCGATGACCCGTTCGGCATCGCGCATCGGCGCGATATCGGCGTCGGAAATCTGCTCTGGTCGTCGGACTTTCCGCACAGCGCAACTTTCTGGCCGCACTCGCGCGCAAAGATCGCCAAGGACTTTCAGGACGTTGACGACGCCGATAAGCAAAAAATGCTTTCCTTTAACGCCGCGCAGCTCTATCACTTCGATATAGGCGCTCTGTAGGGTTGCGGCACGGACGATGCTGGCTCATCAGTCGAAATGATCGTTTCAAATTCCCGGGCAGGACAGGCAAACTAACTCATCAAAGGAGTTATCAGATGTCACAAGTCTCTGTGGAACTAGGCTCCGGTGACAAGATTCCTGTTATTGATTTCAGTGGTTTGACCGCAGCTGACTTGACAGTACGTAAGGCTACAGCTGCGAGCATGCGAGAGGCCTTCGAGGACTTTGGTTTTATCTATCTGAAAAACCATAGCGTGCGGCAGAGAGTAGTAGACGAGCTGTTCGGTCGGAGTATTGCCTTCTTCGATCTTCCTCAGGCCACGAAAGCCGAAGCAGGCGGCTACCGCGGAGCCGGGTTGAGCGGTTTGGACCCAAGCAAGCCCACAGACGTTAAGGAGAGATTCAGAGCGCCCTATGACAGTAACCTTCCACCTGCGTACTGGCCAGAAGGATTCCCTAGATTTCGCGAGGCAATTTCGGTCTTTCATGAAGCGGGTCTATTGGTATTGCGCCAGCTGATGCACGGTGTTGCTCTGTCGCTTGGACTTCCGGAGGAGTATTTCGATGCCGCACATGAACCGCATAGTGGTGCAGTGATGTTGTTGCACTATCCGCCGATCACTGAGTCATTACTCCCGGGACAGCTCCGTTCTGGAGCGCATACGGATTTTGGGACGATGACTTTGCTCTTTCATCATGGCAGCGCCGAGGGTTTAGAAATTCAGAGGCCAGATGGCACCTGGCTCCATGCGCCATCGATTCCCAGTACCGCTATCGTAAATGTGGGTGATCTTTTAACGCGTTGGACTAATGGGCAACTTCGATCGGTATTGCACCGCGTCGTTCCTCCTGACGGGCAAGCGGCCCAATGCTCTCGATACTCGGCGACTTTGTTCTATGAACCCAGGCATGAGGTGGTAATTAGCTGCTTAGAACCCTGTCATAGCCCAACTAAACCTGCGCTCTATGCACCGATCACAGTCGGTGAACGTCTCGAAGAGAGGCGGAGAGAAAACATGCGCAGTGGGTATAAAGATTGACGGCGATTTACAGGTTCGCGGAATCCGGTTATCCGCTTAGCTCCATCGACGAGACCTCGGGACGAATCATAGTGGTGATCTTCAGGAAAATTTCGCACTGAGGGTGAACGATTGGATGCGTCGCGTAGGCGGCTAATCGCAAGTCAGAGGCTACAATCACGGGGGAAGGCAATGCAAATGCACCGGTACAAAATAAGCGGGAGAAAACTTGCTGTTTTCGCTTTGGTCGCTGTTTTCATTCTCGGTCCAGGTTGGAGCAATGCAGCGACCCCCGAAGTGATCAATATTGCCTGGACCGGGGAATACTGGTCAACTTTACCTTTCAGGGTCGCTGCCGATAAGGGATTTTTTGAAAGAGAAAATCTTCATGCGAGGTTCATTAATTTCCAGGCAACACAACTGATTACCAATGCTCTCATGCAAGGGGACATCGACTATGCAACGACATTGGCTATCGCTGGGGCTGCACTTCGCGGACTTCCGCTGAAAATCGTTGGTGTCGTAGCGAAAGGTACAGGTTATGCCATCGTTTCGAAGCGGGAAATCGAAACTTTAAAGGACTTGAAGGGAAAAAAATTTGCTCTAAACTCATTCGGCAGCGCACCCGATTACGCGGTCTACACATTTTTCAGCAAGAGTGGGTTAGACCCGAACAAAGACGTGACCTTCCTCACTATCGGCGGGACTTCAGCGCGCTTTGCAGCATTGGTTGGCGGCGCCGTTGATGCCACCGTGGTTTCTAGCCCTTTTGAATACATCGCCGAGCAGCAGGGGTTCAGAACGCTTGTTTCCCTCAAGGAACTGGCCGAGTATGTGAACCTACCGTATGCCGGCGTGGCCGTGACGCAAGAAAAAATCGCGAAGGATGGCGGACAAATCGTGAAGGTTCTTAGAGCCTTGCGCGCGGCAATGTTGTTTATTCGGGAACAGCGAGCGGCAAGCGTCGAGCTTCTCGCAAAAACGCTCAAGCTGAACCGTGCGGTTGCAGACAGATTTTATCCCCTTTATCGCGAGCTGTATAACCCTGAACTAACCATATCGGACTCGATTTTGGAGGAATTTATAGCTGTGAGCAACTTCAGACTCAAGAGCACGGAGAAAGATAAAGAACTTCTCAAGATCCAAGTTCTTCGTGACTGGAGCTTCGCTGAGAAGGCAAAACAATAGCAGCCTAAGTGGCAGGAAACTCCCGGATTCCGCTACCGCTTCATCCGCGCTACAGGAGTGATAAATAGAACGTTTCAAAAATGACGACGTTAAAACCTGAGGATCATGAGAGATTGGCGATGGAACTCGTCACGTTCGCCAAGGACGAGCTGCAACGAAGAAAGAAAGCTCCGATTTTAATCCGTAGAGAAGACATCGATGCTCAGCTGAAGGACGCGCGCTTTCCAGTCCATATGGTGGACCCGAGGATAGGTTCGAATCAGAAAACGTTTCGTTTCTGGAAGCATAAGTTCAACAGTGGCGCGGATGCGCAGTGGAAGTATCTCGGACATCGCCATACCGTGGAGGGGATCATCTACGTTGAGAAAGGAGAGGGCTACAGCGTTATTGACGGGATCGAATATCCTTGGAAGCCGGGCGATTTAATTTGCGTTCCGATGTTTGCCTGGCATCGTCACGTGGTAACCAGCACTGAGCAGATGGTGTATGTGGCGGCGACCACCGGGCCGCTTTCCATGTACTTGGGGCTCGCTGTCTATGAGGATGAGCGTTTTCCCGAGCATTGGATTTTCGCCGACAAAGGAGAAGAGTCGCTAAAAACTCTTATCCCCGGAAAAACCGACGCGCCGGAGGGCAGCACGAAGGTTGTGTTAGGACCCCAAGCGGTAGCGATGAGTAAAGCGGACCAGTTGTATCTTGATGCATTAAACTATGCTCCCAGGGAAGAGGAGAGGCGTCGAGCGGGAAGGGTTCAGGTACGCGGCGATGAACTGGTGTTCGAGCCGACGCGGATCGGGAGGATTGCGCCCGCGATCGAGCCGGCCACTGGGTTTCACGTGCAGACCATCGGTACGCTGTTCGCCGAGATTCCACCTGAGAAAAAATCAGGCGCCCATCGGCACAGCTATGAAGAAACGGAATACGTGATTTCCGGCAACGGCTACAGCATCGTCGAGGATCAGCGCGTTGATTGGAAGGAAGGCGACACGCTTTGTATTCCGGTATTTTCCTGGCACCAGCACTTTAATACGGGAAAACAAACGGCGCGCTTCATGGTTCATCACAACAGGCCGTATATGCAAAACATGGGTTTTCTCATGGTGGAGCACGGTGAGGATGCTGATCAGTAGCTTCGGATACTTTGGAAAATTATTTATCCGTAGTCCTTATTATTTCGCTCGTCATTAACTGTTCGCAGCGTGCCCCAATCCCCACCGGCGAGACAATTTTGAACCTGCTAAGCTTTGTTACGGTAATTCTTTGTTCCATGTTAATGGACCCCGCTACTGCGCGCGCTCAGTCGCCGAAGATTACGGTGTCATATTCTGCGGATACTCCTGCCAATCTCCCTGTGTTCACTGCAAAAGAAACCGGGATTTTCTCTAAGAATGGTTTGGATGTTCAACTTGTTCGCATTGCCGGCAACGTGGCGGTGATGGCGTTAATCGCCGGCGAGTCACCGATAAGTCAAGTGGGCGGCTCGGCTGTGGTTACAAGTAATCTTGCGGGGTCCGATGCGGTTGTTATTGCATCTGGAGTAGTCGCTACGGATTTTGTTTTTGTCAGCCAAAAAGACATCAAAACGGCCAGGCAGTTAAAAGGCGGCGTATTAGGAGTCAGCACTCTTAGTGGTTCCGCGATGTTTGCTACTCATTTTGCGTTGCGAAAATTAGGTCTCGATCCCAATAAAGATGTGTCCATCGTTGTCATCGGCCAGGCGTCCGATAGATTCATTGCTTTACGAACCGGCAGGATCCAGGCAACGTTGTTGACGCCACCACACTGGATCATAGCGGAAAGAGAAGGTTTTAACGTTCTTACCGACATGGGAGACCTTCCTTTCCCATTTAGCACTATATCTACGACCCGCCGGTCGTGAGAAAAAATCTCCAAGACCTTAGTCGAGTAGTATATAAGATGATGTTGGAATCCAGAGCAAGGGCCAGGCTATCGAAGAACAAGGCAGGAATGAAGCGAACACGGTAGGGAGAAAGAGAGTGGAGAGCGAAC